>Ga0209978_10001134_pt1 | contig 10916 bp, 12 predicted proteins | sample BentaG_FD_182805 | JGI IMG/M metagenome (GOLD analysis project Ga0209978, IMG submission 182805) | Deep subsurface microbial communities from South Atlantic Ocean to uncover new lineages of life (NeLLi) - Benguela_00093 metaG (SPAdes)... | ecosystem: Environmental > Aquatic > Marine > Oceanic >...
CATACCCGCTATCAAAATAAATATAAACGCCGTAACCGTAATAAAAGCGGTTACGGCGATACCATCACTCACAAAGACTACAATATTCCGAAAGGGGTCAGGGCTTACCGTAACCAAAATTGCGATCAGGCCAATCACCAAAACCACCAGACCCCACCAGGGGTCAACGCGTGTGAGCCGCTCAACACCAGGAATATCAACCAGTTTACTTCTGGTAGGTCTAGGTTTCGGCTGTTCTTCCACAGACCCCCTCAAAATGGCTTTGCAAGACCTGCCCCCAGAGGCTTCGCAAATACGAGTTCAATTATTTACTGGCTTTACTTAAGCCACTTCTCGACGAATTGTTCAATCAGTCCTTCGTCTTTAACTGCTTTCAAGCCGGCATTGATTTTTGCTACCAACTCTGTGTTGTCCTTGCAGACTGCTATCCCGTAATTTTCGTCAGTGAAGACCTCACCGACTGTCTTGAGTTTATCCGGGTGTTCACCCACATAGCCCAGGACTAAGGGGTTATCGGCGACAACAGCATCAATTTGCCCATTTATCAAATCCTGCATGGCCAGACCAATATCATCGTAGGTCTTGAGCGTTGCCCCCCCGATCTTTTCCACCTCAAAGGAGCCGGTGGTGCCGATTTGTGCCCCGACCACCTTACCAGATAGGTCATGCTTGCCGGCAATTTTGGTGTTATCTATGCGCACAGTGACCATCTGCCCCGCGAAGAAATAGGGGTCTGAGAAAAGAAACTTTTCCTTGCGCTCCTCCGTGATGGTCATGGCTGAGATAGCCGCATCATACTGGCACTGTGCCATCCCGGCTAGAAGCGGGTCCCAGGCTACGTTCACAAACTCAATTTCGAGACCGGCTCTTTCGGCAATGGCGGTCATCAGGTCAATGTCAAACCCTTCGATCTCCTTAGTTTGTTCATTGACCGACTCGAAGGGCGGCCAGGTGGCATCAGTAGCGATGCGAACCTTCGTTGGCTTTGAGGCACAGCCAGCTAGCACCAAGCTGCACAGCACCACCCCAATCAGGACAAAACAAAAAAGACGTTTCATTCTTTCCTCCTCCTTTTTTATTTAGGTGAAAGTCTACCATATTTGTGGCGTTCTGTCTACACCTTCACCCGGTGAATTTGCGTGAATCAACCTACCCTCACCATTTTATTGATAAAGTTTAACTCCACTAGAAGTTACAAAGGCTATTGACAATCTCCCTATCTTATGATATTGTGTACTTTGTTGATTATATTAGTCAACAAGGAGGTGGGGTCAGTGAAGATCTCTACTAGAGGACGATACGCAACTAGAGCACTTCTGGATTTGGCCCTTCATCAGGGGGAGGAACCAGTTCTATTAAAAGATATCGCCCAAAGGCAGCAGATTTCGCTACAGTATCTAGAGCATTTAATTACCCCCCTCATAGCTAGAGGTATAGTACGGAGCGCTCGAGGCCCTAGAGGTGGAGTCTGGTTAACCAAGCCGCCTGAAGAGATAAGATTGAGCGAGGTCATTCAACTTTTTGAGGGCTCAATGGCTCCAGTTGCGTGCGTGGATACGCCAGAATTATGTGCCCGCTCCGAATTTTGCGTTACTCGGGATGTCTGGAGCGAAATGAAAAGGGCCATAGACGATATCTTAGAATCAACTACCTTACAAAATTTAATCGAAAGGCGTAAAAGGAAAGAGCAAACTAAAGAAGCGATGTATTACATATAAGATTACTAACCGACAGCCCCCCAAAAGAGTAGGTAAGAGGAGGAATCCAACATGGCAGAGATAATCCAGAAAACGGAAAGTCTACAGTATAAGACCATAGCGATACCAAAGTTAACCAGAGGGATAGCCAAGGACTCTACCGAGTTAATCGGGAATACGCCACTGGTCAGGTTGAACCGAATAACTGAAGGGACGAAAGCAGAGGTAGTGGCCAAGCTTGAATCGTTTAATCCTCTAGGCAGTGTCAAGGACCGGATAGGAGTATCAATGATTGTTGCTGCCGAGGAGAAGGGGTTCATCAAGAAGGATACGGTAATCGTTGAGCCCACCAGCGGTAATACTGGCATTTCTCTAGCCTTCGTCTGCGCCGCCAGAGGATACCGACTTATTCTCACCATGTCAGACAACATGTCCGTGGAGCGAAGGCAACTTCTGTCTGTTTTCGGTGCCGAACTGGTGTTAACCCCCGGGGCAGAGGGAATGCCGGGGGCGGTGAGGAAAGCCGAGCAACTGGTGGCAGAAAATCCTGACTACGTTATGCCCCAGCAATTTAAAAACCCGTCAAATCCAGAGATACACCGCCTGACTACCGCCGAGGAGATATGGAGGGATACCGATGGCAAGGTAGATATTCTAGTCTCAGGGGTGGGCACCGGAGGGACAATTACCGGGGTAGCCGAGATAATCAAGCCCAGGAGACCACAGTTTAAAGCTATCGCCGTTGAGCCAGTTGACTCCCCCGTTCTTTCCGGCGGGAAGCCAGGCCCCCATAAAATTCAGGGTATCGGGGCCGGCTTTGTCCCTGATGTGCTGAGAACGGACTTAATTGATGAAATTATCAAGGTCACCAATGAAGATGCCGGAATGATGGCGAGGAGATTAGCCAAGGAGGAAGGAATATTAGCTGGCATATCCTCAGGGGCGGCCACCTGGGCAGCACTGGAGGTAGCTAAAAGGCCAGCCAATGAGGGCAAGCTCATAGTGGTGGTCTTACCTGATACCGGCGAGCGCTACCTATCTACCTGGCTTTTTCAGGAGCTTCAGCAGCCTGCGTCGGGTATATAAGGAGGGGAGATGTTCGGATAATAGGCGAGTGAAAATTTAACAAAAACCAGTAAGAAAAGGAGGCAAAAACATGGTACGTATAAGCCAATATCTAGCAATACTGGTGCTGATTTTGGGAGTAGTGGGCATGGTTGTAGGGTCAGTGTTTATCGCACAGGCCGTTGAGAAGGACAATTGGATGAGAGAGGCCATGCGGGTAGAGCAAGTGACCCTCAGCCTTTCCGATGAGCAGATAGCGGCCGGCCAGGTAATCGATTCCTTAGAGGAAGCGCAGATTGCCGGTGACACCATAAGAGAACATCGCCGAAATATAGCCCCCACCTACGAAGACCTCCTGGGCGGTGGGCGCTATGACCCGACAAATCCCGAACAGTTGAGCTATGCGCAGGCTTTAAATATGGAGAACTACTTGTATCTTGCCGTGCTCGGCTTTGGTGTTACCACGGTGATTATCGGCACCGGTGCTTTTATGATTATCACCGGGTTTGCCCTTGGTGTAACCGGGGTGGTGCTATTCAGGCTTAGCGGAAGAATAGCCTAGCCAGAAATCATTGAGGGAATATGAAAATGATTAAGGGGCGACTCGGTCATCTGAGATATTATGGAGGGAGAAGAAATGAAGCGGGTATATCTTGATTATGCTGCCACCACACCGGTGCACCCCGACGTCACGAAGGCAATGCTGCCCTATCTTACCGATGCCTTTGGTAACCCTTCAAGCCTGTATTCCTATGGGCGGGAGGCAAAGGGAGCTATCGAGGAGGCTAGAGCTAAAGTTGCCGACCTTATTGGTGCCCAGGATGAGGAAATTGTCTTCACCAGTGGGGGGACTGAGGCAGATAACTTTGCCATAAAGGGTGTGGCTTTTGCCAACGAGTCCAAAGGAAACCACATCATTACCAGCTCCATCGAGCACCATGCCGTGATAGAGACGTGCAAGTTTCTGGAAAAGAGGAACTTCAGTGTAACCTATCTTCCAGTAGATGAGTACGGCTTGGTTGACCCCCGTGATGTCAAAAAGGACATTACCGACAAAACCATACTTATTTCGGTGATGCACGCCAATAATGAGGTGGGCACCATAGAGCCAATAGCTGAGATAGGTAAGGTTGCCAAAGAGGCGGGAATCTATTTCCATACTGATGCAGCGCAGACGGTGGGGCACATTCCGGTAGATGTGAATGAGCTTGGTGTGGACTTACTCTCTATATCAGCCCACAAGCTTTACGGTCCTAAAGGAATTGGAGCCTTATACATCAAAAAGGGTACCAAACTAATCCCCTTTATGCATGGGGGTGGGCAGGAGAGAAGACGGCGGGCAAGCACGGAGAATGTCCCCGGTATCGTAGGCCTTGGCACGGCAGCAGAACTCGCCCGCCAGGGAGTAAGCCAGGAGGCACAGCACCTGACTCGCCTTCGTAACCAGCTTATTAAAGGTCTGCTGGAGCGGATTGACCATATCCGCCTAAACGGTCATCCGCTAAAGAGGCTACCTAATAATATCAACGTGAGTGTTGATTTCGTGGAAGGGGAGTCTATGCTCCTGAACCTTGACCTGGAGAGTATCTGTGCTTCTACCGGTTCCGCCTGCAGCTCATCGAGCCTTGAGCCATCCCACGTGCTTCTGGCAATGGGACTTTCCCACGAGCAAGCCCACGGCTCGTTGAGGTTTACTCTGGGGAAGTGGACTACTGAGGAGGAGATAGGTCAAGTTCTGGAAGTATTACCTCGAATTGTGGCTAAACTCAGAGCCATGTCGCCACTTTTTACAAGTGAGAGAGACAAACATGCGTGACGCATGGTCCCTGTACAGTGATAAGGTGATGGAGCATTTCAAGAACCCGAGGAATGTGGGGGAGATAGAAAATCCCGATGGCATCGGCCATGTGGGCAACCCGGTGTGCGGCGATATAATGGTACTTTACATCAAGGTAGATGACAGCACTATCGTTGACGCCAAATTCAAGACCTTCGGCTGTGGAGCTGCCATTGCCACCAGCTCCATGGTCACCGAGATGGTAAAAGGGAGGAACATAGATGAGGCATTGAAAATTTCCAATCAGACAGTAGCTGAAGCCCTAGATGGGCTACCGCCGATTAAGATGCACTGCTCGGCTTTAGCTGAGGAGGCGCTTAAATCGGCAATTGAGGACTACTTAAACAACTCAAAAAATAAAAAAGGAAGTAACGGTAGCGAATGAAATACCTGAAATTTATTGAGGACTACCTACCAAAAAGCAAAGGAGGGATAACTAATGAATGAAATGCCCGAAATTGGCAAGATCTCCCCTGAGGTCTTTAAAGAGTTGATATTTCCTCGCCTGGGGGCTAATAGTGAAAAGATTCTGGTGGGACCCCAGCACGGGGTGGACGTAGGGATAGTAGAAATCGGGGACAAGGTTGCTTCATTTACCTGTGACCCGGTATTCATCGTGCCCGAATATGGCTGGGAGAGAGCAGCCTGGTTTGCCATCCACATTATCGCCTCTGATGCTGTGACCTGCGGGCTAAAGCCTAAGTATCTATCCATAGATCTGAACCTCCCCATGGAGATGACCAAAGAACAACTGGAGATAGTATGGGAGACTATGCATCAGCAGTGTGAGCGGATGGGAGTCTCGGTCATCTGTGGTCATACCGCCAGATATGAAAACTGCCATTATCCTATGGTGGGTGGCGCTACCATGGTCGGAGTCGGTGACAAAGATGAGTATGTTACCCCCAAGATGGCTAGGGCTGGAGATAAGATAATTATCACCAAAGGACCAGCTATCGAAGCAACAGGAATCTTCGCCACCATGTTCCCGCAGCTTATCGAGAAGGAATTTGGCCGCGACTTCAGCCAGAGGGCACAGCAGATATTCTATAAGATGTCAGTGGTAGAGGATGCAATGACTACGGTAAGTGTCGGGATAAGAGACGATGGGGTTACTGCCATGCATGATGCCACTGAGTGCGGGATATGGGGTGGCTTGTATGAAGTAGCTCAGGCGGCTGGTCTGGGAGTGAGGGTGGAAAAGGAGCAGATCGTAGTCGAGGATTGCATCACAGAGATATGCTCTTATTTTAGCATTGACCCCTATGCTTCCATCAGCGAAGGGACACTCATCATTGCCTGCCGCCAGCATAAAGCCCAGAAAGTGGTAGAAGCTCTATCTCAAAAGGGCATCAAATCTTCTATTGTTGGGGAGTTAACCGAGCCAGAAAAGGGCATGGTTCTAATAACGAAAGGAAGGGAGGAAAAGCTCGAACATCCTATCGTTGACCCCTTCTGGAGAGCTTTCTACGATGCCCTTGAGAAATATAAATCTTAGGACGTAAGTTACTATAAAATTCATCTATTTTTGACAAGACCACTTGCTTGGAACTCAGTCTAGTTCTTCAAGCCAGACCGCCATCACGGGCGCAAGGGTAATAATAGTGTGGGGCCAGGTCTGCGCTGCAGGTAAGACCTGGTATATTTGACCGGAAAAGAATAGACCACCTGCACTCTAGGATACTCCAAGCAAAAGAGAAACACGCCTACAACCTGTGGTTTTGTCCCAAAAGGACCAATCACCATGTTGAATGAGCCTTTTGTATCATGATAAATAGTCTCAAGCACACTCCTAACCGCATACGGGTTATCGGGCGGCACATTTCCTACTTCCACAGAAGGTTGCGAAAGCAGGCATGAATTATTTTCCTCGGCATGTTTTACGTAATTGAGATTCCCATAGCGTGGCGGACTAGTTAATAGCGCAATTGTCTTCGCCGGATTAAACTGCTTCCACACAGCAAGGGAGCGTTCCGGCTCAAAGCCCAGGAGTAGGACGAGAATCGTCTCCTTATCCAGTGAAGGGGTTCCGTAAAAGTCAGGCATTGTGATAATTTGATTGACCCCTTGGGTAAGTTTAGCTGGCAAATATTTCTGCGCGGTGTGCAGCATACGAGGAATCCCTAAGTTCAAATCGACCACAAGATAATGTAGAAGCTCCAACAGGTAGATCTTGGTAAAGCTACTGATATCAATTGTAACGAAAGGCTCTGCAGAAATCTTGGACTTACACTGTTCCCAGACATTTTCAAGCTGGGTAATCCCCTCTATTGGACGTTCTTTCGGGCAGGAAATAACAAATGTCCCTTCGGTGGTTCTTTTCCCCAGTTCACTCTGTAATCTGAATAGATTGCTGTCAATCTGCTTTTTGTAGAGCGGCTCTTCGATTACAAAGATTATGCCAAATCTTGTCCGGAAGTCAGCGCCCATCTTTAATATGCTTGAAATGCACCTTTCCTCAAAACTGGCACAACAGATAAAAAGGTCATCGGGGCCGTATTCATTCAACTTCATTAACCGTTCAACTTCAATTGGCTCCCCAGTTACCTTCATCTCTGACCTCCTTTGTATACCATCAGTTGTTCCAGCACCACTCGTTAATGGACACTATTATACCTCAAAAACTATATTAAATGAAGTTCCGCCTAGTGTAACATCCGAGATTATGAAATAAATACGAGGACAATTGTCAATAGAGGACTGCCTTCAGCGTGACATTTACAACACAGGGCATTGACAATAGTCAATAAATATGCTATATCTTGGACTGCTGGCGCTAATTGAGGAGAGGAGGGTAAGAATGTTCCCCAGCGAAATGGTAATCTTGATGGCTATTGCGGTAAATAAAGACGCTGGTAAAAAGTTGCTAAATCGCCCGATGGATGTTACCGGTGAATATATTGGCTATTTATACGATTCACTGGTTAAACGCGGCTATCTAAAGGAGAATAGCTTAAGGGGATATCAGCTTACCACGAAGGGTAGGGAGGCCCTTTTTGAGTTCCTGCATGAAAATAGAACTAGAGTCAAAGACACCATAAAAAAGTTACAACAACTGGGTATTGATATTAGTCAAGAGATAGAGATAGACAAACTGGAAAAGGAAGTAGTCAGGGTTAAGTAGAGATGCAAAACACCCGCTACCTCCTCTCTTTACAAATTGCCTTACAGAGGAAGATAGCCGCCTCCTCACCTCATTTGGGAGCTATGCGCTCTACATTCGGAGCGCGTAGCTCCCCTTTTTGTAGGCTAGGAAGAGGCAACTATATTACAGTTCCATTGTTGTCTCAATATTGAAAACTGAAGGGGAACTAGCAATGTGGCTTTGGATCGGTATAGCAGCGATTGTTATTCTTATAGTAGTGTTCTTTGTGGTTAGGCGGGGACGTTAGAGTTTAAATGGCTACGGTTTGCCACCTCCCGATTCTTCCGGTCAGAGGGTAGAGAGCTCGTACTCCAGGCTCCCCATGCCAAGCTTTTCGGCTACCCTCAGCTGAATTAAGCTGCTTGTCCGGTGCATTCTGCCAAGTAGGTCTGGTGGTCTGGCATTAGTGGTACCGGGGATAAGCGGGGCTTTATCAATCAAATCCAGCGAGGCTTTATCAATAGCCACCGGGTCATAGGAAGCCAAGATGCCGACATCAGCCACCAGTGGCCTGCCGGAGGGTGCCGCGCAATCACAATCTGGAGTCACGTCCTGAACGAAGTTGATAAACCCTATCTTTCCGCTGAATCTGGAAAATACCGCAGCTGCGGCATGAGCCATTTCCACCTGAAGCTTCTCCTTGGCTCCATCAGGCCAAGACCACGCCTCGGAAGGGCACTCAAAGAGACAGCTACTGCAGAAGATACAGCCAGCCAGGTCACGACTTGGCTTACCTCCGCTCATAGTTATCGCTTGAGTCGGGCATACCTCAACGCAGCTTTCACAACTGTCACACCGGGACTCATCCCATGATGGGCAGTTTACCTTGTGCTGGGCTTTCTTGGTTTCCTTGGTGACACAGCCCATCGCCAGGTTCTTAATAGCTCCGCCGAAGCCAGTAAGCGCGTGACCCTTCACATGGGAAAGAACCAGCAGGCTGGATGCCCGGTATATCCCTGGGGCAATCTCGACTTCCCTTAACTGGCAATCCTGAATTGGATTTTGAATAGTTACTGAAACGCCAGCATCTCCATTTTCATCGGCAATGACTACTGGCGCGCCAATACTACCTTCAACAAATCCGTTGCTGGCGGCGGTAGCCAGGTACTTTTCAGCGGTATCCCTCTCGCTGGGATAGTTGGCGGTAGTATCGGTAGCGAAGGGGCTGCCGCCGGCTTTCTTAACCAAGCTGACAATCTTCCACACAAACACCGGTCTGATATAGGCAATGTTCCCCAGCTCACCCATATGGAGTTTAACCGCTACCGAATCCCCTGCCAGTTTATCGAAGCCCAGCCCGGCAAAAAGGTCTTCAATACCACATAAGGCGTTACCGCCTCTGGAGTAGTTAAAAAACAGAACCCTGGACTTCATTTAGCTCCGGCACCTTTCAATAATAAATCTTTGACTGCCTGGTAGAACTCGTCCGGGGTTTTACCCCCCGATAGTTTCTCCATAGGACAGATATCGTTTCCCTCCCGGATGCAGGGGACAATCTTCAAAAAATGATAGCTTATGCCAAATTTCTCCAGGCTACGAACCGCAGCCTGACTGGCCAGCGGGCTATACACCTTGAGACAAAATGCCTTCTTCAGAAGTAAAGCGGCGGCATTACCGACAACGCAGTCGAAGATGGTTACCCCCTTTATCTGGGGCACAAAGGCATCAATATAATCGAGAAGTGGCATCAACCGTTCCTTTCTCGACTGGAAAATCAGCTTCGTCCCTTTATATACCCACAGGGTATCCCCACTATTGATAAATTGTCCCAATAATTTATCGCCGTGCATCTGATGTCCTTCACCAACGGTTGCTTAATACCCTGGCGAGAGGGGGGATGATAATTAGTTGAATGAGCATGCCGGGCCAACCTTGCTCGACAACCGACCACACATACAGGAGAGGGTTGGCTTCTCCCCGGGAGAGCAAAAGAACCGCCAGCCCCAAGGTTAGTCGTCCGATGAACATGGCTCCGAGGAGCGCCCAGATTATCCTCAGGTTAAGTTTTCCCCGCAGGAAGCCGACAGCCAAGCCGTAAGCACTGAGTTCAACAGTGATTCGGGGCAGGATTGCCAGTACCGGCATTCCAGAAACGCCAAAGCTTATCAGTGGAGTAAATAGTCCCACCAGTAAGCCAGCCCGCCAGCCAAATAGTAAACCGGCTAGGATAACAAAGATATGCATCGGCAGAAAAGTGGGGCCAGCCAGAGGATGAATATGATGGCAGGCCCAGGGTACCAGTACATCTAGGGCGATAAAGGCGCTGGCGATAGCATAGAGGCGAGCATCGCTAAACTTTAATGCTCGAAAAGGAACCGCAATTGAAGTCGCTTCAGTTTGACTGCTCATAGCTAAAAGCTTTTCCCTTTTCTTGAATATACGGAGATTATACCTTGGCGTAAACCGATAGTAAAGGTTGAGAGGTGCCTTGGGGGGAAGCGTTGAGCAACCCTATTATAATCTCGTATGTGCTATCTGTAAATATGCGCGCCGTTTGACATATGCTACCCATCGCCCTTGCCTTTCTGAATCAGTATTTTCGGGGGTATTGACAACTATATAAAATGACCTTAAGATAGAAGCACTGTTTGATGGTCGGGGGTAGCACCATTTTGCTGCCGTCAGAGCAGGATGTAGGGAATCATTAAAGAAAGCCCAAAAATCAGCAGAAACCCCTATTGACAAAGACTGCCCTCGGGTTTTATAATGGGCAAAATTGACAAAACTCATCCTCGGGTTTATAATAGGCGAAGTTGTGGCTTGCATTAGTTCTGCTATTTGCACAGAAGAACACGGGGAACCCGAGGATAAGCTGTGTAACCGCCTCAATGAGGCTAGTTCAATGCCCTACCCCTTAGGGCAGAAGGGAGGTAGCTCAAGAGGATAACTAACAATTTTTTCCCCAAATTGGAAGGAGGTTCTACTTAAACATGTCTACAGAAGGAGGTTTTATGCATGGCTACCAATAATCTTGAAGTTGTCTACCGTGGTATTTTCCAGAGAAACCAGGCAACAAAGATTTGCCGGAGTGTAGTGTTAGCTGCACGCAAGCAGGGGAGAACGGGAACTACCCTCGGCCGTTACAGCGACTCACCGGAGCGCAACGGTATCCCTGCCAAGTGGTTCGCTATTGTTGCCGATAATGAAATTGAGCTGGAAGCAAGCATGGCAA
>Ga0209978_10001135_pt1 | contig 10914 bp, 12 predicted proteins | sample BentaG_FD_182805 | JGI IMG/M metagenome (GOLD analysis project Ga0209978, IMG submission 182805) | Deep subsurface microbial communities from South Atlantic Ocean to uncover new lineages of life (NeLLi) - Benguela_00093 metaG (SPAdes)... | ecosystem: Environmental > Aquatic > Marine > Oceanic >...
TTGATTCCTTTACTATCATAAGCCAATCTCACTATAGGAATCTTTAATCTCTGGAGTCTAAGTGCTGTTTCTTCGGTCATCAACCTGGCATCAAGTCCTTGATTGAAATCTACCTCAACTGCTGATTCCTCAAGCTCATCAAATATGTTTCTCCAATATGGAGAGGCAAGGATATTGTTATCCCAGAGAATAACCTTCTTGTGACCTGGATAAATGAGATACTTGCCGCTGGTGAGCATGGGGTTATTCCTGGCATGGTTGATGCCCTTAACTTCCAGATGAAGAATTGGGCTCACTGGAGCAACGGACTTGACATTAACGAAGATTTCAAGGTCGAACCTGCTGAGGAGGGGTTTGTCAAGGTCAGTTATGGGGCTTTCAACATGGATAAAGTAAAGGAAGAACACGCTACAACCATCAAAGAAGTGCTGATTGATTTTGAGTCAAAAATTACTGGCAGACATTGACAATTCTCCTGATTCATGGTATAAAACTGAAGACTGAGTATCGTAAGGAAAGCCCGGGTAAGGGCTGCTAGCTCTGACAAGAGGTTAGGGGAGTAGGTTGAGGAGGCGATAGACGAGAAGATTGAGAGAACAAAAGAAGGTTAAATAGAAAAGACCTGCGGCAACAGGTCTTTCTGGGGTAATTAGGTAGTGATGTTATATAGCTATTTCTATTCTAAAGCAATCCTGAAGAGAAGTCAAGCAAAAGGGCTCAGAGAACCCAAAGCGTGGTGTACTTGTGAGCCCTTTGGCTTAGGGGAGTAGTTGTTGTGGGAAGGTAATGTGCCCTGGAATAAAAAGGCTGCCAACAATCTAGGAGGTAAAACAAAGATGGTTTCAGTGTTGGAAGAGATTTCGGAAGCTGTGGTTAAAGCTGAGTCTGAAGCAAAGGTAAAAGAGCTCACTCAAAGGGCAGTTGATGAGGGGTATCCAGTAAAAGAGATACTGGATAACGGCTTGGTAAATGGAATTAATGTTATTGGGCAGATGTGGAAAGAGGGCGAAGCTTTCATTCCCGAGGTCTTAGTTTCAGCAAAGGTGATGCGTGCTGGTACGGAGGTAATCAAGGAGTTAATGGACAAGAGTGGTATCAAGCCGATTGGTAAAGTTATTATTGGTACGGTGAAAGGTGATGTGCACAGTATTGGAAAATCCTTGGTAGCCATGATGATGGAAAATGTTGGGTTTGAAGTGCATGATTTAGGGGTTGATATTGCTCCAGAGAAATTCGTTGAGGCTGTTAAAGCTCAGGAAGCTGACTTGCTGGCTATGTCAGCTTTGCTTACCACCACGATGCCGGCAATGGCAGATACAATACAGGCCGTCAACACACAGGGACTAAAGGTGACGACGATGATAGGGGGTGCTCCAACGACCCAGGAGTACGCAGATAGCATAGGCGCTAGTGGTTATGCAGTTGATGCGCAGTCAGCAGTGGATAAAGCTAAAGCACTGCTGGGGGTGTAGAAAAGCAGAATATGGAGAAGGAAGGGACGATGCCAGATGTTTTCATCGTGGCTACAGGGGGCAGTAGCTCTTAGAGGGCAATCACAAGTTCGTAAGGAGGTGATGTAACATAAGCTAGAGAAAATGAGTAAGAGTGGAACACATTACATAGAAAGGAGGAATAGCAATGCGTAGAAAGTGGCGAATTATGGTAAGTATTTCTGTGGCGGCTATGCTGTTACTTTCGGTGATAATAGTGGGTTGCGCCCCAGCACCACCAGCAGAATCGCCGACTCTTCATTTGAAGGCGGCTCAGGCCATGATGCCCAAAGACGCTCTTACCCACCTGAACCTGACTGAGATGTGTGATAGGATCACCGAGCGAACCGGGGGTAAGATAACCTGGGATATCTTCGGGCCTGAGATAGGTGACTGGACAGAGCTAGAGATAATGGTCAAGAAAGGCACCATCGACCTGCAGTTTAACGCCTTCGCCACGGGCTTTGACCCGAGGTGGAACATACTTTACCTCCCCTTCTTGGCGACCACCTTCGAGGGGGCAAGGGAGGCCTGCAGCCCCGGCGGTCCTTATGACGAGATGGGCGCCATCTGGGGTCCAGATGGCAACATGTATTATCTGGGGACCTGGCTAAATAACGTAGGCATGCTCGGACTGAACACCGACCCAATTATGACCCCTGAGCAGGCCAAGGGGGTAAAGATAAGAGTGCCCCCGTTAGAGATCTTTAAGGTCTATGTCGAGATGATGGGTTTTACGCCTGTTACTATACCCTGGGCTGAGGCGCCCACCTCTATCGCTACCGGCGTCTGCGACGGCTGGGTCGGCAGTGGCTCTATCTATCACTACAAGCTCTTCCGTGACGTGGCTCGCACCCAGATGATTACCTTCGACTTCCTCGAAATCTGGGCTATAACTATGAATCTGGACACCTGGAACAACTTGCCCAAGGAGTATCAGGATATTATCCAGGAGGAGGCGACTAGAATTGCAACGAAGCGACTCGGCCAGGTTGAGGATGAGGAGTTGGAGTATCGCCAGAAGCTCATTGACTACGGCTGGACCATTGTAGACATGGCGAAGGATTACCCCGACGAGCTAGAGGTGTGGAAGAACCTTGCTAGGGAAGCCTGGGATGTATTTGAGCCTATCGTGGGCAAGATCTGGATGGACAAGATCAAGGTGATAATGGGAATGCCGGTGGAGTGAGCGCCTAGCGCTTGACCGAAGTAGGGGGCTAGAGCCCCCTACTTCGACAGAAACCTACAGCCTGAAGGGAGACGGGCTTGTATTGCGAACACTGGTAAAGATAGCTAAAGGACTCAATTTAGGGGTACTCACCCTCCAGAGGGCAATTTTGATTTTGCTCGGAGGTATCCTCACTGCAGGCATGTTCACTGAGGTAATAGCTAGGTATGTTTTTAAAAGCCCATTTTTTGCCATAGAGGATTTCATCGGATATACTGCCGTATGGCTGTACCTTATCGGAGCTGCCTATGGAACCTATGAAAGAACCCAGGTCAAGGCTGAAATTATCACTATGATATTCAAGAACCAGCGAACTCTGACTATAACAAAGGCAGTGGTCGCCGGTATTTCCTTCTTTGTTGCCTGTGTCATGAGCCAATGGAGCTATGAATACGTCCGCTGGAGCATCAGCGTAGGTGAAACAACTCCCGTCTACTCGGTACCCTTCGTCTACTTCCAGTCCGCCCTTTTAGTGGGAGCCATCTTGATGGCTGTATATTTTCTGATGGAGCTGATAGACCATACCCGTCAGGTCTACCGCTACCATTCTCCTCAAAATGAGGAGGCGCATTGGAAGCAGTAATAATAGGCTTCTCATTAGTGGTTGTGATGTTAATAGCAGGGGTGCCCATTGCTATGGCCTTCGGCTTCCTTGCTTTTTTCCTGTCGCTCTGGTTCCAAATGGACCCCTCATTTCTGATGCCGGTGACCTTTATTAAAATAAGGTCCGTTATATTATTGGCCGTTCCCCTTTTCATCCTGCTCGGCGGACTCATGAACATCAGCGGTCTGGCATCCAGGTTGATTACCCTTGTCGACGCCTTTATAGGACGGATCAAGGGTGGCCTGGGGGCAGTGGTGGTGACGACCTGCGCCCTGTTCGGTGCCATCTCAGGCACCATCTCGGCAGGGATAGCCTGCATTGGCACCATTATGATCCCCAGAATGGAGGAACATGGCCACCCCAGGGGCTATGCCACTGCCCTTATTGCCTGCGCTGGGGTCCTGGGACAGCTTATCCCACCCAGCGTGCCGATGATATTTTACGCCCTTCTCACCGGACAATCGATACTTGGCTGCTGGCTGGCTACGGTGGGGCCTGCCATCCTGCTGGTCATCATCTACTCTATTATGAACCGCTTCATGGTCAGCAAGTTCCCCTTAGTGCTCCCCCCCAAGCTTGGCTTCAGGGAGCAGGCAAAGGTGGTTGCCAAGGCTACCTATCGCAGCATTCCGGTTCTGATAACGCCCGTTATCATCTTGGGAGGGGTTTATGGTGGTATCGCTACCCCAACTGAGGCCGCCTGTCTCGGGGTGGTCTATATCATTGTCATGGGTGGTCTCTTCTATAGGTCCATAGGGCTGAAACCCCTGGGAAGGACCTTAGTAACTGCTGGTGCCACCGCCGGGGTAATAATGCTCATGCTCTTCTTCATCCTGATAACCAGCCGCATCCTTATCGTGGAGATGATACCCCAACAAATGGCAAGTTGGGTCATGGGCATCTCGACTAACATATATGTAATCCTGCTTATGGCCAATCTCATGCTGCTCTTCATTGGCATGCTTATGGACGATCTCAGCGGCACCCTGTTGTCAGCGACGATAGTGTACCCCATCGTGGCGGCTGTGGGGGTGCACCCGGTTCATTTCGCAGCCATTACTGGCGTCAATCTGGGGCTGGGGACTTTAACTCCACCCTGCGCCCCCATGCTATTCCTTGCTGGTCGTATTGGCAACTGCCCAGCAGAGCAGTATATGAAGCCAGCCATGACCCTTATGTGGGTGGGTATGCTGCCGGTGCTGATAGCCACCACCTACTGGCCAGAGCTCTCACTCTGGCTACCCAGAGTGGCCGGATTTATACGCTGAAAAACTGGCTAGTGTACTTTTAGATGACATTTCCTTGGGGACTGGAGATTCGGCAAAAGAGAGGATAAATTAGAAAGAGTGCAGGATTGCCACGGAGGCAGGTTCTGCTGTAGAATTAATAAGGAAATTGGTTGCAACTTAGTAAATTTTTTAGGAGGTATGTATTCATGCGCGCTAATTATATCAACTATGGCAGTCCCCAATTTCGCATTCTATCAGATAAACAAATAGAAGAATTGCATTTCGCCGCTCTCCAAATTCTGGAAAGAACCGGGGTTGCTTTCGAGTGTCAGGAGGCAATTGAAATATTAGGTGATAGCGGTGCTGATGTATCCAACCCCGATAGGGTGAAAATCCCCTCTTATATGGTAGAGCAAGCCCTGAGAACAGCACCCAAGATGGTCACTCTCTATTCACGAGAAGGAGAACCAGCTATAGTCCTCAATGGACAGACTGGCTCTCATTTTGGGTCGATGCCCGATTGCCCCGATTTCCTGGATCCATACACCAGAAAGCGAAGGAAGTGTTACATTGAAGATATTGCCGATACAGCGAGAGTGATTGACGCTCTACCAAATATAGAGTGGTCCTATCTGGCCACGGGCCATAAGACTGTGCCTGGAGCCATTGCTGATAAGGTAAGTCTTCTCCAGTTCATACTTAATAGCTCAAAGCCAGTAGTTGCCGAAATCAATGATGTTGCAAGCCTGGGGGAAATGATAGACCTTTGCTCTATTGTCGCCGGTGGAGAGGAGCAATTAAGAAAGAAGCCATTTTTTGGTGGCTCATCTGAACCAGTTAGCCCCTTGACCCAGGGGAAAGATGCAATGGAGAAAAGTCTTCTCTGCGCCGAGAAAGGAATCCCAAATGTTATATATAGCATGCCAATGGCCGGTGCCGCTACCCCAGCCACCTTCGCCAGTTGCTTGGCCATCACCAATGCTGAGGTACTGAGCCAACTGGTTGTCGTGCAGCTTAAGAAGCCGGGAGCCCCGGTTATCTTTGGCTCCATACCCTCCATCATGGACATGAAAACCACCATCTTTTCCTACGGAGCTCCAGAAATGAGCCTTATGGTCGGGGCGCTAACCGAGCTGTGTCACTACTATAAGTTGCCTATGTTTGGCACAGCTGGCTGCACAGATACTGACATAGTTGGTGCCCAGGCAGGAGCAGAAGTCACCTACCAGATACTTATCTCATCACTAACCGGGGCCGACCTTGTTCATGACGTAGGTTTGGCATATGCCGCCAGAGTAATATCACCAGAACTCATTGTCTTTGTAGATGAGATTATTGACATGGTTAAGGTTTTAATGGGTGGCATTGAAATCAATGATGAAACCCTCTCCCTTGACCTTATTGAACAGAAAGGACCAAAAGCAAATTACCTCTCCGAAGCTCATACCTTAAAGCACTTCCGTAAATTCTGGGTGCCAAGAGTTTTTGACCGCAGCTTTAAGAAAGAAGGCGCCAAGAGTTGTGAGGAACTGTTAAATGAAAGAACCATTAAAATACTAAAGACTCACCAACCAAAACCACTGCCGGAAGATGTAGTCAGAAAACTCAAAAAGGTAGAAAAAACCTGGCTTGAAAGAGTCGGCTTGACCGAATACCCTAAGCGATAAATCTCAAACGATGAAATGAAGGAGCTCGATAAAATTATTGCCGAGCGAGAAAAGAAATTAGGATGAAACATGAACCTCCTAAGAGAGAACAAAGGTGGCGGGAGACTATGTACTTTCCCCATATGAATGAGGCGTCTTCTTCTTTGAAGCGCATTTCCTTGGGTAAGGTAACGGAGTAAGCTATAGGATAAGGAGGTTTTAAATGACAATAAGAATTACTACTCTTACTGAGAACACTGCTTTTCTGGATCCAGCCAATTTGAAATGGGATTTTCTGGCTGAATATGGCCTGAGCATTTTGGTAGAAGTGGAGGGTTTAAAAATTCTGTTTGATACTGGCTTCAGCATTTCAGCGGCCCGTAATGCTCATATTTTGGGAATTGACCTCAGTTCGGTAGATAAGATTGCATTAAGTCATGGTCATAATGACCACACTGGAGGGCTGCGAGAGATATTGGGAGAGACTGGCAAAGTTGAAGTTATTGCTCACCCGGATATCTGGGATACTAAATATGCTTGTGTTGAAGGGAAAGAGCGCTTTGCGGGGATTCCCTTTCGGCAAGAAGAATTAGAAAGTTTAGGAGCATCTTTCAACTTAACTAGAGAACCGGTCTGGATAACCGACAACCTAGTCACCACTGGTGAGGTACCAATGACCACAGATTACGAAAAAATTGACCCCTGTCTCTTCATTAAAGAAGGCGGTACTATGCATCCTGACCCACTTGCCGATGATTTAGCTTTGATTATCAAGACTGAACAGGGGCTAGTGGTAATTTTAGGCTGTGCTCACCGTGGTATTATTAACACTTTGCGCCACGCTCAAAATTTGACCGGGGAAAATAGAATTAATGCTGTGATTGGGGGTACTCACCTTACGGCTGCCTCTGAAGCAGGGCTAGAAAAAACAATAGCTGATTTAAGGAAAATGAGCATTAAGCGGTTAGGAGCTTGTCATTGCACTGGATTTCATGCCCTTACTCGACTGGCTCAGGAATTTAGCGATACTTTCTTCCTTAATAACGCCGGCACCAAGCTTGAATTGTAACATCACTAATTTCTTAGTGCTCTCGTGGGGTTATGCTTCTAGAACCTAGTATGATAGGTAAGTTAAAGCTGCCAAATAGAATTATGCTTTCTCCTCACGCTAGCAACACAGCTGGAGAACGGGGGCAGGTGACGGATGAGTTAATTGCTTATTATAGGCGCCGGGCTGCGGTTTGACGCTGATTTACACTGGAAAAGGGGAGATGAAGAGTATTTTTGCTATACCTAAAGTGTCAGTATTAGATAGAAACAACATTGAAAAACTGCTTAGTATGGACGAGACACTAAAAGCAGTCGAACATGCTTTTAAACTTGAAGCTGAAGGAAAGGCTATTATGCCACCCAAGTTATACTTGGACCTTCCGGATTACCACGGTGATTTTAGAGCTATGCCAGCCTACATTGATGGAAGTGCTGGAATAACAAGAATAAAGAGGCTTACTAAATGGAGGTGTGCACATGGTATACGGATTTATGCCTGGACCTGAGCAAGTTAACACTCAAATCTCAATACCAAAGGGGCAAGCAATAGCAGGCAATGCCATTGGAATTCTTGTGCTCGATCTCTGGTATCCCTATTTGCCGGGCAATGTGGCTAATGCAAGCACTTATAACTTTCCTGTACAGTATAAAATCTTAAGGGGAAGCACTATACCACAAATCTTAAGTGCTGACCCTACCCTCCTAGATTTGATAGTTGAGGGGGGACGAGAATTAGAAAAGCAAGGTGCCCGAGCAATCGTAGGTGCCTGCGGGTATTTCGGCAACTATCAAAAAGAGGCTGCTGCCATACTGGATGTTCCCGTCTTTCTCTCTAGTGTCCTGCAGATACCAATTATTAGACGGGGACTCAAGCCAAACCAGAAGGTAGGCGTCATCTGCGCCGTTGCTGATTCCCTAACACCAAAACTTCTCAGCCAGTGCGGCATTGATGATTTATCTAATATTGTAATTGCCGGTGCCCAAGACTTGCCTGAGTTTCAGAATATTCTACAGTGTACCGGTAGTTTTAATAGCTATGAGATTGAGCAGCAGTTGGTTGAACTGGTAAAGCAACTCGTCAACAACAACCCGGATATGGGCGCAATATTGCTTGAATGCAGTGACATGCCGCCTTACGCCTGGGCTATCCAAGAAGCTGTTAAGCTTCCGGTCTTTGACTTTACCACTTTAATAAACTGGGTCTACAACGCTGTTGTCCGGCGTCCCTTTGCTGGTTTTATATAAGAATATGGCGGGCTCTGCCAGGGGAAACTGGGGTGCCATGGGTCTTAGTTTTTCACCCCGATGGTTTAAATAGACCCTCCCCCCTCCCGTGAGGTGCCTCAGCTGTAATCGGGCAAGTGGCATCCCGCCTTCCAGTTGTAAGGCATAGTGATATGCAAAAGACTGCGGAACACACCAAGACGAACAACAGAGTCTCACCAGCCACCATAGAGCTGCTTATCCGTGAGAGAAGCAAAGGTAAGACCATCAGGCAGCTGGGGCAGATGTTTGGTAGAAGCCATGAGCGGGTAAGAAAGGTCTTGGCCAAATATCCATCACGGGTTACACTACTATCTGAGAACAGCGTTGCAGTTAAGCTGGGATACCCACTGCACTGGCTTATCAAGCTGAGAAAAGAAGGTATTATTAACCCGATAAGGCCAGGGGGCTGCTGGCTTTACTCCGAGGAGCAAGTTAGACAAATACCATCACGTATTGCTGAGGCGAGAAAATGCAAGCGATGCGGCAGGCCACGCCCACTTGGCTTTGTAAGGTTCTGTAGAGAGTGTAGCCAGTATAGGAAAGAACACAGGTATGAGAGTCTAAGCCCCGAAGCGAAGGCAAAGCATAAAAAAAGCTGCCGGGCATGGCAGAAAGCAAATCCAGAGAGGGCGAAAGACCAGAGCATACAAGGCCGAGGAGCCGTGATAGCAGATGATACGAGGTAGGGATAGTAGAGGGCGCTTTGCTAAGGGTAATGCGCCCTGGAATAAAAAAGGCCAGTGCCCAAAGTGGGATTACTTTCACCTGCAAGGTTTGTGGTGAGCAAAAGCCTATTGAAGAGATGGAGGTTGCCAGGAGGTTTTTCCCACCTCTGCCTGTTTGCAGAGACTGCTGGAAATTGCTGGAATAACAAGAATAAAGAGGCTTACTAAATGGAGGTGTGCACATGGTATACGGATTTATGCCTGGACCTGAGCAAGTTAACACTCAAATCTCAATACCAAAGGGGCAAGCAATAGCAGGCAATGCCATTGGAATTCTTGTGCTCGATCTCTGGTATCCCTATTTGCCGGGCAATGTGGCTAATGCAAGCACTTATAACTTTCCTGTACAGTATAAAATCTTAAGGGGAAGCACTATACCACAAATCTTAAGTGCTGACCCTACCCTCCTAGATTTGATAGTTGAGGGGGGACGAGAATTAGAAAAGCAAGGTGCCCGAGCAATCGTAGGTGCCTGCGGGTATTTCGGCAACTATCAAAAAGAGGCTGCTGCCATACTGGATGTTCCCGTCTTTCTCTCTAGTGTCCTGCAGATACCAATTATTAGACGGGGACTCAAGCCAAACCAGAAGGTAGGCGTCATCTGCGCCGTTGCTGATTCCCTAACACCAAAACTTCTCAGCCAGTGCGGCATTGATGATTTATCTAATATTGTAATTGCCGGTGCCCAAGACTTGCCTGAGTTTCAGAATATTCTACAGTGTACCGGTAGTTTTAATAGCTATGAGATTGAGCAGCAGTTGGTTGAACTGGTAAAGCAACTCGTCAACAACAACCCGGATATGGGCGCAATATTGCTTGAATGCAGTGACATGCCGCCTTACGCCTGGGCTATCCAGAATGCTGTTAAGCTTCCGGTCTTTGACTTTACCACTTTAATAAATTGGGTCTATAACACTGTAGTACGCCGCCCCTTCGCTGGTTTTATATAGCGAAAATTTAATGCAGCGTTAGTCGATACTTAACAGACTGCTCACATATCAAAAAAGGAGGAAAAATAGACATGGACAAAGTACTGGAGAAGCCAAACGATTGACTGGCCAAGTATCCCCAGGGAAAGAGGCTATAAGAGGACTGCTTTCTGAAAACCAACCCGTGCTCATATTGATTGATGAGCTCTTGGAGTATGTGACCAAAGCTGCGGGTGTGAAAATAGCTGAAAGTACTCTGGCAGCCCAGACTATTGCTTTCATACAAGAACTTACTGAAGTGGCGAGCACCTTACAGAAAGTCTCTCTGGTAATTACCCTGACATCGAGTATACATGAGCATTACGACGAGGCAGCAGTAACAAGAGACTCGTGAATATCACCCTGACGGACAAGGGACGGGAGGTTCTCAACCGAGCTATGCCAGTGGCGGCAGAGATTGTTGACCAGGTGATGTTGTCGATTGATGAAGGTGACGCTATTCCGCTCGAAAACTCACTGAGGGTCTTGAGGCAGAATGCACACGATGGCTTAGAACATCTTGCTAGGCGTGCTCAACCTCAGTCTGGGTAGGACAATGGCGTAGTCGCGTGCTGATTGAGCAAAAAGCCATTTTGTTTACAGATAGCCCAGCCAGCTAGGCTGGGCTATCTGTCTGGAGCCATCAAGTTGCTAATGGGTGCATGCCACATAAAGTCGATAAGACCGCAAATCTCACTTCATACTTGC
>Ga0209978_10001136_pt1 | contig 10914 bp, 8 predicted proteins | sample BentaG_FD_182805 | JGI IMG/M metagenome (GOLD analysis project Ga0209978, IMG submission 182805) | Deep subsurface microbial communities from South Atlantic Ocean to uncover new lineages of life (NeLLi) - Benguela_00093 metaG (SPAdes)... | ecosystem: Environmental > Aquatic > Marine > Oceanic >...
CGCTCTTGCTGGGCGCAGTCAGCCCCTGCAGGATCTTGGAGACGGCCCGCCAACTCAGATTCAAGGCTCGGCTATCCCATTCGGGGAAGACCTGGCCGATGAGGAGCCGAACGCCGGGGCCTATCTCCTCGGGGCCTAAGCCCTTCAAGAAATCGGCGACGAGGGCTGCCAGTTCTAGACGTTTCCTTGTCTTCTCTAACCTTTCGCCCAGAAGGGCCAGGGCGAGGAAAGGGGTTTCGGTCATCTGAACCTCAGGCTATGTTGACTAACTGTTTGCGGCTAAGACAAGTTGGCGAAGGCAATTTGGGCAAAGCGTAGCCAAGCCTCTTAGCCGCTGATAGGCGAAGTCTGGCCTTAATCGAGTTTTATCCCAATGGCATTACCGCTCTTACCTATGATTGCCGGTCCCTTGAAGATAATAAACTCACCTTCTCTATCCTGAGCCACTATTTCTCCTGAGGCTCCAAAGATGGTACCCTTTAGATGACAAATAAGATCCTTTTCAACTTGGATCTCGAATATTAGACTTCCATCTTTATCTCTTATTCGATACCCATATGGGGTCATCTCTTTATTACAGCCTGTGGGTGCCTCAATGAAATTCTCTCTTAAGCGACAAAGAACTTCACCATTCTCATCGAGTAACGTTCCCGAAATTTGAAATTCTTCGCTTTCGATTTTGGCCTCAAGATAGTATTCGGTGATCCCTTGAATCCCCAATTCGAGATAATTGGTGAAATTCGAAGACATTTCGAAACATTTGTGACCGCGTTGTACAAAGATATAATTCCCCTTCATAAATACTGGCATATTAACTCCCTCCTTCATCTAGGTTGAAAATCGGGTCACTCATAACATACTCAATAGAAATAGCATAACTAAAACCTATATGTAGGTATCTCAACACAAATTCAATCAAATCGCGAATTGGGGGAATGACTTCTGTACCAGGCAGATTGAGATATTTTAGCAATCTTTCTCTCGCCTCATCTCTTATTTCGTGAGGCATGGTAGTTATGCCAATCACCCTTCCATCAGATGCTTTTATCAGAGGGCCTCCCGAGTTACCATATGTAACGAGAGTATTGGTTAGAAACGTTGTTATTCTGTGAAGGGCGTTTATATGGCTTGGTCTTGAAATGATAGCCGAAACAATTCCGGTAGTGACGACAGGCACATCGAAGTCCGAAGGATATCCAATGGCCACTACGTCCTCGCCTTGTGATGTTTCGGAGACATCTGTGACATCAAAATAAGCAGCAGGAATCCCTTCCACTTTCAAAACCGCATAATCATAGACGACCGGACGGTCAGAATTCTCATCAATTGCCAAGCACGCTTCGTAAACATTCTTACCAATCTTGACAAAGATCTGCTTTGAATAATCCAATCTTATTGCCCCTGTATTATCGATGTCCATTTTGGCAACTACATGATTGTTTGTTATGAAAAACCTTTGGTCGCAAACAAAGAATCCTGAGCCACCTTTTTCAATATCTGTGCACAGAACTTTCCCCGTTGCCTTTTTCCATTCCTCGATCATAAGAGTATTCATAGGCTCACCACATTTCGCCTAGCACATTATATATGCCGGGGCCAAAGGTGGCAACGCTTGCCTCTCTCGGGGGTATGGGTTAAAATAATAGGGCCTTGGAGGACACTATGGGAAGATTGGGTCAACTTTTGCGGAGGAGGCGGGAAGAGAGAGGTCTCGCCTTCGCCCAAATTAGAGAAGCCACGGGGATCGAGGAGAGGTATGCCCAAGCCTTGGAGAGGGAGGAGTATACCGCCTTTCTCAGCGAGGTGGAAGCCAAAAGTTACCTGCGGATCTATGCCCGTTTCCTCGGCGTTAGCCAGCAGGAAGTGGCGGGACTCTTCCGAGCGGAGAGGGTCGAGCCTGTGAGCGTCGGCCCACCCAGAGTCTCCGAGAAGGAAGGGGTTTCTCCTTCACCGCTCTTCATCCCTCTAGTTAGCGCTCTCACCGCCCTTCTTCTGGTGGGCCTCTTGGCTCTGGCCTATCTGATCCTCTTCTATGGCTCTTGAAGGCATGGCGCGTTTGACTAGGCGAGAGTTTCTGCTCTGGGGTGGAGTGGCCCTGGGCAGCTTCCTCGCTGGCTGCGGAAGGGGTAAGCCTACGGTTGTGGCGGAATCCACACCCACCATGAGCGCCGAGGCAACCCCTATCCCCACTAAACCACAGGTGCTCCCCTCTCCTACGGTTACTAATACCGCAATGCCGACCTCTACCATCTCGCCTACCTCTACACCCACCCCCTCGCCTACCCCTACACCCACTCCCTCACCTACCGTCGCCCCCCCGACTCCAAATCTCCCCTTGCAAGCCGTGGTCCTAGAGCATGGTCCAGCCCGTGTTCTGGTCTTGGATCGTCCCTTGGCCCAGAACGGGGTTTCTTCCTTTCCCGTCCGGATCTACGAAGGCGAGTCTATCCCAGATCTGGCGGGCTATGATGCCTTGATCTTGAGCGGAGGCGAGCACTCTCCGGAGGAGTTCGAGGCCCCCTTTTTCCAAGAGGAGCGAGATCGAGTGCTCTTGGCCATAGACGAGGGTATGCCCATTTTGGGGGTCTGCTTGGGCCACCAACTGCTGGCTCATTGGCTGGGGGGGAAGGTAGAGCGCGGGCCGTGGGAGGTGGGATGGTACGAGGTCACGTTGACCCCGGCTGGCCTTAACGATCCCCTCTTGGAAGATATCGATCCTCAGTTTTACGCCTTTCTATGGCATAGAGATCAAATCACCCAGTTGCCCGCAGGGGCTTCGAATCTGGCTTCCTCAGATCTTTGCCCGTTTCAGGCCTTCCGCTATGGAGATCTGCCGGTGTGGGGGGTGCAGTTCAACCTTCAGTTCGATCCCGCACTCGCGGAGGGAGTGCTCCGGGGCGCCACTTGGCTCTCCAACGTGGGGATCGACGCCGATGAGATGGCCACCAGAGGTTACCAGGTCTATGATGGTAGCCATGAGAGGATCTTCCGCAACTTCTTCGCCGAGGTAAGGCGCCTTGCTACTCGATGAGGGGAGATGGATCTGGGCGATTTTCCTCTCGATCGCTTTAGCCTTTCTACTTATTGGCTGTACGCAGCCTGAGACTAAACCGGGGCCTTCGGCCAGCCCTGAGCCTTCAGCCACACCCATTCCCTCTGTCCCCTCACCTACCCCCTCGCCTACACCTACCAGCATCCCTCCTCTTAGGCCTTTGGGGATGAGGCCACTATGGAGGCATCCCACCGATGAGGTGGTTTGGGATTTGGCGGCAGGAGATATAGATGGGGATGGCGAGAGCGAACTGGTAGCGGGCTCCCAGGACAAAAACGTCTATCTTCTCACCAGTGGGGGTGATCTCCTTTGGAGGTACGCCGCCCGAGCGGCCGTCTACACCGTAGCCCTGGCTGACCTGGAGGGAGACGGCCAAGGAGAGGTCATAGCCGGCTCCGATGACAACGATATATACGCTCTGAGTTCTGATGGCCGACTCCTTTGGCGGTATACTACGGGGAGTCGGGTGACGGAGGTAGTCGCCCAAGATCTGGACGGGGATGGTAGCCAGGAGATCCTGGCCGGTTCTTGGGATGGGTATCTCTATCTCTTAGGTGGCGATGGAGAGTTGCGTTGGCGGAGAGCCTTGGGTGGGGGCGCGACCAGCATCCGGGTTGCCGATTTGCAAAGCGATGGCCGGGGGGAGATAATCGTAGCCTCCGAGGAAGGAGGGGTAACCGCTTTCACTTCTGAGGGAGAGCGCCTTTGGAGTTATGAGGCTGGAGGCTATATACGCCAGATAGACGTTTATGATTTTGAGGGCCAGAAGAAGATAGTTGTGGGCTCCAGTGAGGGAGTTCTCTACCTTCTGTCCAGCGAGGGCCAACTTCTCTGGTGGCGCGATGTGGGAAGCAGTATACCCACGCTTGGCATCACTAACCTCGAGGGTTCGCCCAAGATATTCTTTGGCTCTGGGTACGACGATGGTCAGATCTATCTTCTGGACGGTCAAAAGGGGTGGGGCTTTTCCACCGGAAGCGGGGTCTGGGCCCTGGATATCTTTTTCCTCGACGGTGAGGCGACTATAGTCGCTGGTGGAGACGAGGGTACCATCTACCTCTTGGACCGATATGGGCGACTGCTGGGCAGTTACCATGTAGGGGGCAGAATCCACGGCCTCCTGGCTCATGATCTGGAGGGAGATGGGCGACCGGAGATTATCCTTCGTTCTGGGATCTATCTATACGCTTTGGAGATGACTTCAGGCAGGACAGAGGCTGAGACCCCCCAGATAACCCCTTACCCCTCGCTGGCGTTTTCCACACTCTCAACCCAAGACGTGGGTCTCGTCGAGCTTGTGGCCGTGGGTGACATCCTCCTCTGTCGCACCGTGGAGGAGAGGATGAACCAGTATGGGGTAGAGTTCCCCTTTGCGGTTACAGGAGAGCTTTTGCGCTCTGCGGATATCGTCCTAGGGAACCTAGAGTGTCCCCTCTCCACTCGGGGAGAACCGATAGATAAGCGGTTCCTCTTCCGCGCCCATCCTCGAAACCTGGTTGCTTTGTCTTGGGCGGGCGTTGATATCGTCAGCCTGGCCAATAATCATCTCCTCGATTTCGGCGGAGAGGCGATGAATGACACCTTGGAGGGGTTAAGAGATAGCGAAATTCTATATGTGGGGGCTGGCCTCTCTGAAGAAGAAGCCCATCGGCCGGTAATAATGGAAGTGAGAGGGGTAAAGATAGCCTTCTTGGCCTACGCGGCTATCAGGTGGAAAGGTTCACTGGAGGTGCCTACGGAGACGAGGGTGGCCTTTGCCGAGATCGATAGGGTAAGGGAAGATGTCAGGAAAGCGAAGGAGCAGGCCGATCTGGTGGTCGTCATCATGCACCTGGGGACCGAGTATCAAAGCCAGTCCGATGCGGAGCAGTTGGCGGTATCTCAAGCGGCGGTGGAAGCGGGGGCCACCCTGGTGATCGGCCACCACCCCCATCTCGTCCAGAAGACGACCTCCTATTTGGAGGGCTTTATCGCCTACAGCCTGGGCGATTTCGTCTTCGACATGCCTTGGGAGGAGGAAGGGGCCATCCTTCGGGCCTTTCTCACCGCCGATGGGTTAGAGCGAGTGGAGGTCATCCCGGTAGAGATCGTGGATGGCGTACAGCCCCGCCCTCTGCTTGACGAAGAGGGGAAACCGGTCATCTATACCGTCTATTCCAAAGAGTGATGAGATACTGGCTACTTTCCATCGTCTTGATGATTTCAGCGGTCAGTTGCGCGGGCCCCTCGGCATCGGTGGAGCCTTCGGTTTTGCCCTCGCCCACCTTGGTGCCACCCACCGAGTCTGTAGCCCTGCCCACGCCAACGCCCAGGCAGTCTCTTCCTTCACCCACGCCCCAGTTCCACGAGAGGAGGCCTCTCGGCTACTCGGAGGAGGGCCGCCCCATAATGGCCCATCGCTTCGGATGGGGCAAAGCAAAGGTGGCCTTGGTAGGAAATATCCATGGGGGGACGGAGGAGAACACATATCGGCTGATGATTGAGGTGGTGGCTCATTACCGGGAGAACTTTACGGAGGTGCCATCTGAGGTCGCGCTCTGGATCATCCCCACTATCAATCCCGATGGTCTCGCCAGTGGCACGCGATGCAATGCCCGCGGCGTGGATTTGAACCGCAACGCCGATACCGACCAGGATGCCTGTCCAGAGAACGACTGGAGCCCAGACATCTTCAACTCGGAGGGGCATGTCCCTGGGGGCGGGGGGAAGCATCCCTTCTCCGAGGTGGAGACCCGAATCTTGCGCGACTTCCTGGTCGATGCACAAGTCGTGATCTCATATCACAGCCAGGCGGGCTTGGTCGTGGCGGGGGGATGCGCTGAGGGCCCTTCTCGCCAGTTGGCCCATCTCTTAGCCGAGGCTACAGGATATGGAGAGACTGAATCGATAGGCTATCCCGTCACGGGCAGCATAGTGGACTATCTCGCCTTTGAGGGAGTCGCTGCCGTTGATGTGGAACTCACCAACAAGGTAGATACCGATCTGGAGAGGAACCTAAAAGGCATCCAGATGGTGATGGAGTCTGTAGCGGAGATCGTGTTCTATGAATATTAATTGGAGAGTGGCTTGGCTTCTCGTGGTTTTGGCCTTCATCGTCGGCTGTGCTAGCGAGGGTTTGACCCCTACCCTCACCCCTACATCTACGCCTAGGCCGACGCAGGCCCCTACCGCGACGCCGACCAGTACGCCCACGCCAACGCACACCCCCATCGTGCCTACCCCTACCGTCCAGATGAGGGGTACCATCTTTCTGGATGAAGAGAACGCTACCATCTACCGCTACGCCCGAGGAACTCTTGCCCACCCCTTACGGATGGTGGTCTCAAATGGTACAGCCTATCTAGTGGACAGAGGGCTCCTCAAGGCGGTTGACTTGGAGAATCCGGGGTCGTGGCGCATCGTGAAGCCTTCGGGCAACGCCGTGGAAGGGGTGCCCATAAAGGAGTTGGGCGATCTGGCTCTTTCAGGTGAGAGCCTGCTCCTCCTTGACCGCTCTGGAGACGTCTATCGCTATTTCCCGGAGGATGGAAGATGGAGCCTGGAGAGATCGGCCACCATGCCCAGCGCCCAACCCCGCCAATACCTGGCTAGCGTGGCCTCCTATGAAGATGATCTCTATCTCTTGGATATCAACCTAGGTCAAATCTGGCGTCACCAAGGCGAAAAAGGGGAGGTGGTCGCCGAGGAGCTGGGCTTGGAGGGGGCTATCGACCTGGCCGTGGACGAGGATCTCTATCTTTTGATTCAAGAAGGGTCTCAGGCTCGGCTGGTTAAGTTGTCGGGCCCTCCCTATGAGGTGGTTCGGAGTTTTAACCCTCCGGGATTAGTGGCGCCTACCCTTCTCTTCGTGAAGGGGGATTACCTCTATCTGATAGACGACTATCGCCGTCTCCTCCTCTTGGATAGAGAGAGCGGTGAGATGGTGCGGGACTATTATCTCCGCGGACGGGCTGAGATCCGTGCCTTCTACGCCGAAGGGGATAGGCTTTACCTCGCCAGTCCCGATAGCCTATTCCTCTATCCCGGGCGGACGCCTCCCGGCTCGCTGGAGTTCCCCTCTCCAGAGACACCCCCTCTCCACCCTTCGGAGATCCTCGAGAGCCTTCCTCCCTTCAACATGCCCATCGGAAGGATACACCTTCCCGATATCTCCTTCCGCCTCCCTGGGGCTCCTCGCTCTTACCGCTACGGGGTCCACGAAGGGATAGATTTCTTCAAAGGCGAAGAGGGCACGGTGACTAGAGACACGCCACTTTTGGCCATAGCCGACGGGGTGGTGATCAGGGCCGACGATGAATACTCGGAGCCAACGGCCGAAGAGATGGAAGAGATGTTGGCTGAGACTCAAGAGGCCGCTTACACGCCGCCGGAGATCTTGGAAAGGTTGCGGGGGAGGCAGGTTTGGATCGACCTTGGTGGCGGCATCGTGGTGCGCTACTGCCATCTGAGCCGCATCGCCGAGGGGCTGGAGGTGGGGCAGGAGGTCAAGCAGGGGACTATTATCGGCTACGCCGGGAACTCAGGGACCCCTCAGGCCCCAGCAGGGCCCGAGGTGGGGGTACACCTCCACCTGGAGGTTCGCCTAGGCGATGGCTACCTGGGGCAGTACCTTCGCCCCTCGGAGGTCAAAGAGTGGCTAGCCCAAATCTTCGAGTAGGTTGACAGCACTCCCGCAGGACATATAATGACCTCTGGAGGTCCCCTGTGGGCAAGCGGATCGCAACCTTCTTTGTGGTTCTTCTCCTCATCGTGGGGGGCTTTTTGGCCTTTGAGTTCGCCCGCTACCGCATCTATCTGAGAAGCATCCGCCCCGGAATCACCGCGGGAGGGGTAGATTTAGGAGGCGTGACCCCTGATGCCGCTCTTCGCACCTTGGAGGAGATGCTCGTGGCTCCTCTATCTAAACCCCTCCATCTGAGGTATGAGGAAGAAACCATCTTTCTCATCCCCGCTGACATAGGTTTCCAGGTGAAGATCCAAAGGATGGTGGAGGAGGCTTTGCGGTTAAGCCACAACCAACAGGCGAGGCCGGGATTCCTGGAGTTCGTCATGCACGGCCCTCGGCGGCTGGAGGCGGAGATCCCGCTCCAAACGGAGTTCGACACGAACGCGCTACGCTCTTTTTTGATGGGGGTGGCTGAGAGGAAGGACCAGCCCCTGCGGGAGGTGCAGCCTATAACCGGTACCCTTTCTTTCTACCCTGGCCAGGCGGAGAAAAGGCTTAACCTAGAACTTTCGCTACCGCGCATTGAAGAGGCTTTGCTCTCTATCGATAGTAGGGATATAGACCTGGTGGTGGAGACAAAAGAGCCCCCCAAGCCCAGTCTCGACCTTCTGCGGGGGAAGGTGGAAGATCGCATCCAAGAGTTCGATGGTATCGTGGGGGTCTATATCTCCGATCCAGGGGCCCAGGAGAGTATGGAGATAAACTCTCAGACCAGTTTCTCGGGGATGAGCGTGGTGAAGATAGCCATCTTCCTGGAAACCTATCTCCGTTTCGCCGGGGAGGAACCTGACCTAGAGACCAAGGGATGGATAGATAAGGTGGTCACCGACCCGGTAGGCAGCAACTATTGGGCCAACCTCCTTTTGAGTCTAGTGGGAGAAGGGAGCACCACGGAGGGGGCACGGAGGACGACGGAGATGATGCGGGCCTTGGGACTGAACAAGAGTTTCATAAAGGGTCCCTTTCGGTTGGAGACGGAAGAGGTTGAGGGGCGGAGGGGAAGCGGTCTCGCTTCCTCGTTGGGGCGTATCTCAGCGAAAGAGCGGTCCCAGGATACCAACCCTGACCCCATCATCCAGACCTCCCCCCATGATATGGGGCGGCTTCTGGAGATGATCTACCGGTGTGGCTATGGAGGGGGGGCGATTCTCGATACCTTCCCTGGTATGATCGCCCCCCAGGGGTGTCAGGAGATCCAAGAGATTTTGGCTCAGAACCCAGTGCGGAGTATGATAGGGGCCGGGATACCGGAGGGGACACCCTTGGCCCATAAGCATGGCTTCGCCGACGACACCCACGCCGATGCGGGGATCGTTTACTCCCCCGGCGGCGATTACGTCATCGTCCAATTCCAATATACCCCTACCGAATGGTTGGTTTGGGCTCTCAGCCAGCCGGTTTTCGAAGACATCTCCCGCGCCACCTATAATTTCTTCAACATCGGCTATGAATAGAGCAGCGCACCATTGGTGGTGTTTGGTAGCGGTGTTCGCTCTCTTTCTGACCGGCTGTTCCGGGTCGACTCCTACCCCTGCCCCCTCGCCGACTTACACTTCCATTTCCTCGCCTACACCGCCACCCACGCCCACCCCCGCAGTGGAGGTGGAGTTTCTGGCCTTCCAGTCCAATAGAGAGGGCAACTGGGAGATATATTTGGGGGATATGCTGGGAGGGCCAACCTTCAACCTGACCAACGACCCAGCCGAGGACCGAGCCCCGGCCTTCTCCGCCGATGGCCGGTACCTGGCCTTCGAATCCCACCGAGAGGGCAACTGGGAGATATACATAATAGAGTTGGGGAGCGGGAAGGTTAGGCGGGTCACGGACCACCCGGCTTATGATGGTGCCCCGGCCTGGTCTCCCGACGGTCGATATCTGGCCTTCGAATCCCACCGCGACGGGAACCTAGAGATCTACACTCTCGATTTGATAGCCGGTACTCTCCATCGTCTGACCGATGACCCAGCAGGGGACTACGCCCCCGCTTGGTCTCCCGATGGCCGATGGATCGCCTTCACCACCTGGCGCGAGGGGAACAAAGAGATATATCTGATGGATATCCAGGGGGTCAAGCAACTGAACCTCACTCAGCATGAGGGTGACGATGAGTACCCGGCTTGGTCTCCCGATGGCCAACGGTTAGCCTTTGTCTCTTGGCGGGATGGCAACGGAGAGGTTTATACCGTCGACGTCGACAGCGGGGAGATTGTGAGGTTAACCCATAACGATCTCCTCGATACCGCGCCTGCCTGGTTACCTGATGGCAGAGAGATCATCTTCTCCTCCTACGATAAGGGTGAGCCCTTCGAGGTGTTCCATGAGTATCGAGGTGGACATTTCGATTCGGCTTTTTGGGACGGAGAAAGCGGGGCAGTGAAATACCGTCAGGGGAGCAAGGCCGATGAGATGAGTCCTCACTTCGCCCCCAAAGGGGTTAAAGCACCTTCCTGGGCTCCTGAGGTGGCTTTGATGCCCACGCCTACCCCTGCCGCGTCCCCACCGAACGAGGAGCCTCCTTACCATATCGTTCCTCTTACGAACATACTGGAGGGAGGCCCCTATCAGTTGGAGGAGGGGGCAGCGGCCTCGTTTGACGCTCTACGGGCGGAGGTTCTAGCCAGGACGGGGTGGGACTACTTGGGGAAACTGAGTGACGCTTTTCGACCCATCTATATGCACGGGAGAACCCGGTATGGCTACTTCAGTTGGCATAAGACGGGGCGAGCCATCGATCTGCGCTTTGAACTCCTGGATACCAAGGGCGAACAACAGTTGGAACTGGTTAGGGAAGATATCGGTTCCGAGATATATTGGCAGATGTACATTCGCTGCTTCAAGCAGGATGGGAGTCAAGGCGAGCCCTTGAAGGTGGCCCCTTGGCGCTACTGGTGGCAGATAGACCCCGACCTGGACCCAGAAGGGTATGAGCAGGGCGGTCGTCCCAAGCCCATACCGGCAGGCTATTACGTAGATCTTACGGAACTTGCCAAGAGGTTCGGTTGGGAGCGGATCGCCGCCTATACCACCGAGGACTACCATTGGCACCAACATACCCTGCGCACGGAGTATTGGCACTACCAATATATGGAAGGGCTAAGGTGGTACGAGGCGATGTTGGAGATCTACCCCGAAGAGA
>Ga0209978_10001137_pt1 | contig 10911 bp, 8 predicted proteins | sample BentaG_FD_182805 | JGI IMG/M metagenome (GOLD analysis project Ga0209978, IMG submission 182805) | Deep subsurface microbial communities from South Atlantic Ocean to uncover new lineages of life (NeLLi) - Benguela_00093 metaG (SPAdes)... | ecosystem: Environmental > Aquatic > Marine > Oceanic >...
GCTTGTATGGAAGCAAAATAGGGTATTTTGGGCGAAAATTAGACATTCGTGCTGAGAGAAATAAATATTGAATTGGACATTTAGCAAGTTAATTACCGTAATGCAAAACATATATCAGAAATATTGTCCAGTCTATTGACATTTTCCCAGAGATTCCCCATCGAGCCCCCCTTCTCCCCTACCGGTGCCTCGCTCTGGCTTGGGCTCCGCCCCAATGGGGAATCTCTGCGGACCGACTATCATTTGTCCATGCCGTACGCGTCATACGGCGGAAAGCGGCGACATTCGCCGCTTTTTCCCCCTACGAAGATGGAAATGCTGAATGAGGTCGTTCTTGACGAGATACTGGAGGAGCGCGTCGTCTCGAGTCGGGGCAGATGCAACCCGAGAGGCGTCAAACGCAAGATGAGCAAATGGCCGATTCGCCATACCGGGGCCGAGTGCCCCGCCCACAGAGAACCGAGATATGACATCAGTGTCCTTAAGTGAACAGTATTGGTCCTATCCCTGGCTTTTATTTATACGAAATGCGATTTCTAAGGGAATGTTCGTCAATTTTCGTGAAAAATTCTCCGTTCTCCTTGACTTTTAATATCTGATATATTAGGATAAAATTTTAGAGTTGTCAATATTGGGCATTGTCCCAAAGTTGTATGATTTGGAGGAGGGGGGAAGAGGTAAAGAAAAGAATCATTGGTGTCCGGTTGATATCCAAAGGTGGCTCCGTACACTACCAATTAAAAAACCTTTAAATTAAACTAAACATAGGGGGTATTATTATGAAAAAGAAATGTTTTATTCTAGTACTGGCATTCGTGCTGATAGCGACCCTTGTCTTTGCCGTCGGTAAGAAGGAGGAAAAAACTCTTACCACGGCCCCTGGAGAGCCACAATATGGTGGCACGTTCACCTATACCTATTGGTCAATTACTAAAGCCGACCCACCAAGCCCGGACATACAGGATGAACTTTATATCTCAACTCGCTGGCTCAGCCCCGTTCAAGAGATGCCACTGATTGCCGACTTTGAGAAGTATGGGCCTAGAGGCACCGGTGAATCTCAATTTTCGATGGCTGGGTATATCCCCGATAAGTTCCAAAAAGGACACTTGCTCGAAAGTTGGGAGGTTACTCCCGAAAAGATAACCTGGCACGTACGGCCGGGAATTTACTGGGCGGCGGACAACGTGGATTGGATGGAAAACAGGGAACTTACTGCCCAGGATATGGTCGATGACATACTCTACTTCAAGGGAGCCGCTTCAAAGGGGAAATTCCTCAGGGACTTAACAGGGGAGATATACGCCACGGATAAATACACTCTTGTTATTAAAACCCCGGGGGGCTTTGATATTACTTTGATGTATAAGCTTGGCTATGAAGACCGCGCCTTAATTAGTCCACCTGAGATGGTAACCGCCGGTGCTGATAAGTGGGAAAATCAGGTTGGCACCGGACCATTTATGTTCAAAGAGTATGTCGTTGGTTCTCATATGACCTTCGAAAGGAACCCTAATTACTGGGACACGACAATCATCAACGGCAAGGAATATAAAATACCGTTTTTTGACAAGTGGGTACAGCCCATCATTCCCGATGCGTCTACCCTAGTAGCTGCACTGCGGACGGGGAAGATTGACTACGATTGGTCTGTCGATGCCAGGCACTGGGAGACCTTAGACACAACAGCCCCTGAGCTGAAAACACTCAAAAGTCCCGGGAATTCTGGATTTTTGATATTCTTAAAGGTTGATGAGCCACCTTTCGACAATATAAACATTCGGCGAGCTGTGATGATAGGCACAGACATCAAAGCCTTCGGTAACCTCCTTGGCATAGGGCCAGTACCAATACTCTTTTACCCAGTGCTTCCGGGGACTGGCGGCGTTTTCACCCCAGTGAAAGACCTTCCTGCCTCATCCAGAGAGCTATTTGACTATAACCCCACGCTGGCAAAGCAGATGATTGCTGATGTTTACCCCGATGGCCTTGAGATAGATTATTATGCTGAGAGCGAGGCCTTTGCTCTAGATCAAGCATCTCTGCTTAAATTCCAGTGGGAAAAGATTGGCGTTGACATAACGATAAAATCATTCGATACCGTTACCCATGACAAGCATCTATACGATAGAACATACCGGCACGTCCTCGGGGCTCGCCACGGATCGGCCGATCCAAAGCATACTCTGGAGTGGTCGGTGACGGGAGATGCCAGGAACTGGGCTGGCTACTCAAACAAGTGGTTTGATAAGCAGATGGCCTTGGTAAAGTCAGAGCCAGATGCCGATGAGCGAAACCGCATACTTAAGGAGATGAACTTACATATAATTTCTAAGGTTACCACTATAGGTCTCTCACCCACACCCGAGGCAAGCTATTGGTGGCCATGGGTGAAGAATTACTATGGTGAGGCTTGCGTTTTAGACAAGGCGATCGCTCCCGTTCTAGCCCGAGCCTGGCTTGACCAGGACCTGAAGGCAAAAATGGGGTATTAGGTAGCAAGCAGCCACCACTGAAAGAGCTTCGGCAATTCCCGATATGGGATTAGTGGCATGAGAAGCAAAAGGGGTGGGGGATTCAACCCTCACCCCGCCTTTTATTATTGTGGCAGCTCAACTTTTCCTTCAACTCGCCCCCGCCAAGCAGGGGGTCTACCAACCGCGCGGGATCAATTCGGTCCAGCTTCTGTTCAAGAAATATTTCCGAGGCTTCGCCGATCAGTTCATATGCCTGCCTTATCTACGAAAGCACACTAAGCTCCGGGCGCAGCACCGCCCGGCAATGCCGGACTGAACGAACTCGCTCGACCCGCTGATCTGCCCACGATGTCACTCAAATCGGTCTGCCGCTGCTGTGTGTATTCTCGATGTGATTACCGCACCCGAAGAAGTGCGTGGAATTTTGAAGAAATCTGATGAAGATCGGACTGTCGCCTCCGGGCTTTGATCCAGTTACTTTGAATAGACGTTCTCTCTCCTCGTTTACGCCGAGGACTCATTCTGTCCTCGCTACCTTTTCCTACCAGTACGAACACTGTTTCTCCTATAGCTGGAACGCCATGAAAGGCTACCACTATCTTATGCGTATCGGGCATCTGCTGAACGTGCTGGTTCTCAATGCCGTGCAACTCTCCAAGATAGTCGCTACCTTGGGCGCACGAGGCTTCATTCGTTTCATCCGCCAGACCTTGAGTGGACCCTGGTTAGATGCTGAACAGGTGCGGCGCCGGCTCTCCCAACCAACCTACCTGCGCTTCGTTTAACAACTACCGAATCGATAGCCGCTAACAATAGACCACCGTGGAATCACTCTGCCCTGAGTCCTCTGCCAATGGTCCAATTGTGTCTAAAAACACCCGACTTCATGGCCATGTCACTACAGACAAACCTCTCGCGGTCTTTATCGATCATGCTCTGCCCCGGCAGCCCCCCGCCAGGGCCCCCTGGAGGTTGCGGCAAGCTCTGATGCGTCAGCACTGCCGACTGCGATAATCTCTTGACAGATAGCTGAAATCTGGGCTATAAACAATGTAGCATAGCACTTTCGGATCGATATTACAAAGATGCTTACAGTTAAAGAAGAGCGAGTACTCGAAGTCAAAGAGCTCAGAACCTACTTCTATACCGATGAGGGAGTGGTCAAGGCGGTTGACGGGCTGTCCTATCATGTCAAGAAAGGCGAGTGTGTAGGTCTTGTGGGCGAAAGTGCCTGCGGCAAAAGCGTGAGCGCCATGTCTGTGCTGCGTCTTATTCCCTATCCTCCTGGCGTTATCGAGGGCGGAGAGATCGTGTTCAAGGGAGAGGATCTCCTGCAGGTCAGTGAGGAGCGGATGCGTGAGATCAGGGGCAATCGGATAGCCATGGTCTTTCAGGAGCCGACGACCTCCCTGAATCCGGTGCTTACAGTCGGTCGCCAGATATCTGAGTCATTAGAGCTTCACCGGGGGATGGACAAAGAGTCGGCACGATCGGAAAGCATCAAACTGTTGCAGTTGGTAGGCATACCGGACCCCGAACGGAGGATCAAGGACTACCCCCACCAGTTCAGCGGGGGGATGCAGCAGCGTATCATGATTGCCATGGCGCTGAGCTGCGATCCCGAGTTGCTGATAGCAGACGAGCCCACAACATCGTTGGATGTCACGGTACAGGCCCAACTGCTGGAGATTATCGCCAATTTGAGGGCAGAGCTCGGCACTGCGGTGATTATCATAACCCACAACCTGGGAGTGGTCGCGCGCTATGTCGATCGGGTGAATGTGATGTACGCAGGGAATCTGGTCGAAACGGGACCAACAGAAATCATATATGCCGAGTCAAGGCATCCCTATACCCTGGGTCTTCTAGCATCGGTACCGCGGTTAGATAGTCCCAGAAAAGTAGCTCCCCGAGTCATTCAGGGATTACCGCCCAATATGGCTCATCTACCCACAGGCTGTTGCTTTTCACCTCGCTGCGACTATGCCATGGCTGAGTGCAAGGAAGAAAGACCGGTGTTGGAAAGGGTGGGCGAAGACCATTACCGCGCCTGCTTCTATGATGCCGGCAAACTGAAGAGATAGCAAATCAAGGTTGAGATTGGAAGCGATGCAGAATAATCATCTGATCGACGTCGAAAAACTGGTTATGTATTTTCCGGTTACCGCCGGTGTTTTGCGCAAAAAAGTCGCCGACATCAAAGCGGTAGATGATATCAGTTTTCACATCAAAAAAGGCGAGACCCTGGGGTTGGTGGGCGAGAGCGGCTGTGGTAAGACCACTACCGGACACTGTATTCTCCAACTGCACGAGGTTACCTCGGGCAAGGTTTTTTTCGAAGGCACGGACCTGGTTCAGATAAAGGGCAAAAGCTTGAGGAAAATGCGGCGCCACATGCAGCTGATATTCCAGGACCCCTTTGCCTCGCTCGACCCACGCATGACCGCAGAGGATATCATAGGTGAACCGTTGCTTGTTCAACACCTCGACAAGGGCAAAAAGTACAGGGAGCAGGTATACGAGGTGATGAGGATGGTGGAGCTGGAGCCCTATATGGCAGAGCGCTATCCGCATGAGTTCAGCGGCGGCCAAAGACAGCGTATAGGGATAGCCCGGGCTCTGGCGGTGAGGCCGGCGTTCATCGTCTGTGATGAGGCGGTTTCCGCACTGGATGTTTCCATACAGGCCCAGATAATCACCCTTCTGATGAAACTGCGGGAAGAGCTACACCTGACCTATCTGTTCATCGCCCATGACCTGTCTGTAGTCCGCAATATCAGTGACCGTGTGGCAGTGATGTACCTGGGAAAGATTGTGGAGATTACGACAAGTGATGCGCTCTACTCCAATCCGTTGCACCCCTACACTATATCGCTGCTTTCGGCGGTGCCGATACCTGACCCGGTCGTCGATCGCACCCGGAAGCGGATTATACTGGGCGGCGATGTGCCCAGCCCGATCAACCCTCCCAGTGGCTGTCACTTCCACCCCAGATGTTATCAGGCAATCGATATTTGCAAGGAGCAGATACCGGAGCTGAGAAACCTCGGGGGGGAGCACTGGGCAGCCTGTCATCGAGTTTAGTAAGTGAAGCCAAAAAAACGCCAAAATGCCGAATTGAAGGCGAGAATTCGGACGGTAATCCTTGCCGCCGCGGTTGTCGCTGTCATCGGAGCTATAATCGGCGTTGCCATTTACCAGGACCGGACGGCGCCTTTACGAACAACCGTGCTGGTAGTGGGTGACACATCGATCACAATGCGTTATTTCCTCAAGAGGGTCTATTTATCCGGCAGAGAGCCTCTTGCTATGCTGCAGACACTCACGAGTGAAGCGATAATCAAGCAGGTAGCCCCCAAACCTCCATACAACATCGCTATTCACGAGCAGGATATCGACCAGTTCCTCAAGGGTTTAGCCCGAGGTAAAAGCGATACTATAACAGAGAGTGATTTCAAAGAGTGGTATCGTCAACAGCTAAACGAAAGCCGACTCTCGGGTCCCGAATTCAGAGACCTGGCGAGTACAAACCTGTTGACCCTGCGGCTGAGAGAGTATCTTGCAGAAAGGGTCCCTACCGTAGCCGAACAGGTCCACCTTCATATGATTCCGGTGAAGCGACTCGATGATGCTAAAAAGGTGAAAGAGAGACTGACCGCTGGAGAGGATTTCGAGTCGCTGGCTCGGGAGGTGTCCTCGGAGGAGGAGTTAAAGAAGAACGGTGGCGACATGGGGTGGTTCCCCCGCGGCGCTCTCAACCCCAGCCTTACCCGAGCTGCCTTTGATGAGCTCGGTGTTGGTGAGGTCAGCGAGCCCCTCTATATCAACGAACAGACTTTTGCCATCGTCATGGTATCTGAAAGGGTCGCTGCCCGGGAGATAGATGAAGCTTCTCTGCAGAGGGTCAAGGCCAAAGCCCTGGATGAATGGCTGAAGAAGGAACAGCAGTATCACAAAGTGGAGTTTCACGGCTTCAACAACGGCTATGATACAGAAACCGATGCCTGGGCAAAGTGGCAGCTTCAAAGAATGAAAAGGTGAGACCGGGTAGGGGAAAGTGATACGGATTCAAAATCTAACCAAATACTACGGCAAGCATCTTGCGGTCGATGATATCAGCTTCAATGTGGAGAAAGGCGAAATCGTAGGCTTTCTGGGCCCTAATGCGGCCGGAAAAACGACCACCATGCGTATCATCGCAGGTTATCTCATGCCTACACGCGGCGATGTATGGGTGGCCGACTACAATATGGCCAGTCATTCCCTGGACGGACGCCGGCTCATCGGCTACATGCCGGAGATAGTACCGCTCTATACCAACATGACCACTCGTGCGTATCTTTATTTCGTGGCCAGGCTCAGGGGATTGCACAAGAAGAGAACGAAAATCCGGATCGATGAGGTGGTCGAGACATGCCACCTCGAGGACTACATCGATGTGATCATCGGCAAGCTGTCAAAGGGTTTCAGGCAGCGGGTCGGACTGGCACAGGCGATCATTCATGACCCCGAGGTATTGATTCTGGATGAGCCGACAATCGGCATCGACCCCATCCAGGTAGCCCAGACGAGAGGCCTCATAAAGGAAATGGGCAAGCAGCGCACCATACTTCTCTCTACCCACATCTTGCCCGAGGTAAGCATGATCTGCGAACGGGTAATCATTATCCATGAGGGCAGGATAGTGGCGCAGGATCGTATCGAGAACCTCTCCACCCTCCTGAAGGGTGGTAATCGCATCCGCCTGAAAGTGCAGGGCCCTGTTGAAAAGGTGACTGACCGGCTCAGGCAGCTGCACGGCATTCGCGCGGTAAGCTACGAGAAGCCCTACCATATCGTGGAGTATCCTTCTGACCAGGAGCTACGCGGGGAGATAACGGAAGACCTGGTCCGGAACGGCTGGACGCTTCTGGCCATGGAGTCCGTCGAGATGAGCCTCGAGGACATCTTCCTCAGTCTCACCACCGCGGAGGTGAAAGGTTGAAGAACATAGGCATCATCTCCTGCAAGGAACTCAAGTCGTACCTGACCTCGCCCATGGCTTACATCGTTACCGCTATTTTTCTGGCGCTGAGCGGTACCTCTTTTGCCACGTATCTTGCCGGCACAAACTACGCGGACACGAGCATCAGGGGGTTCCTGGAAGCCGGCCAGATCCTGATACTGCTGTTTGCGGCAGTGCTCACCATGCGGTTGATCGCTGAAGAAAAAAAGTTGGGTACATGGGAGTTGTTGCTCACCGTCCCGGTGAGAGACACCGAGATCATACTGGGGAAATTCATCGGCAGCCTGGCTATGCTGACAGGGATGCTGCTGCTTACCTTTTACTATCCAATTCTCCTGATGGTGTTCGGCGACCCTGACCTGGGCCCCATTATCACAAGCTACCTCGGGCTCTTCCTTTTAGGTAGTGCTGCCCTGGCGATAGGGATATTCGCTTCATCCCTGACCTCGAATCAGATCGTGTCGGCGGTCGTCGCCGGGGGGATCTTCTTCACCCTGTGGTTCCTGGGAATAGCAGGCAACTTCGCTCCCGGGGCCCTGGGTGAGTTGCTGTCCTATCTATCGCTCTCCCGGCATTTTCCTGATTTTGTAAGGGGCGTAGTCGACACCAAAGCGGTAGTCTATTACCTCAGCGTTACTGCCATATTCCTCTATTTGGCAATAAGATCGACTGAGACAGACAGGTGGCGTTGAATGCAGACGGCGATCATAGCTCTACTCGGCCTGGCATCCCTATTCACAGCATGGCTGCTCATGTTCATCCTGCCCGGCATCCGCTACTTTGCTTGGGGTATTCTGGCCCTGGGGGTAGCACTGATAGCCGTTGCCATTATTATCGATTTCAAGCGAGTCAGAGGCGCCCTCGTCAGCCGGCGGGGGAAGCTCGGCCTCAGCACAACCGTGATGGTTTCACTCTTTATCGGTATCATTCTACTCGCCAACGCCATCAGCGTCGGCAATTATCACCGCTTCGACTTCACCGGCCTTGCACAGTTCACCCTTACCTCCCAGACAAAGGGTGTTCTGGCCAGGCTGCATAAGCCCGTGGAAATAGTGCGCTTTTTCACTCCCGCTATTCCATTAACGGTCAGAAGCTATGCCGAAAACCTGTTGGCGGAATACCAGAACTATACCGACCAACTGACAGTGAGAGAGATAGATCCCGAACTGCGCCCTGACGAGGCCAGACAGTATGGCATAGATCGATTCGGCTCTACGTACGGAGCGGTAGTCTTTAGGAGCGCGGAAGGGCAACGGCAGGTATTCGGGCCCCAGATAGCCGGCGAAGCGGAGCATGCCTTTACCAGCGCCATCCTCGAAGTCACCGGAACCCGGCAAAAAAAGGTGTACTTCCTCACGGGACACGGGGAAAGCAGCATTCATCAGGACTATAACAGCGCCAGGAGCGGTCTTCGGGACAACCTCTTCCAGGTAGGCGAGCTCGACCTTGTTGCCACCCCCGCTGTGCCCGCGGACGCCGCTGTTCTTGTCATAGCAGGGCCGCAGCAGTCGCTGGTGAGCGGTGAGCTCGAGATTATCAAGGCCTATCTTGAGAACGACGGGCGAGTGTTCATTCTCCTGAATCCGAATCCTTCCCAGGGGCTGAGGCAGCTTATCTCTGAGTGGTGGCTGGATATCCAGGACGGAATCCTCATAGACCCCACATCCTACGTGGCCCCCAACAGAGACAGTCCCTTGGTCCCCAGGAGCAGAAACAGCTTCGGTCTGGCAGAGACCTATTTCCCCGGTGCTACGGCCGTGATTCCCCGGGAGGAGGTACCGGGCAACGTCAAACTGGATGCGCTGGTCTGGACGAGCGGGGAAGCCTGGCTCGAGCAGGACTTTGCTATCGGTGAAGAGCCTGAACAAGACGAGCAGGTGGACAGGCAAGGCCCTTTAGCCATCGGTGCTCTCGTCTCTACCGCTCCCGCCGATCAAGCCGAGGCCTATAAAGGCACTCGCCTGATAGTAATCGGCGATTCCGACTTTGCATCGAACCGGAATTTTCATAACGGCAACAACGGCGACCTCTTTCTCTCCGCCGTGAGCTGGCTCACAGCGGGCGAGGAGATAATCTCCGTCGATCGCAAGGTGCTCGCAACCCGCAGGCTTTTGCTGAACCCGGAGGAAGTGAAATTCCTCCACATATCGAGCATGGGGCTGCTTCCGCTGCTCCTGTTGGCGGCAGGAGGCTACGTCTGGTGGCGCAGAAAATAGCATGAGAGTCCGCACCATCCTCGTCATGGCGGGAATTCTGGTTGCTCTCGGGGTGTATTTTTTTATCTCCAGCCGGCCCGAGCCCGAGCCACGGCCGGAACCCCGGCCGTTCGTATGGTCGGTCGAGATGACGGAACTCAAGACTATAGCAATAGGCCTACCTTCTGAAGGAAAAAGCGAGGTCTGGGTCAAACACGAAGACAAATATTGGTACTTCGACAAGCCCGACGGACCGAAGGTCGACATGCAGCGCTGGGGAGGCGGCATACCGCTTCTGCTAAGCGGCCCGGGAGCGGAAAGGACCATTGCCGAGAACGCAACCGATGAGCAGCTTGAGATCTACGGCCTGAAAGATCCCAAAATGAAGATAGACCTGACCCTGGAAAACGAGCATACCATCAACATCGAAGTCGGTGACCGTACCCCGGCCGGTCAGGCCCGTTATGTCAAACTGGTAGATTCGAGAGATGTCTATTCAGTACACCATACGTGGTACGATGTGCTCGCGCGCCTGGTGCTCGAGCCACCTTATCCCGAACCCGAAGAAAAGTAACAAATGGCAGGATGGTAGCAAGCATCATGGATCCACCGAAGTCTAACTATCGATCAGACGGGTGCAATTGATACTCGTGGCATATTATAGTGTTGCGGTGCAGGCCCAGCAATCATGGGCATTTACGCTTTTCTATTGAGCGATTTGAAGGATCAATATGAAGCTTTTTTGCCGGAAAACGGCGCTCAAAAAACGTCGACTGAAACGGTTTTCGAAGACTTGGGACGAGAAGTATCCGCACATTAAAAAGACAGCAAGAAAATGGGTTGTTTTCCACATGGGTATACCCCGCAAAAACAGAGAAAGGTAATCATTTACCCAATACTTTCCGGTCTGCATCATCATTACGAAAGATTCTCAGCTTAAGCTCTCCATATTCGATCCTCCTTATTTTTTCATTTCAATAGCTAAGCCGAGCCATATTCCTTGATAAGACATTGCTTTTTCGGGGAATGACTATAGAGAAATTCCCCTTGTGTGTCAAGGAAAAAGTAACCACAACATATGTGCCATCAGGCTGGATTGCGGTTCAGAGGTTTTTCAGGAATATGCGTTGAAATATGACCGGGCCTTCAAAGGCTGGAATTTATTGGAAATTGGAAGGAGGAAATGGTTATGGCAAAAAGAGAGAGAAAGGACTCCATTAAGACAATAGAATGA
>Ga0209978_10001138_pt1 | contig 10903 bp, 10 predicted proteins | sample BentaG_FD_182805 | JGI IMG/M metagenome (GOLD analysis project Ga0209978, IMG submission 182805) | Deep subsurface microbial communities from South Atlantic Ocean to uncover new lineages of life (NeLLi) - Benguela_00093 metaG (SPAdes)... | ecosystem: Environmental > Aquatic > Marine > Oceanic >...
TTGCTTCTCTGAATTTGCCGTCTCCCTTTTCTCCATCTCGGATAAGTGGGGTGGTGAGTCTCTCCGGGTTATGAACAAAATCCAAACCAAACTTTCCCTTGACACAGAGTTGACCGTGGTTTACCACTCCATCGGCTGCTGGCGTAACCCTGACGATGCGATTATCCTTGACATTGAGTTCTATGGTGCAGCCGACGCCACAGTAAGGACAGGTGGTGGGAACTTTTCTGAGGTCTGCCTCGCGCCCCAGGAATCTTCGGTTCTTCTCGGCGATGGCACCTACCGGGCACACCTCAACACACGCCCCACAGAACTCGCACTCTGACTCGTCAAGGGTAGGTGCCTTTGTTCCAACCAGAACTTTACCATCTTGAAAGACGAAGCCAATAGCACTAACCCCGCGCACTTCCTGACAAGCCCTAACACAACAGGTGCAACCAATGCACAGATTGTAGTCTCGATCAAAACAAGGGTTATCCCTCTTAACTGGCAGTTCTTTATAAGTATAGGGTAGTGTTACCTCCCTTATACCAATAAAATCGACCGCTTTTTGTAATTCACAATGCCCGTTCTCAGGGCAAAGCACACAGCGCTCGGCTACCGCCACGTTGCGCAAACATATGTCAAAGGGTTGGCATCGCTCTTTGCGCTCGCAGGTGAGACACATATTGGGGTGTTCAACAAGAATAAGCTCTAAATTATCTCGCCGTTTTTCCTGAACTTGTGGCGTATTGGTATGAACTATCATACCCTCGGTGACTTCAGTAGTGCAAGCAGTAGGCAAGCCCTCCATACCCTCAATCTCTACCACACATAGCTGACAACCCTCAAACTTCTTTGATGAGTTATCATTCTTAATTAGCTCAGTACCACGGTAGATGAATTCATTGGGTTTCGCCTCTCGGTATGAAGGTAGAGTAGGATGAGAACATAGGGCAGGAATATAGATACCGGCACTTTCTGCTGCCTGCAGTACGGTAACACCCCTCTCCACCCTCACCTCAGTGCCGTCAATAGTCAGATTAATCTCATCCATATTGGGTAATCCGTTGACGCTTTAAACAGCTTGTTAAAGCGGTTTCATTATACATGGAATTTAGTTCTTTTTCAACCCCTGTGCGCTGAAATATAGCTTGTAAATACCCGGTCTTATTGAAAAAAGGGATTTAGGTAAGTAGAATAACACCTAGTATTTGATTAACTTGTTAGGAGCAGTGAGATGAAGGGTATTTTTGCCGAAGAGTTTGAACCGAAAAGCATAATTGATAATCCCTCTGAGGAAAAACTCAGGGAGTGGTCTCTGGAACAGGGAGGAATTGTAACCGAGTTTGGTAACCTTTCGGTGATTACAGCCGAGGTGCATGAAATGGGAATAAAGTTTAGAAAGGGCTAGTAGGGGGATAGAATATCTAGCCGAAAGTAGTAAGCTACTAAGGGTTAGGAGGCTTAAAATAGAGGAAAAAGATAGGAATATACTCGAAACCAGATTAGGGCAAGAAAACTACCAGAAGCTCGTCAGGATAAATAATCCCAAGCTAAACCAGTTCATCGCCAAGTATGTGGAGCTTTGTAATCCTGATAAAGTTTTTGTCTCAACTGACTCCCCGACAGATATTCAGTATATCAGCCAGGCGGCGGTAAGAGATGGAGGGGAAGCAGGACTTGCTGTAAAAGGTCACACTATTCATTTTGACGGCTATTACGACCAAGCTAGAGATAAGGAAAATACAAGATTTCTTATACCTAAGAGTGTTGCTCTAGGTCCTGAAATAAATACAATGGATAGAGGTAAAGGACGCAAAGAAATTTACCAGATTCTTAAAAACATTATGCAGGGGCACGAGTTATATGTATGCTTCTTTTGTTTGGGTCCTACAAATTCTGAATTTACTATCCCTTGTGTCCAGCTTACTGATTCCGCCTATGTGGCGCACAGTGAGGACCTATTGTATAGACCGGGATATGAGGAATTCAAGAGATTAGGCGATTATAAGCGGTTCTTTAAGTTTGTGCATTCTCAAGGGGAGCTACAGTCAGCAGGGCTTGGGTTAAGCGTAAGTAAAAATATTGACAAGCGTAGGATATACATTGACCTCGAAGACGAGATCATATATAGCACCAACACTCAATATGGTGGCAATACTATAGGACTTAAGAAATTAGCAATGCGTCTGGCAATAAATAGAGCATCAAAGGAAGGTTGGCTCACAGAGCACATGCTGGTCATGGGTGTGCATGGTCCAAAAGGCAGGATAAGCTATCTATTAGGAGCTTTTCCTTCCATGTGTGGAAAGACTTCCACCGCCACGATAGATGGTGAGACCATAGTTGGAGATGACATTGCCTATCTTAGGGAAAAGGGTGGAGAAGTACGCGCCGTCAATGTGGAAAAGGGAATGTTTGGGATAATACAAGATGTTAACTCTAAAGATGACGCTATGATATGGAAGACACTTCACAAGCCGGGTGAGATTATATTTTCAAATGTGCTGGTTACCGAGGGGAAGGGGGTCTATTGGATTGGTAAGGATGGAGAAGTGCCAAAGCAGGGTGTCAATCACTCAGGAGAATGGACTCCGGGAAAGAAGGATGCCGAAGGTAAGGAGATACCACCTTCACACAAAAACGCACGTTTTACCTTTGACTTGAGGCTTCTAGAGAATTTGGATCCAAGGCTTAACGACCCTGATGGTGTCGTGGTCTGCGGAATAATCTATGGAGGTCGTGATTCAGACACCTTGGTACCGGTGGAGGAATCTTTTAGCTGGCAACACGGCATCATAACCAAAGGTGCCTCTCTTGAATCAGAAACCACCGCTGCTACCTTGGGAAAGGTAGGGGTTAGAACCTTCAACCCTATGTCGAATTTGGACTTTCTCTCCATACCCATAGGCAAGTATATAGGAGGCAACCTAAATTTTGGTGCTGACTTACCCAATCCGCCTATCATCTTCTCTGTGAATTACTTCTTGAAAGGCGCTGACGGAAATTTCTTAAATGATAAACACGCTAAACGAGTTTGGCTTAAATGGATGGAACTGCGTGCACATAAGGAAGTTGATGCCATAGAAACACCCACTGGTCTTATACCAAAATATGAAGATCTAAGAAGGCTATTCAAGGAAACGCTTGGTCAAGACTATTCTGAGAAAGACTATGGTAAACAGTTCACAATAAGGGTTCCAGAAAATTTAGCCAAGATCGATAGGTTAATGAATGTATACAAGACCAGAGTTACTGATATGCCGCAGATAGTGTTTGAAGTGTTTGAAGAGCAAAGGCAGAGATTAATCAAGGTCAGAGAAAAATATGGGGATTATATAGAGCCTAGGTCTTTGGTAAAGATGTAAAGTATCATCTGGTGTTTCCCAGTTTTAGGAAGTGATGATTGGGCTGGCAAGTGTCATCCTCCTTGTAATGAAGGTTAAAAAAGGGCAGGTCATTCATATCATTGACCGGGGGAGAGATTGGTTACCAGAGAGACCTCTTACTGAAAACATTTCCAATAGTCCTTATGGAATCCCTTAACCTCCTGTATGACCTTTTTGGTCACCGCCAGGGAAGGGTCTTTCTGGAATCTCTGAGGGATTGGCTCTGGTTCTTCCACTGTAATTTTGATACCGGCTAGTCCAGAAATTAAGGCTAGCCAGGCGTGAGGCAAAACTTGCTTATTGTAACCGGAAGCAATTAAATCAATGACTTTACCATCACAAATTCTGGCTATCTCTCTCACTTTCTCTCCAATCATTCTGAAGCCTGTTACCGGTAGTCCTAAATTGGTCAGCCCATCATTAAAGTGAGGATCCGAACCGCCGTTTCTGATAATAATTTGAGGTCTGAACTCCTCAACTACGGGGTGAACTATTTCATCGAAAACTGATTGATAAGAATCATAGCCAGCATAAACTGGCATTGGGACGTTGATAGTAAACCCTTGGCCACTGCCTGAGCCAATTTGGTGAGCGAAACCAGTCCCTGGATAGAGCGTTCTTGGGTCTTGATGTAAGTCAATAAGCAAAACTCTCGGGTCTCCATAGAAATATTCAGCGGTTCCATTTCCGGCATGGGCATCGGTATCTAGGATTAGAATTCTTTCCAAATTATACTTATCTCTCAAATTTATGGCACAAAAGGCGACATCATTGTAAAGACAAAAACCTTCTCCACAAGCAGGCTTAGCATGATGCAGTCCACCACCTATGGATACTACTTTTTCAAAGCTACCTTCTTGAACCAACTGGCAAGCCATCTTAGCTTGTCCAATAATCAGTCTCGCTGCCTCTTCAAGCTTTCCTGGTTTACCAATCGGTCTATTATCCTCACTGTGAAACCGATAGAATTGACCAGGGTAGCTCAAGCCCAAATTGAGCGCCCGATAGCAATCTCTGGTAAAATCAATATAATCTTTTTGGCAAATTAGAAGGAGGTCTTCATCACTCGCCCAATCTGATTTGAGAATCCGATAATTATCATCTTCAGCTAGATTCTGCCGCAGAAATTGAGGAAATACTTCGTAGCGCTCTCCATGAAAGGGATGACCTGGTCCGAAATCATATTCTTTTAATTCTTCTCGATATAAAATTGCAATACTCATTTTGCTCCTTTCATATTAGCTGCTTCCCAACTATAATTTAATCCAATGGAACAGAAGTATCAATTGATATACGGTTCTTAGAGCTTCGGCGCAACTTGCGTAAACTCCTTATTTTAAGGGAGCTACCTTGACACTGAAGAAACAATTGTATACGATTTAGCCAGAGGGTGAGATGGTATTATCCCTGTCTAGTATAGCTTTTAAAGGTGGAGAAAGAATCCCGGTTAAGTACACCTGCGAGGGTCAAGATGTATCGCCGCCACTAACGTGGAGCGAGCCTCCACAGGGGACTCAATCCTTAACCCTTATCGTGGATGACCCCGATGCCCCTGGTGGTGCGTTCACCCACTGGGTCTTATTCAACATCCCACCTGATAGCGGCGAATTGCCCGAGGCTGTGCCTACCCAGGCTCAGCTCTCCAGTGGTGCGTTGCAGGGCAAGAATGACTTTGGCAAAATCGGCTATGGTGGTCCCTGCCCACCACCTGGTCGTCCTCATCGCTACTGCTTCACTCTTTATGCGCTAGACCGAGTCTTGGATTTAAAGGCGGGTGTATCTAAGAAGCAGGTTCTTGATGCCATGCAAGGACACATCTTGGCTCAGGAGCAGCTTATAGGTACCTACCAGCGTTAGCTTGCTTATTGGTGTATAATAGATAATGTTAGCAAGTAAGAGTAGGAGGCGTTGAGCAGTGGCAGTGGACAAATATACTTCAAGACGGTTCGACATTCAGAAGGAAGAGGCAATCGATTTTGCCGTGCTCGAAGCTATCCCCTTTAATTATCCCGGCTCGGCGACTGAGGTAGTTTATGAGACCGAGGAGTTTACTTGTGTTTGCCCCTGGACGGGCTTACCTGATTTTGCCCGATTGGTGATACGCTATGTCCCAGACCGCTGTTTAGTCGAACTCAAGTCCTTAAAATACTATCTAACCTCCTATCGGAATGTAGGAATATTGCAGGAGCATGCGGTAAACAGCATCCTTCAAGATTTAGTCCAATTGTTAGACCCTCTTTCAATGGTAATAGAAGCCGACTATAAAGAAAGGGGTGGGCTGAGAACCAAGGCCACTGCCAGATACGAGAAGGGACAGTGTTAAGGTTAAGCCCGGCTGGCATTTTAGCCTTTTCTTTCCAAATTTTAAGACTTTTGGGTTAAAAGGAGAGGAGAAGCTACTTGGACAAACCGTAGAATTCCCCAATCTGGGGTCGGCGCTAGGCGATTTCAGCTTTGAAATACTTTTAGTAATAGGGAGGGGACATGATTGAGCGAGTTCATGAGCACATTATTACCGAGCTTCAACAGAACACACGCACGGACACGATTTTTATCGTCACTGCGATTCTTCTTAACCTAGTGATTCTGGCTGTTAATTCGATAGTTGCTGGGGAAGCAAGTGAGAGTGCCACTACAACCATCGTGATGGTCATGTTCGTTTGTCTGTTGATAGTGGTCAATCTCGTCGTGATATATGGGTTGCTAAAAGGAAAGCAAACAAGATTAAAGCTGATAAATGGGCTGCTGAAGATGTACAAAGACCAGGGTGTAGAAGGCTATTACGATGCGTCTCTTTTGAGCAACTACAATACCAGATACAATCTCTTCATTATCGCCGTCGTTTTTATAGGCGTGATAGCTATTGCTGTGCCCTTTGTTATCTTTGTTATCAAATAGCAGAGCAGAATCTTTTTAACACCGTAATGCATGTCGGCTAATTCGGGCTGTGCGGGAGGTTTAGACACCTCGGCAGTTCACAAAGCCTGAACATAATAACAATAGTCCGCAATGTATTATGCGTAACAAAAGAACTGGGCACCGATACGCAGATGCCTAGCCTCTCCAGTAAGCTTGATAGTTCCGATACTAACTTTTACTCTTTCCTATCCTGAACATCTTGGTTCCACATACCGTGCATATACCCTGGGTCGCCGGTTTGCCATTCTTCATAGTTATGCTTTTGGTGTTCTTCATTTCTCTTTTGGCTCGGCACTTCATACAATATGCTTGCATTTCTCACCCTCCTTTTTGATTATGAACGATATACGATTACTCTGCTGATGTCAATAGCTGAATAGTTACACAGATTCAATTTAGGGGGTAACAGAAGCTTGTATTATTACCTCTGCTTTTTCTTCTTGGTTTTTTCCTTAAACAACCAATTCCGTAATATTAGCGGGGGTATGACTGTCGTTAACAGGCTCATCAAGACTATAGCTACATACGTATTTTGCATAATAATATTCTGATTGAGTCCTACTAGAGCTACAATCATGGCGACTTCTCCTCTGGGTATCATGCCAACACCAACGATGAGAGAATCCCTAGTACCTAAACCTAGGAATTTAGCGGGAACTCCGCAACCTATAAACTTGGTTAGTAGTGCAACGATTGTCAAAACCAGTATAAACCAAACCAAATCTAATGTAATTACACGAATGTCCAGTAGTATACCCAGCGAAATAAAAAAGATAGATGCGAAGATGATTTGAAGATGTTCTGCTCCCTCTCTAAAAACTTTATCATGTTTTAACCTGACTCGTGTCAGTGCAACGCCCGCTAAAAATGAACCGATTATAGCTGATAGCCCAACCAGCTCTGCTATCAAGCTATAAAGGAAGGCAATCATAATAGCAAAAATGAATATAGATTCAGGATATCTGTCACAAAATCTGGTACTATCTAATCTAATTATGATTTTACTAACAATAATACTCCCCAGAAAGACACCTATAACTAGAAAACCTATCGCTGTTGCAATCGTGATAAGGATGGACGGTATTGACAGCACTCCTGACACGATTCCTCCCGACATGGAAAGCACAAGAAGACTGAGAACATCATCCATTATCGCCGCACCAATTATTGCTTTTGCCGCTTTAGTCTGTAATTTACCCATTTCTTTCAACACGTTTGCAGTGATTGCGATGCTTGTTGCTGTTAGAGCAGTTCCAACAAAGATGGAGGCTCCAAAATCAAAGCTAAAAATCTTCGCTAAATAAAAACCTGCAATCCAGGGAATAACGATTCCAAAGAAGGCAATTATAAAGTATTTGATGTTGACTATTTCTTTAATGTTGAAATGTAGACCTATAGTAAATAGCAGAACCACAGCCCCCAGATGTCCCAAACTTGCAACGAATTCAGTATAAGTGACTAACCCGAGTAAACTAGGTCCTACGATTATGCCTGCTAAAATTATTCCTACAACGGCAGATTGATTTATCCTATATGCAATCAGATAGCCTGCCAAAGCTACAAACAATAACAGACTCATCTGAAATTCTATAGAAGCTAATATACCTTGTTCAGCCGCAAGCATAATTTCCTTATTACTCTTAGTAACTTAATAATCAAGATATTGGATTTATTGCTCTGGGTCAAGTTTCTTGATGGGATAACAGAGCCAATTAGGTTAAGCCCCCGCATGAGTAATAGCCAGTGCATACCCGCCTTGGTCAACAAGCTGCACTGGCCGGTTTTGAGAAGCAACAATTATGGGCTAATTCTGGCTTCATCTTTGCCGAAGCAAGCATTCCTTTTCGCCGTTATGAATTGGAAATTTTGGGAATGACCCGGATTTTGAAGCTAAATCTGGGGGTGGAGCGGGTGATGGGATTCGAACCCACGACGTCTTGCTTGGGAAGCAAGCACTCTTCCGCTGAGTTACACCCGCCAAATCGTATTTATTATTTTAGACCAAAAATCGGTAGCTGTAAAGGGTGGGTGCTTGCTTTGTCAAAAACTGAAGAGGAGGCAGCGCAGCCACGCTTTTCCAGTTCTATCATTTGTCAAGTTGAATAGGGTCAGGGGTTAATCCCCCCAACCCTATTTTACCTCTGAGATACCAATTCAAGCTATTGTGACCTTCAACCACATATTATGGACCTTTGTATAATTCTGGTGACACGATAGTACAAAGTATAGAAACCAGCTTGGCTCAAGAGATGTAACTATTGCGAATTGGCGAAGGTCGGTGCTACAATCAAGAAGGTGATAAAGTGGAGGGCAGAGGATAACAGGTTAATTATCCAGAGCAGAAGTGGTTTTAGCAAGAAAAACCTGATTTTGACTTTCCAGAAAGGCATTCTTAGCCATGGCACAAATATTGCGGAATAAAAATCTAGCCACAAAATTCCAGATATTGGTTCAGATAGCTGCAAATCAGCCCAATATACAGCAGAAAGATATTGCTCGGAAGCTCGATATCACTCCACAAGCGGTTTCGGAATATATCAAGGAAATGATGAAGGACGGCTCGCTTACCTCCGGTGGGCGATCCAGATATAGAGTAACCACTGAGGGCGTGAACTGGGTTTTGAGGGAGCTTAGAAAGCTACGAGGCTACTTCGTCTTTGTGGAGAGGGCAATAACGAATATAACGGTTTGCGCCGCAGTGGCAGACCACGACCTGTTCCAAGGTCAAGTAGTGGGGTTAGAGATGAAAGATGGCTTGCTCTTTGCCACTGACGCTTTGGGAAAGGCGGTAAAGGGAGTAACAGTTTCTGATGCCAAAAAGGGCGAGGATGTAGGCGTCTCAAATATAGAGGGAATAATAGAGTTTGAGGTAGGAAAGATAACTGTTTTAAAGGTGCCCCACATTCAAAGGGGTAGCTCCAGGGATGTTGACCTTGAAAGGTTGAAAAAGGAGCTTGACAAGAAAGAGCTTGTTGGTGCTATTGGCATTGAAGCTTTGATTACACTACGGCGTATAGGCGTTGAACCTCACTATTTCTATGGTGTGACAGAGGCAGCTATTGAAGCGGCTCAGTCTGGTTTATCCTCCCTCATACTCTGTAGTGATGATGCCATCCCTGACCTACTTAAACGACTAGAGGAAGAGAATCTGAATTACCAACTCTCCGACTTAAGCACAGGTAGTAATCAGGAATAATTCCCCATTTGATGGCTTGCGATTCTCCTTCTAATTTTCCTCCTCTGTTTTCTAGGATGCCGACCACTAGCAAGTTTTGAACTATTGACATCCCGACAAAGTTCCATTATAATCAACCTTACTTGTTTGAAATCAATTTAATTTACATCAGCACGTTTACAGTGATATGTATACAGCAAGGTGCCCTAAAAGGGCTTAAAAGGGGAAGCCGGTGGGAATCCGGCACTGTCCCGCAACTGTGATTTAGCCCGAATGTCAAGGCTGTTGGGCTAATAAGTCAGGTCGCTTGCCTTGTGGTGAGCAAGGGGCTGGTAACCACTGAGCAGGTAAAGGATTTGATGAGCAAAAAGCCTGAAGGAGTGGAGCTAATTTTGACCGGGCGTGGCGCCTCTGAAGAAATCATCCGGCACGCAGACTTGGTTACGGAAATGACCGCAGTTAAACACCCACTCACCAGCGGCATCCCAGTGCGAAGAGGTATTGAATACTGACCCGGTATGTGGGTGAGACCTCCAGCCAATCCCTTGCCAAATAGGTGGTTACTATGTAATACTCAATCTGTTGGTGTACCTCGGAGCTTCCCATAAAAGAGCATGTGCAGACTATGAGGGGGGACAATAGCACCAACAACATCGTTAGTTTAATTCAAGGGTGGCATTGGGAATGGAAGAAGATAGTCTATCGGCGTCTTCTATTACTGATAATCTAGATACCCATTTTATCGGGCAGAGGGTTATTTACTATCCCAGACTGACTTCAACAATGGAGGTGGCAAAGCGAGAGGCTCAACAGGGAGCGACAGAGGGCACTGTTATCGTTGCTGATGAGCAAACCGCAGGGAAGGGTCGACTGAAGCGCATATGGCTATCACCCAAGGGTAATATTGCTTTGTCTGTTATTCTCCATCCCGATTTGGCTTACCTGCCTTCTCTCATTATGGTAGCTTCTCTAGCTGTGGTTCATTGTGTTGAGGCAGTCACTGGACTGAAAGCGCAGATTAAGTGGCCTAACGATGTCCTTATTAATAATAAGAAAGTGGGTGGGATTTTAATTGAAGGTGATGTCAAGGGGAACATGGTGGATTATGCTATCATAGGTATTGGGGTAAATGTTAATCTCAGGCTTTCCGATTTTCCTGAGATTCAATCCATTGCCACTAGTCTTTCCGATGAGCTGGGGAAAGAAGTATCGCGGTTAGATGTAATACGGCAACTATTGGTCGAGATAGAGAGGTTATATTTGATGCTCCAAACTGGAGGGTCGGTTTTTGAAGAGTGGCGAGATAGTTTGGTAACGCTGGGTAGAAGAGTTAGAGTAAAATGGGGCAAAAATATATATGAAGGTATAGCTGAATCAGTAACCACAGACGGTAGTCTGCTATTACGCCAGTCAAATGCAAGCCTGACCAAGATTGCCG
>Ga0209978_10001140_pt1 | contig 10894 bp, 7 predicted proteins | sample BentaG_FD_182805 | JGI IMG/M metagenome (GOLD analysis project Ga0209978, IMG submission 182805) | Deep subsurface microbial communities from South Atlantic Ocean to uncover new lineages of life (NeLLi) - Benguela_00093 metaG (SPAdes)... | ecosystem: Environmental > Aquatic > Marine > Oceanic >...
GCTTGCGATACGCTACGGGCCACCCTGGTTATGGGCCGAACGGACACCCCCATCGTCTTCCCCATCTCTAGGGCTTGACGGAAAAAGAGATCCCTCTCTTCACCCTGAGAAGAGATCACTTGCAAAGGGAGAACCTCGCCACCCTTCTGATGGGCCAGAGCCATAGCCATCCTCGGGAGCGCCAGCCCACCGGTCTCTCCTAAAGGGACTAAGATGCGATATTTTGGCTCTTCCATAAAGACCTCTACCAGCCCCGAGGCAGATAGTGATGACGGTTGACTTCCTCTTCCAGCCCTTGGGATATGGCTTTCCTCAACATCACCCTCGAAGCGCAAAGGCGCATGAGTCCACCTGGCTCCGCCAAGTCGTCTTGCCAGGCGCGCCAGAACGTGTCATCGGTGATCAGGACTATTTGGATTTCCACAGATTTCTAGCAACCATACGTATACCAAGGGCGAGGCACAGTAAGCCCTCGGTGTACCCCATCACTTGGGCGCCCTGATTGGGCAGAGGAAGTAGTCTGTTGCCATACGAGTCGTGGAAAATGAGCACGGAAAGGAATATGAGGAACACACCAAGGCCGGCTTGTCGCTTGGTCGCATCTTCTAGGGCCAGCGCTCTGTACCACCAGAGGATGGTCATCGCAAAAAACGCGGTCAGGAAAAGTCGTGGAATGGTCACCGCTGCTCCCCTCCATTCGGTCCCTTCGGGCAGCCTGTCGAAAGCCCCCGCTGCCTCGGCGAATCTGCCCTCGTTTAGAAGTTGCCTGGCCCTCTGGCTTTGAACATGTTCCTCCTTCAAAGAGTGGATATGGTTGCTAGGGCTCAGCCAATGCCACTGGACGAGCGAAGATGAGATACCCCGTATGGGCCACCATCCTGTCCACAGGGCGGAGGCGGGCGGGCACGGTCTTATAAGGTCGGAGCAGTATCTCACAGACCTCGATATCCACAAAGCCATCCTCCTCGAGCCCTCTCAAGAGGTTTGAGACCTGATTAGCGGTGGGCACCACCGCTCCGAAGAAACCTCCAGATTTGAGGGCCTCCCGAGCTTGGAGGAGATAATGATGAGGGCTCCTCACATCGAGGAATAGGGCATCCACACCGCGCTCGTCGAAGCCCTCAGCGATGTCCCGCTGTTTCAGTTCCGCGTAATCCAGAAGCCCCACTCGAGTCAAGTTCCGTTCTGCCAAGGCGAGCATATCCTCCCGTTCCTCGTAGGAGTAGACCCGCCCCTCCGGGGCCACCGCCTGGGCCAAGGTGATGGTGAGAGCGCCGCTGCCGGTGCCCGCCTCTATCACTCGGGAGCCGGAGCGTATATTCATCTTAAGGAGGATATAGCCCGATTCCTTGGGGTAAACGATCTGGGTGCGTCGCCTGACATCCATGATCAGGTCATGGATAGAGGGTTCCAGCACCCAAAACGGGTATCGCAGATGAGAGGCGACCTCCACTCCCCAGGGCTGGCCGATGAGGTCATCGTGCAAGATCCGCCCTCGATGAGAATGGAACTCTTCCCCCCTCTTAAGGCGGACGATGAACCGCTTCCTATCCTTCCCCAATAGGAGAACCAGATCGTTCTCCGAGGCTATCTCCGCCAACTTGTCTTCGCCCTCATATGATCTCGTCTTGGCCGAGCCCAAAAGCCCTGCCAGTTGTCGTAGCGTCGCGGTAATCTGCGACGCTACAAAAATGGGCGGAACAGGGCTCGAACCTGTGACCTCTTCCTTGTAAGGGAAGCGCTCTCCCCACTGAGCTATCCGCCCCCGCCTTCATCTTAAAGCCAGACTCTGCTTATGTCAAAAAACAAACCGTCAAAACGGCAAATCCTCCACCTCACCCGCGGCCACTAACTCCGCCTCCTTCCGGGCCGGGCAGATCACGAGATAGTCACACCAGGAGCAGAAGGGGTTCACCCGAGGCTTGAACCGCTCCGTCCCTTCAATCCGAGCGATGCCCTCCTTTATCTTCTCCACCGCCGTGTCCAGCTCCTCCTTCGATCTAGTAGTAGTCAACTTCTCCCCCGCTTGGAGGTAGTGAGCGGTGAGTTTCGAGGCGAAGATGGCCCGTTGGTGGTAGAGCCCTAGGCAGTAGATGCTCATCTGGAGGTCCTGGTCGAACTCCTCCCGGGAGGGAACATAAGTCCCGGTTTTGTAGTCGATGAGTTCATACCCCCCATCAGGGAGGCGATCCACTCGATCGATGCGGCCCATGAGTATGAAATCGGCAATGGGCACCTCCAATCGCTCCTCGATCACCTCCGGCCGAAGGCTCATATCTTCTGAGTGGTAGTAGATCTCCAAGACCTCCAGAGCCTTCTCCCCCCACATCCTCTCCTCCTCCGCCGACTTAAAGACCCGGCGATCCTGCCGGAGCCAGTGTTGGCGGAGAAGGTGCTTCAACCCCTCCAGGGCGCGCCCTTCGGGAGGCACGCGGAAGAAGTCGGCCAGGGCCTTATGGATGGCCTGCCCGAAGATGAAATGGGGCCACTCCTTCTTATACTTGTCCCCCAGGTAGTCGATATACTGGAACTTGTAGCGGAGGGGACAACGTTGGAAGATGCTGAGTTTATAGGGACTGACTTTCATCTGTGCGATCTTCCCAAACTATATCACCGCTTTGAGGCCTCACATCTTCTCCGGCGCGGAGACCCCCATCAGCCCCAGAACCTGGGCCAGGACTATCCTACAGGCCAAGACCAACTTGAGCCGGGCCTTGTTGAGGGGCATATCCTCAGGGTAAGAGGAGACGACGCGGCATTGCTTGTAGAAGGAGTGGAAGGCGCTGGCTAAATCCTGGGCGTAGTAGGTCAGATGATGGGGAGCCAGGTTGGTGGCCGCTAACTCCACTATATCAGGCAGGAGCACCATCTGCCTGAGGAGGGCCAACTCCGCCTCATGGGTCAAAAGGGAGACGTCGCCGTCACTGTAATCTAGCTCCCCTCCGTACCGCAGGATGCTAGCGATCCTAGCGTGGGCATATTGCACATAGTAGACCGGGTTCTCCTGCGACTGCTCCTTGGCTAACTCCAAGTCGAACTCCATCTGGCTATCAGCGGCATGGGTGAGGAGGAAGAAGCGAACCGCATCGGGCCCCACCTCATCGAGGACCTCCCGCAGGGTGACGAACTCCCCCGTGCGCTTAGATAGGCGCAGTACCTCCCCACCCCTCTTCAGGGTGACCAACTGGTAGATGAGAAGCGTTAACCGCTCCGGGTCCAACCCCAAAGCCCGCATCATAGCCTTCATGCGGGGAACATGCCCCTGGTGGTCGGCCCCCCAGACATCTATCACCCAATCGAAGCCTCGTTTTATGAACTTCTGGTAATGATAGGCCATATCCGAAGCGAAATAGCCGGGCTCCCCCGTGGACCGGACCACCACCTCGTCCTTGTCGCCCCCCAAGGCACTGGCCGCAAACCAAGTAGCCCCCTCTTCCTCAAAGATGTGGCCTCCCTGGCGCAGGACCTCCATAACCTCCGCAAAGTAGCCGTCCTCGTATAGGCTTCGCTCTGAGAACCAGTTGTCGTACCGGATGCCCAAAAACCCCAGGTCCTCCTTGACACCCTCTAAGACCCTAGATAGCCCCACCTCGCCGATGGCCTCCACCGCCTCCTCTCGGGCCATCCGCAAGTATCTCGTGCCCTCGGCTTCGGCTATCTCTCGCCCCCACTCCACCACATATCGGCCTCGATAGCCCCCCTCCGGTATCTCCTCCTCTCGCCCCAGCGCCTGGGCGTAGCGGACGTACAAGGTCTCGTTGAAGAGGCGCATCTGAGTGCCTGTATCGTTAACGTAGTATTCCCGCTGCACCTCGTATCCCGCTGCATCCAACAGGTTGGCCAAACTGTCCCCCAAGACCACATTGCGGGCGAAACCCACATGCAAGGGGCCGGTGGGGTTGGCGCTGCCGTACTCCACCTGGACCCTCTTCCCCGGCCCCAGATCCAAGCGACCATAGGAGGGACCTTGAGCCAATACGCTCTCCACCTGCTGAGCCAGCCAGTCATCGTCCAGGGTGAAGTTTATGAAACCGGGCCCCGCCACCTCCACCCGGCTGATGAATTCGGCTTCAGGCAGGTATTTGGCGATAACCTCTGCCAATTGGCGAGGGGAGAGTTCAACCTGGCGGGCTATCTGTAAAGCCAGGTTGCTGGCGTAATCCCCATGCTCCTCCCGCTGGGGCTGCTCCACGATGAGCGGAGGCAATTCAAAGGGTGGCAGATCTCCAGCCCCTTGAGCCTTCAACACCGCATCCTTTAAGAGTCGGGCTATCTCCCTTTTCATCTAACAGTTATACTCCTTCATTTCCTCCCAATTCTTCCCCACCTTGATATCCACCTTGAGGGGAGCCCGCAACCCGTAAGCCCCTTCCATGATAGAGCGGACAAGAGAGGCCACGGTTTTCACCTCCCCCTCTGGCACTTCCAGGACCAACTCATCATGCACCTGGAGGGTCAAGCGGCTGGCAAACCCCTTCTCCTGGAGAGCCCCATGAAGGCGGATCATCGCTATCTTGAGGATATCCGCGGCGCTACCTTGGATGGGCATGTTGATGGCCATCCGCTCCGCCGCTCGTTTCACCCGGCCATGGGCTCGACTAGTAGATTGAAGTTGCGGGAAGTAGCGACGTCTACCGAGGAGAGTGGAGACATACCCCTTCTCCCGAGCCATCCGCTTGGTCTCTTCTATATGTTCCCCCACCTGGGGATAACGGGCGAAATAGTTAGCGATAAACTCCGCGGCTTCCTCCTGCGAGAGTCCCGTCCTTTGAGCCAAGCCGTAGGCGCCCATGCCGTACGAAAGGCCGAAGTTGATGCTCTTGGCTATGCGTCGCATCTCCGGGGTTACCTGGGAGAGGGGGACATCCATAACGGTAGCCGCGGTGCTGGCATGGATATCCTCCCCCTGTTCGAAAGCGCTCAAGAGCCCCGGGTCCTGGGAGATGTGAGCCATGATCCGCAACTCCACTTGGGAGTAATCGGCGGACAAAAGCAGGCAACCCTCCTCGGCTATGAACGCTCGCCGCACCTGACGCCCTATCTCCGTACGGATGGGGATATTTTGCAAATTGGGATCGCTGGAGGAGATTCGCCCGGTCACCGTTCCCGTCTGATGGTAGGAGGTATGGACCCGCCCCGTCCGCGGGTTTACCAAGCGCGGCAGAGCATCGACGTAGGTGGATTTCAGTTTGCTGAGTTGCCGATGCTCCAAGACCAGTTCGATGAGGGGATGCCTACCCCGTAACTCCTCCAAGACCACAGCCGCGGTAGAATATCCGGTCTTGGTTTTGACTTTGGCCGGAAGCCCCAACTCCTCAAAGAGGACAGTGCTAAGTTGCTGGGTGGAGGATACGTTGAAGGGGTGACCGGCCATCTCGTGGATCTCCCTCTCTAGAGCGGTGATACGCAGATATAGTTCCCGGGACATCTGTTTCAGGTGCTCTATGTCGAGAGCCACCCCGGCCATCTCCATGGCCAGCAAGACCTCGATCAGCGGTATCTCCACCTGGACGAAGAGATCCCGAAGTTGACGCTCTTTCAGTTCCGCCTCCAAGAGCCTAGCCAACCGCTCCGTGGCTTCCACATCGGCGACAGCGTAGGGGGCTGCGGCGGCGATGGGAACCTGAGCCATGCTCTTCTGATCCCTTCCTTTGCCGATCAGTTCGCTGATGGAGGTCATCTCCAGCCCCAATTTCCGCCAAGCCAAATTCTTCAAGCCGAAGCCTCTCCCCCCAGGGTCGAGGAGATAAGCGGCGATCATGGTATCGAAGGCCAGCCCCCGCACCTCCAGACCATGGCGGCGCAAGACCACCAAGTCGTATATGGCGTTATGGGCCCATTTGGCCACCCCATCGTCCTTCAAGATGGGGGCTAAGGCGGCCCTAACCTCCTCCCAAGGCAATTGCCCCCGTCCCTCGGGATCCCGAAGGGATAGGGACGGCTCCAAGTGACCGAGGGGGATATAGTACCCCCTTCCAGGCTCCGTAGTCAGGGCCAACCCCACTAGATCTACGGACATGGCATCAGTGCCTGTGGTCTCCACATCCAAAGTTAAGTGAGAAGAGCGAGATAACTCGGTCACTACCCTTTCCAGCGCCTTTTCGGTAGTCACCACTTGACAATCAAGGGTTGTCTTCCCTTGAGGTGTCAAGAGCATCAACTGCTCCGCCCTTTGCTCCGACTTGGGCAACCGATCCACCAGACTCCGAAACCCTAACTCCCTGAAAACCTCCATCACCCGATCCCGGTCATAGTCGCCAGTGCGACACTTCTCCAGATCTAGGGTAATGGGAACATCGGTGACGATGGTAGCCAATCGCTTACTCAAGAAAGCCTGCTCCTTGCCCTCGACGAGCGCGTTTCTGACCCTGGCTAGTTCGATCTCCTCTAGACGCTCATAGATCTCCTCGATGGTGCCGTACCGTTTGATGAGGTCGGTGGCGTATTTAGGCCCTATACCTGAAACTCCGGGTATGTTATCTGAAGCGTCTCCCACCAGAGCCTTGTAATCCACCAGCAGGGAGGGTCGAAAGTCGTACTTCTCCTGGAGGGCTTTCTCATCAAAGAGCCTGGCTTCGGAGAAAGGTTGTCGGTGGCCCCCAGTAGTCAATACCTTCACCTTGGGAGACACCAACTGAAAGGCGTCGTAATCGCCGGTGAGGATGAGGGTCTCCACCCCCAACCCCTGGGCCTGCTTACCGAGGGTGCCGATGAGGTCGTCGGCCTCGTACCCCTCCACCTCGAAGATGGGGATACCCAGGGCCTCGATCACCTCTACTATGCGGGCCATCTGATCCCGCATCTCCTCGGGCATACGAGCCCGCTGAGCCTTATACTCCTTGAACTCTTGGTGCCTAAAGGTCTCCTTCCCCGCATCGAAGGTCACGGCGATGTAGTCAGGCTTCTCTTGCTCCAAAGCCCGAAGGAGCATCCGGGTGAAGCCGTACACCGCGTTGGTCAACTCCCCTCGGGAGGTGGAGAAAGCATCTATGGGGAGAGCAAAGAAGGCTCGATAGGCTAAAGCGTGCCCATCCACAAGAACCAGTTTCTTGCCCATCGCCTCACTTCCTGGATAACCGAACCTCTCATATCCATTCTAGTCGCTGGCAAAGCCAAAGTCAAAGAAGGGATATGAGGCTGTTGAAAAAGCGGGATAGATTCTTTGGCAATCGACAATCTCTCCCACAGACTGTTAGAATTTGAACGATTGTAGGGACAGAAAGGAGGAACACATACTGCGGATGCAATTTCTTTCCCACTCTGGTAAACGAGGAGGTGTTTTTCAACACTCTCGAATATGTCAGGCCCGAAGAGGAAAAGAAGAGAACCGTTTGGGATGCTCTCTTTATTCAAGAGCCTCGGCTGAGAAACGCGGAGATTATATAGGCCAGGAGAACTAGCCCCGCCCCTAAGAGGAGAAGGTGGATGAGGCAACCGCCGATCTTCTTGATCAGTCCAAAGAGCCAAGTCACTATGAGCACAGCGATGACTAGGCCCGCCAGGATAGTGATGGCACTTTCCACTCCATCCCCCTTTGCCTGTTTGGGGTATTCTAAGGGTCGAAGGGTCAGATGTCAAGACGGCACCCGCTACATAGATCATCATCGCTCAGAGGTAGCTGAAATGAGCCTCTCATGATATACTGAAAACGAGGAGCGGGCGTATGATCGACCACTTCATTCCCAGTCAAGGAAGAGAGGAAGAGATCCCTCTGGAGCGGTACCTAGATCCGATGCCGCGAAACGTGGTCTCCCGATACATCGAGGCCTATTCCCACCCTGGGGATATGATCTTGGACCCCTTCTGCCAGACGGCGGTAGTGATAGAGGAAGCGGTCCGAAAGGGGAGATCAGCCCTCGCCGCTCACTTCAGCCCCCTAAACGTGCTCATAGCGCGGGGCACCCTCAGACTCCCTCCACCGGAGGAGATCGATGCCGCCACCACCCGCCTCGGCGACGCTCCAAAACTGGGAGCCTCTCTGCGAGAGCACATCACCCAACTTTACGCCACATCCTGTCAGCGCTGCCGGAATCCCGTGGTGGCTGACCACTTCGTGTGGGATAGGGAACGGGGGTTGCCAACAGAGAAAGGGTATCGGTGTCCCCATTGTGAAGCCCAGGGCGACTTTCCTGTAGAGGAATCCGACCTGGAGACCCTGGCCAAGATAGAAGAACGAGGCGTCCACTATTGGTATCTTCTAGATCGTCTAGCCTCCCCCGGCGAGGAGGGACGGGAGTTGGCCCAAAGCCTCCTGGAACTCTATACCCCCCGCAACCTATACGCCCTAGTGAACCTCTCTATGAAAGTGGAGGCTCTCTTCTCCGGCTCTCCCATCTTGGAGACGCTACAACTGATACTCCTCATCTGCCTTGATACCTGCCGCAAACTGGAGGGAGAAGGCCGAGCCCGACTTCGGCCCCCGCGGAGTTTTAGGGAGCGAAACGTCTGGCACGCTTTTGAGGAGGCTTACATCCAACTGCGCTCTCTCTCCTCGAAATCCAGGCTCTCAGGTAAGGTTCCGCCACCTACTGAGGCCATAGTCAAGCGGTCTATTCGTGGCTTGGCTCGGGGTTTAGAGCGAGAGTGCCTAGAGTTGATCATAACGGCTCCTCCACCCCTCGATCGTCCCTTCTGGGCCCTATCTTATCTCTGGACCGGCTGGCTCCTGGGCAAGGAGGAGACGACGGTCTTTAGGCCGCTCTTACGACCTCGATCCTTGGACTGGTCATGGTACCAGAGGGCCACCGCGGCCGCCATGCGGGCTCTAACGCGCCTCTTGCGCCCCGAGGGCAGGATAGTCTTCATTTTGGAGCGTGGCGAACTCCGCCAAGCCGAGCGCCTCGTCCTGGCAGGAGCAGAGGTGGATCTGCAGTTGGAAGGGCTCTTCCTCCAACCCTGCGAACCGAGCATGAAAGAGAGGGCTAACCGCTATCGCCTCTCCTTGGTCAAGAATCGACCCCCAAAGAAGCCCCCTTCTGCCCCTCGCCTTGCTTCCCAGATGCGAAAGTCTGCTTTCGAGGCTTGCCGGAAACTCCTCCGAGAGCGTGGCGACCCGTTGCTCTTCGAGTGGCTCCACGCTGCCATCCTCAAGCGATGGAGCGAAGAGGACCTCCTGCGTCAGGCGGTGCTCCTAGAAGGGGTATCTCTCGCTCAATTCGCCGCTGAGCAGATGGAGGAGACTCTGCAAGAGAGCCTGGATACCGGGAACTTCATCCTGCTGGACGAGACAGGGGAGATCAGGGAGGATGCGGAAGCAGATTGGAACTCTTCCCTTTGGTGGCTAAAAGAGGCGCCTCCTCCCTCCCCCCTTGGCGACCAGGTGGAGAAGGTGACCTCTCAACTGCTCCAAGAGGCAAAAGGGTTCCAACAAGTGAGAGAGGAGGTCTACTCCCTCTTTCCCGGGCTCCTAACCCCTGATCCGGGGCTGGTGGAGGAGGCTCTCCATTCCTATGGCCAGGGGAGCCCCGAGGCCTGGCGGCTCCGCCCCTCGGAGGAGGTGCGAGAAGAGATGATCGCTCTCCTCCTTCGCCTGGGAGAGCGCCTGGGGTTCCAAGCCTGGGCTGGTGCGAGGTTGCCCCGCTACGCCGATGTGGCCTGGCGGCAGGGGGAAACTTCTTATCTCTTTCTTATCCGCCAGAAAGTAGCGCTAGGGGATCTCTGCCAGTGGGTGGAGGAGGAACCCAAGGCTCGTCATCTCATCCTCATCCCCGATGAACGGGCCTCGCTCCTACGACTCAGGCTGGAGGGCTCTCCCCTCATCCGAAAGCGACTGACAGAAAGCGATTGGGATTTCGTGAAATTCGGCCACCTCCGGTCGGTGGCCGCTCAAGAGGAGGTGGACCGCCACGACCTCAAGAAGGTCGTGGGGCTCCTACCCCCTATAGAGAGCGCAGAGGCGCAGTTGCCCCTCTTCCCTTAGAGGAGGTGTGCCCTATGTTGAGAGACGAACTCTCTTGCCTACGCTCAGGAGCTATCTAGAGCACCTCGAACCGGGCGGTGAAATGGCGAAGGCGAGGTGCTTCGTAAACTATCCTTAAGCCCCTTATCTTCTCCCGCTCCCCATAGAGTCGGGCTATGACATCCACCACATAGTCCAGGTGGCTTTGGGTGTACACCCGGCGAGGAAGGGCCAGGCGTACCAACTCCAATTTTGGATAGATCATCTCCCCCGTGGCTTCATCCTGGCGGGCGAAGGAGACGCTCCCCAACTCCACCGCTCTGATGCCCCCTTCCAGATATAACTGAGCCACCAGAGCCTGCCCCGGGAATTGGCTCTGGGGGATATGGGGCAGGAACCGCTTGGCATCTACGTAGACCGCGTGCCCTCCGACAGGCTCGAAGATGGGAACCCCTGCCTCCCGCAACCGATCCCCCAAATATTGGGTTTGGCCGATGCGATAGGTTAGGTACTCCTCGTTGAGCCCCTCCCATAGGCCGATGGCTATCACTTCCAGGTCTCTCCCCGCTAGCCCTCCATAGGTGGGATACCCCTCCTTGAGGATCAGTTCCGTGCAAACCCGCTGGTAGAGATCCTCATCGTTCATGGCCAGGAAGCCCCCGATATTCGCTAAGGCGTCTTTCTTAGCGCTCATGTAACAGCCGTCAGCGTAGGAGAATATCTCTTTCGCTATCTCCAAAACCGTCCTGTGTTCATAGCCCGCTTCTCGTCTCTTGATGAAGTATGCGTTCTCCGCATACCGACAGGCGTCGATGAAGAGGGGAATGCCATGTTCGGCCAACGTCTCCTTCGTCTGGCGGATATTCTCCAAGGAGACCGGTTGCCCCCCACCGGCGTTATTGGTAATGGTGAGCATCCCTAGAGGGATATTCACAGCCCCCACCTCATCGATGAAGGCCTTCAGTTTCGCGAGATCGATATCTCCTTTGAAAGGAT
>Ga0209978_10001141_pt1 | contig 10892 bp, 9 predicted proteins | sample BentaG_FD_182805 | JGI IMG/M metagenome (GOLD analysis project Ga0209978, IMG submission 182805) | Deep subsurface microbial communities from South Atlantic Ocean to uncover new lineages of life (NeLLi) - Benguela_00093 metaG (SPAdes)... | ecosystem: Environmental > Aquatic > Marine > Oceanic >...
GTCCTTGGGCGAAGAAAACATGCCGCAGACGAACACTCCAGGCCTAGAAGTTTCCATGGGGTGGAAGGTTTGGGTTTTGCAAAAATTGTACTCGTTCAGCTCAACACCGAGGTTTTTAGCCAATTTCTTAGCGTTCTCGGAAGGTGTGAATCCAACCGAAAGGACGACTAGGTCAAATTCTTCTTCAAGGAGTTTTCCGTCTTCAGTCTCGTACCTTATTTTTAGGTTTCGGGTTTCAGGCATCTCCTCTATTCCTGACACCCTACACCTGACGAATCTCACCCCATACTCGTTCTTCGCTCTCTCGATGTATTTGTCGAAGTCTTTCCCGTAGGCTCGTAGGTCTATGTAGAAAATGGTGGGTTCAATCTGGTTCATGTGTTCCCTAGCTATTACTGCCTCCTTTGTGGCGTACATGCAGCAAACGGAAGAGCAGTAGCCGTTTCCGCACGTGACATCTCTTGAACCGACGCACTGTATAAAAGCAATTTTCCGGGGGATGTCTCCGTCTGATGGTCTTTGCACACGTCCCATGAAAGGACCCGAAGCGCTTAGGATGCGCTCGAACTCTATGCTCGTGACCACGTTGGAGTATCTTCCGTAGCCGTACTCGCTCTTCAATTTAGCGTCAAATTCCTCCGCGCCGAGGGCTAAGATGACGGCACCAACGTTCAGTTTAACCTCTTTCTCTTGGTCCGAGTAGTTTATGGCGTCGGCCAGACAGATGTTTTTGCAGAGCCCGCAGCCCATGCACTTCTCCCTGTCGATGACATACACCAACGGAACGGCTTGTGGGTAATCTATATGGATCGCCGCCCTGGTACTCAAGCCTTTGTTGAAGGTGTCTATGGCGTCGACTGGGCAGAACTTGGCGCACAGCCCGCAACCCGTGCACTTTACGATATCAACGTATCTTGGTCGCTGTCTGACTGAAACGTTGAAGTTACCTGCCTCTCCAGAGATCCCCGTAACTTCAGAGCAAGTCAACACTTCGACGTTCAGGTGTCTTCCACATTCCACGAGCTTTGGGGACAAGATGCACATGGAACAGTCGTTTGTTGGGAAGGTTTTATCTAGCCGCGCCATGACCCCGCCTATAGCCGAGGAATTGTCCACCACGTAAACTTTGAAACCTGACTCTGCTAGGTCGAGCGCCGCCTGTATTCCTCCGATTCCCCCACCCACAACCAATACAGAACCCACTTTGCTGTCTTCAGAAACCGGGTTTTGCGGGTTCACCATTCTAGCTCCCCCCGGTTCTTTGATATTTCGGGCTGTTCCCTTCAATCCTCACAACAGATACCAGCCCAGCCCGCTCGAGAAAGACCATGTTTCTCAGCACCTCCCTCGGAGAAGCCCCCACTATTTGAGCTATCTCCCTGACGGAGAGAGCATCTTCTCCCATGGAGAGGAGAATTCTTCTTTTCGCAAATTCCTTTTCGATAGTTTGGAACATCAGCTGATCAAATTCTTCTTGAGAGACCTTCTCTCCGAAGACGTTTTTGTCCTCTACAAGCTCCCTTTCCCTGCCCACGAGCCATCTGATCCTCTGCTGGGCGAGAGCCTCCTTGGCTGCGGTCAAGCGTGTCTTCAACTGTTCGAGTTCTAGATCTGTTTCTTTGCCCAGCGGACCCAGCTTTCTCACTTTTTCTGTGAATTCTCTCACCAGAGATACAAAACGTTCACCCTCAGCCGCGGACACCCAATCGACCCGCAACCGTTCAGGAGACAACCCTACATTCTTCAGGACATTTTTGGTCGTTTTCATCCTTCTTTCCGTGTAGTAGTTTCCGGTCATGTAGTGGCAAGTTCCTAGGTGGCAGCCCAAGACCATAACGCCGTCTAGCCCTTGGATGAAAGCTTCAAGAACGATGGTTGGATCAACCCTTGCTGAGCACATTACTCTGATGATCTTCACGTTTGGAGGGTACTGCATACGGCTGACTCCTGCTAAATCTGCGCTGGCGTAGCTGCACCAGTTGCAGAGGAATCCGAGGATGTCTGGTTCAAAATCCTCTTGAAGGGTCAAGGCGTCACCTCCGCTAGGGCAAATACTTGCGCAACAAGCTGCTCGTCTGTAAAGTGCCTCATGGTGATCGCCCTCTCCGGACATCCAGCTCCACATGCCCCACAACCCTTGCAGGAAGCAGCCATCACCTTGGCTTTCCTTCCCTTCTCGGTTTCTTCGACCTGTATTGCCTTGAAGGGGCAAGTCAGCTCGCACAAACCGCAGCCTGAACATTTGTCCTCATCAATTACTGGGATTAGGGGCTCGGTTTTTACGTGTCCAACTGACATGGGTATGGACGCTCGAGAGGCTGCGCCATACGCTTGGGAAATGCTCTCGCTAAGATTGGCTGGCCAGTGGGCGCAACCGCACATGTAGATGCCGTCTGTGGCGAAGTCGACGGGTCGAAGTTTCACGTGGGCCTCTAAGAAGAAGCCGTTCTCATCCACTGGCACTTTCATTTTCTGTGCGAGGTCTCTGGAGTCGTTGTGGGCGATCATGGGGGTCGACAACACAACGAGGTCGTAAGGCAGAATGAGTTCTTCGCCCAAAGGCTCATCGTAAACTCTAACTGACCCATTCTCGAGGACCGGCTGCCTTTCCAGTGAATATTTTATGAACGTTATGCCTGTTTCTCTCGCTTTTCCATAGTAGTCCTCATATTTTGTTCCTTGGGTCACCATGTCTCTGTAGAGGACGAAAACCTGAGCGTCTGGGTTAGCTTCCTTAATCAGCATGGCGTTTTTGAGGGCAGTTAGACAGCAAACCTTAGAGCAGTAGGCTCTTTTTTCGTTCCTCGACCCTACGCATTGGATCATCACAACCGTGTCGGCGTTGAGTCTTCCTCCCTTCAGCATTCGTTCCAGTTCCAGCTGAGTGACGACAGTTTTTCCATCGTAGCCGTACATGTCCACGGGCTTTAGTGTCTCAGCGCCTGTTGCCACTATGATCACTCCGGCCTTGAATAACCTCTCCTTCTCTCCCTGCCTCACCGTAACATTGTAGTTGCCAACGAAGCCCTCAACTTCTTTAACTTCAGAAGACGCCAAAACCTCTATCTTGGGGTTCTTCTCAACCTCCCTCGTCTTCTCCTGAACCAACCTTGAGGCTTCTTCATTTGTTGGGTAAAGCTTGTAGAGGCTGTTTAGAGTTCCGCCCAACCGGTCCTCCTTCTCTATCAGCTTCACTTCAAAGCCTCGGTTGGCTAGGCTGAGCGCACAGGTCATTCCCGTGATTCCTCCACCAATCACCAGAGCGCAGGGGTTAACCTCAACCTCGGTCTCTTCCAAGGGCTCCAGCAACACCGCCCTTGCGACTCCCATCCTTATGAGGGCTTTTGCCTTTTCAGTTGCCCTCTCCCTGTCTTGCATGTGAACCCAAGAACACTGGTCCCTTATGTTGACGAACTGAAAGAGATACGGGTTTAGTCCTGCATCCTTGCAAGTAGACATGAACAAAGGCTCATGGGTCCTGGGAGTGCAAGACGCTACGACCACGCGGTTCAGCTTTTTTTCAGCTATAGCGTTTTTTATTTCTGTCAATCCAGCTTCGGAGCACGTATACTGATTGTCCTTCGCGAAAACAACGTTAGGCAAGTTCAGGGCGTATTTAGCGAGTTCCGGGACGTCGAGAAATCCTCCTATGTTCGTGCCGCAGTGACAGACGAAAACGCCGACTCTAACTTCATTCAAGTCTTATCACCTCATGACGGTCTCTGCAGCTCTCCCGGATGCTCCACTCGCTTGGGCTACGGACTCCGGTATGTCCGTTGGCTCTCGACAGCAGCCGCACACGAATATTCCTGGCCTCGTTGTGTCCAGCGGGCTGAGAGGGTTTGTTTTGAAGAAGTTATACTCGTCAAGTTCGACGCCTAAGACTTTTGCTAACTCCTCTACATCTTTCCTCGGCATCAGACTAGTTGCCAAAACCGCCAAGTCCACAGTCATTTTCTTTGTTTTTGAGCTTTGAGGCTCTTCGTACCAGACTATCGGGTTCTCTTTTTGGTCTTCTGTTATCTTAGCTGCCCTACTTCTGATGTACGATATGTTGTACTCTTGCTCTCCTCTCGCTACATACTTTTGGAAACCCTTTCCTGCAGCCCTAAGGTCTATGTAAAATATGTAAGACTTCACCTTGGGGTTGTGTTCATAGGCGAGCATAGCCTCTTTAGTTGCGTGCATACAGCAAACGGATGAACAGTAACGGTTATTTTTGATGTCCCTTGATCCAACGCACTGGATGAAAGCGATTGTCTCCGCAGGCTTTTTGTCTGAAGGCCTCGTGAGGTGTCCTCCAGTGGGTCCAGAAGCGCATATCAACCTCTCGTACTCCAAAGACATGATTACGTTTCTGTATCTCTTGTAGCCGTATTGGGGGATTCCGGAAGGATCGAAGGGGTCAAAACCTGTGGCGACGATAACGGCGCCAACGTGTAAAGTAATATCCGTGTCTTTCTGTTCAAAGTCGATTGCCTTTCTAGTGCAAAATTTCTCGCAGATCCTACACACACCTCGCGTTAGGTAAAGGCAGTTTTCTCTGTCAATGGTCATGACCGCTGGAACCCCTTGAAGGTAGTATGGATATATGGCTTCTCTCTTTCTCAGTTCCATGTCGAATTCGTCAGGTACCTTTACGGGGCACTTTGTGGCGCATTCTCCACAGTTGGTACATTCGTTTTCCTTCACGAATCTGGCATACTTACGTAACTTTACCGAGAAATCTCCCATCTGGCCCGTTACATTTTTGACCTCCGATAGAGTGTGGAGGGTGATGTTGGGTTGTCTGAAACAATCGGCTAGTTTAGGGGCTAGTATACATATGGAGCAGTCGTTTGTTGGGAAGGTTTTATCAAGCTGAGCCATTCTACCCCCTATGGCTGGCTTCCTCTCAACTAGGTGCACCTTTATCCCCATATCTCCAAGGTCAAGAGCGGCTTGGATGCCGGCTATTCCACCACCAATAACAAGGACCGCCCTAGTTTTTTCCTCCAATGTCCTTTCCTCCAGCTAATTCTGAGAGTCTTTCCTCGGCTCTCATTTTCTTTCTTCTAGTGAAGGAGACAATCTTAGCCAACATTTTCGTCTTCTCTATCTTTCTCTCCTCCGCATTTTCGAAGGTTCTTTCTTGGATGTAACCGTTACGAAGGGCCCCGTCGTAGACCGATGTACCTACTTTTGTCCTTATCAGGGTTGTAGTGTATCCATCGGGTGAACCAAGTCCCCCAACTGAGATATCTGCATACTCGTTGCTGAAGTCTTTACAAGTGAAGCATGCTGGACGAGCAACTTCGTGTACCTCTTCCAATGGGACATGGATTGTCACGCCCTTGGTGAGGGAAATTATGAAATCGTCTTTGATGTTTAGTTTAACAATCTTCTCTAAGTTGATGTCAAGTTTTTTCTCTAACATTTCTCTCGCTACGTCATCAAAGGAGAAGTTTTCTATACAGAATAATCCTATCGTATATTTTATGAGGTGCGCTGGGATAACCCCGAGGCACTGCATCTTTCGAATCGCGTTAATTTGACATGGAGTTCCAACTACGGCTATGTCATGTAGGTATCCTTTCTCTAAGCTCTTTACCGTGGATAGGATCGGAGTGTAAGTAGTGTATTTTCCCCCCAGTTCTTCTAAGTGAAGGGACCCTGAGAACGTAGAGCCCGCCGCTTCGATGAGTTCCTCAGGTGTTCTAGCGAGTATTGCCTTTCTTGCGAAGCGTCCGATCTTCTTTGAGACGATGGCTCCATTTATCAGATTGCGCTCTAACAAATATAAGAGGAGGGAGGTCACCACGCCTCCGTCTGTGCAAATCTCTCTTATCTTCTTATCCGTCGTCTGAGCGGAGGTTATCCTCTGATAGTCTCCTATGAGCGGCTTCCAACCAAACTTCTCTTGAAGTTCTACGTTTAGGGTATCCGTTTGGGGGCATATTAGGTAGCATATTCCGCATTTTAGACAGTTCTCCTCGTTGATGTATCGTGGCACTTCGTTCTTGCCCATCTCTAGGGCGTTGAGTTCTCCCGCTGAGCAAAAAGAGACGCATCCGCCACATTTACCGCATATTCCCCTTTCAACGACTTCTCTGGTCAGATCTTTGAATGTCTTAATCTCTTCCTCCATGACAACCCAAACCTTAGAACGTTAGTATAATTTTATGGAATTATTTAAGGAATTCTTTTGTATAAAGTGGAGAATAACAAATATAAATTAGCGATGTAACCCTATAGTTTCTCGTGAAGTAAATAAGTCTAGGAAAGATTGAACCTTGCCTAGGAAAATAGTAATTATTGGCGCCAATGCTGCTGGCGTTCATGCAGCCAACGCGGCCCGCAAAACCGATCCGAAGGCTGAAATAACCTTAATAGATAAGGAGCATTATCCAGCCTACTCTCGCTGCGGTATACCCTATGTACTAGGAGGTGAAATACCCAGTTTTGATGACCTTATGGCCTTTCCTCCATCTCATTATCGAATGATGAAGTTTGATCTGCGCCTTGAAACCAAGGCTAGGTCTATAAATCCCGCTGACAAAATTGTTCTGGTTGAAGACAAGGAAGGAAACTTTGAGGCACTAAAATATGATTCATTGATCCTCGCCACTGGCGCTGACCCATTTGTTATACCGATAGAAGGTCACAGCCTTCCAGGAGTCTTTGCAATGAGGACGGTGGATGATGGAAAGGCAATTCAAGAGGCAATGAAGACGGCTGAGCGCGCTGTAGTTATAGGTGCTGGATTTATTGGCTTAGAGACAGCACATGCCTTCGTGGCGAATAAAATCAAAACCACGATCGTCGAAGTGGTGCCGTATATTCTTCCTGCATTATTCGACGAAGATATGGCCGATTATGCACAAAAGAAGATAGAAGAACATGGCGTTAATGTGATGGTAGGTAGGCGAGTAGATGCAATTCTAGGAAAAGATAAGGTTGAAGGCGTAAGTGTAGGTGGCGAAGAAATAAAAGCAGATGTGGTTGTTATGGCGGCAGGCATCAGACCTAGAACAGACTTGATAAGGGGACTAGGAGTAGAACTAGGCGTAACCAGAGCTATTAGGGTGAACCCAAGAATGGAGACCAGTGTTTCCGGCATATTTGCAGCTGGAGACTGTGTTGAATCTCAAAGCTCGATTACAGGGCTACCGTGCCTTTATCAACTTGGAACCAACGCAGTTAGGCAGGGAACGACAGCTGGAATAAACGCCGCAGAAGGATACGTTGCCAACCCACGCGTCATATGCAGTGCAGTTACAAAAATCTTCGATTTTGAACTTGGTGCAGTTGGTCTCTCAGAGTATCAAGCCGCCAAGGTCGGTTTCCAAACAGTCAGTGCAAGCATCACAGGAAGAACGCGGGCGTCATATTTCCCCGGGGGAAAAGAACTTAAAGTAAAAATTGTTGCTGAGCCGATTTTGGGAAGAGTTATGGGAGCCCAGTTAGTCGGTGGGGAAGCTGTGGCGCAGAGAGTCAACATGCTCTCTGTGGCGATACAGAAGGAAATGACGGCGTTGGAGCTCTCAGCGGCAGATACCAGTTACGCTCCTCCAGTAGCTGAGACTGTGGAGCCCGTAGCGACAGCCGCGGAGATTGTCGCGAAGAAAATACGGCGGCGTAGGTAGGAATCTTCATTAGGCGCTGACCTGCGGAATTAGGGCTAATTACGCCTAAGGAGAGGTTAGGAACTCTAGAAGGTTGAATGGATGAAAGTTGACACATACGACATTCCTGAAAATTATTATTACATTAAAGAACACGAGTGGATCTTAATAGAAAACGCTGGCACCGCGAGAATCGGCATCACCGATTATGCTCAGAAAGCGTTGAGGGAGATTACATACTTTTACGTAGGGAAGAGGGGTGCTAAAGTCAAGCGGATGGAGACAATCTGCAAAATAGAGTCAGTAAAATGTGTCGCTGAGATATTAAGTCCCCTTTCGGGCGTGGTCCTCAGATTCAATAACGCATTATTTGACGACACCAGTATCATAAATAGTGACCCTTACGGCAAAGGTTGGATAACAATCATCCGCCCCACAAACCTTGACAAGGAACTAGAAAAATTATTAAAACCAGAACTTTACGCGGAGTACATCAAAGAACTCACAAAAATCGATGAAACTTTATTAATCTATAGATGGAAAAAGGGAATAAAGGAAAAAACGGGTGAAAAAAAAGGTTCTAAACTTAGACACCAAGCTGGCTCAACAAATCAGACGTTTTCACACGGTTCAGGTCCAACCCTAGCCCCTTTGGGTCTATTCCGAGAGCAAGCCCAAGGACTTGGGGATAGAAGAGTACGGGCAGGTTATAAGCGACATTATACCTCCTCTCTATCACTCTCTGATTTCTGTCGTACATAGAGCCACATAAAGGGCACATCAGAACCATCGCGTCGGCACCCCTAGCTTTAACGTGGTCAAGCTTCTTCTGAGCCATCGCCAATGCAATTTTATCGTCAATGTCCAGAATTACCCCGCCGCAACACTGCGTCTTATCCTCATATTCTACGGTCTCTGCGCCCAGAACAGAGATTAGCGCATCTAGAGTTCTCGGAAATTCGGGGTCCTCGAATTTGTCAAAAACTTCTGAGGGCTTAAGATAATGGCACCCATAGTGGGAGGCCAACTTGAGTCCCTCCAAGCTTTTCTTAACTTGGCTTTTAATTTTTTCAGGACCAACGTCTTCGTATAAAATTCGCACAAAGTGCTTAACTTTGACATCTCCTTTGTAAGTCCGACCTATTTTCTGCAGTTTCTCGTTAACCTTTTCCCTCAACTCATCATTGTGCATCAGCTCTTTGCTGGCTTCTGCAAGCGTGGAGGCGCATCCTGTGCAGATGGTGCATATGTCTAGGCCTAGACTCTCAGCAACGCTTAGGTTTCTGGCAGCTAGAAGCAAGGCTGTTTCTTGGTCTACAGATCTTATGGGAAAGCCACAACAGGCGAAGTCCTCCATGTCTATGAATTCCAACCCAAGTTTTTTGGCAACTTTCCTCGCTGAAAGCTCAAACTGTCTACCCATCACGGGTGCAAGGCATCCCAGGAAAAAGGCGTACTTCACTTCATTCTCCCCCTCCAGCGCTTGACAGTTTGTTTAGGCCCATTAGCTTAAAGAGCTCTTGAACCTCTTTGTTTTCGGGTGGAATTTGCGGCAACCCGAGTTCTTTCCGTTTGGTGTTGTCAAACTTGCTTATGGGAAATAGTCTGCCTTGGGTCCCTACGAGCTCCACTCGCTTAGCAAAGGAGCTGTGAATGTACCCTTCTTTGACTGCTAGATTTTTCAGAGCGTTCATTACCTCAGGTATTCTAACGTCCTGCGGGCACCGTTCCTGGCAGGTGTAACACGCAGAACACAACCATATGAAGTCACTTGAAAGAACCCTTTCCCTCATGCCAAGCACGGCCATCCGTATGATCTTTCTCGGATTATACTTCTCCTCCATCTCTCTAACCGGACATCCGACGTTGCATGTTCCACACTGGAAACACCTCTTTATGTTCTGTCCTCCAGGAACCTTCGAAACTTCGTCTTTGAACTTTGGGTCGAGTTTGGTGATCACCAAAACAGTTCTCTCACACTAATTTTGAATAACCAGGCTTGGTACCTGAATATGTCGTCCCGCATCCCTCATTTCGAGAATAATATAAAACCGTGTGACTTAAATTTAAGTATTTATTTTTGACACACGGCCGACTACAACCACAAGTTTGGCGTTTTTCCGGTTTGAAGATTTTTCTATTATTATAACGAAAATCATAGAAACAATTCTCATAGGGGGGCATATACACATAATTAAAAAGGTTAAGTTTAAATTTAGCGTGTAACAATTCTTATGCTCTCAAATTAGAAATCTCGCAAATGGTGAGGATATGGAAAAGGAAAAGCTGAAATTTGCTTTCTATTGGGCTGCTAGTTGCGGAGGCTGCGAAATAGCGGTTCTCGACATAAACGAAAAAATCTTGGACGTCGTTGCCAAAGCAGACATCGTCTTTTGGCCAGTGGCTATGGACTTCAAATACAAAGACGTAGAAGCATTTCCAGACAAATACATAGATGTCTGCTTCTTTAACGGTGCAATTAGAACCGAAGAACAGGAATACATGGCTAAGCTTCTGAGGAAGAAATCCAAAGTCCTCGTGGCTTTTGGTTCCTGCGCCTGTGACGGATGCGTCGTGGGTCTTGCAAATCTCTGGGACAAAGAAACGGTTTTTGAACGAGCGTACTTTGAAACGCCTTCGACGAAAAATCCTGAATCGGTGACACCGAAAACTTCCGTTAAGGTTAAAGAAGGAGAGTTGGAACTACCTGAATTCTACGACACCGTGAAAACCCTAGCCCAGACCGTAGACGTGGACTATTTTCTCTCAGGTTGCCCACCACCGATTCCTTATATACTTCAAGCTGTCGAGGCAATATTCAACAATAAGTTGCCTCCGAAAGGATCAAGTTTGCTGCCAAACAAATCCATCTGCGATGAATGCCCAAGAGAGAAAAAGGACAAACAGCTCTCAGAAATAAGAAGGATCTACGAAATTGAAGACGACCTGAAAACATGCTTTTGGGATCAAGGGGTGATATGCATGGGTCCAGCCACACGAGCAGGCTGCGGCGCCCAGTGTCCAAAGGTAAACATACCTTGTACTGGTTGCGATGGTCCAGGTCCACGCGTAACAGACCAAGGTGCTGCCGCCATCAGCGCACTTGCATCTATTGCCACTAATCCGGAAGTTATCAATCAAGCTGTGGATCCCATAGGAACCTTCTACAAATACTCTTTGGCTAATTCTATTCTCCGAAGGAAGGTGATGAAATGAAAGAAATAGTCATAGACCCAATCACAAGGCTAGAAGGCCATGGAAAAATCACCATATTCCTAAACGACGAGG
>Ga0209978_10001142_pt1 | contig 10891 bp, 11 predicted proteins | sample BentaG_FD_182805 | JGI IMG/M metagenome (GOLD analysis project Ga0209978, IMG submission 182805) | Deep subsurface microbial communities from South Atlantic Ocean to uncover new lineages of life (NeLLi) - Benguela_00093 metaG (SPAdes)... | ecosystem: Environmental > Aquatic > Marine > Oceanic >...
GTGGTACCAACCTTTATTCGGGTCCCTCTGGGAAGTGCCAGGTGCGGTTGGGACATACCCCAGTGATAACCAAGCCCCGGTGCCTCTTCAGCTTGAGCAAAGATAGAACCTATCATTACGGCGTCAGCGCCGGCAGCAATAGCCTTGCACAAGTCGCCACCCTTACGGAAACCGCCATCAGTAATTATTGGTACGTACCGTCCCGACTCCTTCTGGTACTGGTCTCTGGCGGCAGCACAGTCTATGGTAGCCGTTACCTGGGGGACACCGACACCAAGGACTTCCCTGGTGGTGCAGGCAGCCCCCGGTCCGATACCGACTAAAACGGCGGAGATTCCCGTCCTCATTAGCTCTAAACAGGCACTGTAGCTTACGCAGTTGCCTACAAGAACGGGCATTGGTATAGACTTAATAAGCTCAGGGAAGATAAGCCCGCGAATACTCTTCGATGTATGACGGGCAGAGGTAACCGTGGACTGTACAACGAAAATATCGGCCCCAGCTTCAGCAGTTATTGGAGCAAAACGCTTGGTGTTGGCCGGCGGTGCCGAAACAGCACATACTGCCCCTGCCTTCTTAATCGCCTGTATTCGTTCGCCAATGAGAGTTTCCTTAATCGGCTGGGAATAGACTTTTTGAAGTAGCCGGGTGACTTCAGCATCAGATGCCTGAGCAATTTCAGCCAGTACCTCCTGGGGATTATCATACCGGGTTTGCACCCCTTCCAGATGGAGAACGGCGAGCCCACCCAGCTTGTTCATCAGGATGGCAAAGTTGACATCGACCACAGCATCCATAACTGCCGCTAAGACGGGAATGGTGAAGGTAAAACCCTCTATCTTAAGAGCAATGTCTGTCTGTTCTGGATTGATGGTTACATCTCCAGGTACTATGGCAACTTCATCAAAACCATAAGAACGCCTAAGTTGCTTGAATTGGGGAGTGGTCATTTTGCTTTCCCCTTTTGACAATAGTATATCAAACGTAACGAGCCAAAGTCAAGAAATCTCGCTTTTCTGACACCACTACTTTAAGAGACTATTTAGAACCCCTTCCCCCCTCTCTGAAGGGGGAAGGGGTTAATGGACAACATCAAAGGTAGACAGGCAATGAAGTGCAGGTTATAATAGCTAAGGCTTACACGGAAATCTAGTCACTCAGTGCTGAGTGTAAAATCAGAGGAAGATAAAAGGAATGCCCGCCCTCTATGTTGTGGCTACTCCCATTGGTAATTTGGAGGATATTTCCTTGCGTGCCCTCCGTACCCTGCGTGAAGTGAAGCTTATTGCTGCTGAAGATACCCGCAAAACGAAACGGCTTCTTACCGCTTATGATATTAAGACGCCGATGACAAGTTATCATGAACACAGTAAGTGGACTAAACTGGACTATATTTTAGGTTGCCTTGAAGGGGGGGACGTGGCCCTTGTCTCTGAGGCTGGAACGCCAGGCATATCTGACCCCGGTTATGAACTGATTGTGGCTGCCAGCCAGCGGGGTATACCGGTTGTTCCCATTCCCGGACCTTCTGTTGTTATTACGGCGCTTACTATCTCTGGACTGGCTACAGAGAGGTTTACCTACCTAGGCTTTCTGCCGCGTAGGGTTAACAGCCGGCGGCGTCTTCTAGAAACTGTTGTTAATGAATACGGCACTATTGTCGTCCTGGAATCTCCTCACCGGTTACTAGCTACTTTAAACGATACGCTTCTTATCCTTGGAGACAGAAGGATAGCCGTTGGCCGTGAACTTACCAAGATCCACGAAGAAGTTTTCCGGGGAAGAATAAGCCAGGCCATAGAGCACTTCACCGAGCCGAGGGGTGAGTTTACCCTGGTCATTGAGGGCAAGAGGGAGAAGAATAAGCCGCAATTGACCGAAGATATTGAGAAGCAGTTACATCAGATGCATCTCTCTGGGGTAACGGCTAAAGAAGCAATAGCCAGAGTGGCCGGAGAAACAGGTTTATCAAAGAAAGAGCTATATCGGGCTTGGCTCAGGTTGCTTTAAGGTTTTGGGCATAAAAAGATTCAATTAAAGCTTTGGAGGAGATAATAGATGCGCCGAGGGTGTATATCTTTAGGGAAACCCCAGTGTGATGAGTGTCAACGCATTATACCACACTCCGAGCGCTATTTAGCTATTGATGAAGAGGAGGGCGGCATAGAAAAAGGTAAGACAGCGTACTACTGTGTTGAATGTGCCTTGCAGAAGGGTTACGCTTACTACAAAGAAGAGAAAGGCGAAAGGATACTGACCTTCTTACCCTAAATATTAGCCTCGGCAATTTGGTTGTGGCTGGATGGACACAAAAGACCCCTTGGCTATATGACAAAGCGCTTATTAAGCTCAGCGTCTAATAATTAAGACAACAACTAGAAAGCCTATCAGTGCTATACTGCCTATAATCTCACCGACCAAAAGCCAATTGGCAGAGAAGTTGGCGTTGATACTCGTATCACAGTCTATCACTATAATGGCTGGATTAATGGTACCAGACAGGTCTCCACTCCAGTTGTTAAAGACATAACCGAAGGCGGGCACTGCCTCAACGCTGACACATGCACCGCCATCAAAGGTATATGTAAAAGGGTATGAAGACGGAGCGGCCTGATTTACTCTTACAGTACCACCACCTGGGCTGACATCCACGGTCAGCTTAAAACTTGCACCTGGTCAGCCGGCCTCAGCCGGTTTTGCGGTGAACAGTATCACCATCACTAGCGGTAGCAACAAGGCAGGAATGAACCATGGCCAGGCAACTTCAGTTAATAGCTTTACAGACGAACTCAGCATTCGCATAATGCGTTCCACCTAGCGAGATTGTAATATCCACCATACTGCATGTCAACTCTGAAATCTCACAATAAAGAATATCTCCAGCAGTCTCGCTTCTCTTTCTCACTCATTCCTAGACTCCTGCGCTGACAGGTAGGCAGACGTGGAAAGTTTGTGTTATATTGTGTTTACTTGGTTGGGATAAAGGATGAGGAAACTTATCAATCCGGAGACCTGTTATGAATGAGAGAATCTTTATTGCCGTGGCCTGGCCTTATGCTGATGGACCACTGCATCTGGGGCATATTGCCGGGGCATACCTGCCGGCTGACATATTTGTCCGCTACCACCGCACCAAGGGGAACGAGGTATTGATGGTATCAGGTTCAGACCAGCATGGCACACCGATAACAATCAAGGCTGAGCAAGAGGGGAAGAAGCCCAGCGAAATAGTGGCCCAGTATCATCAACAATTCCTTGAGTCGTGGCAGAAGTTGGGTATTTCCTTTGATTTATTCACCACTACCGGCACCGCCAATCATGCTGAAGTAGCACAAGACATCTTCCTCACCCTGCTTGATAGAGGCTATATTTATAAATCTACTGTATCACAGCCCTTTTGTCCTCAGTGCCGGCGTTTCCTGCCCGACCGCTATATTGAGGGCACCTGCCCATACTGCTATTCTTCCGGAGCTCGAGGCGACCAGTGTGATGAGTGTGGCAAGCCGCTAAATGCCATTGAACTGACCAACCCTCGTTGTCGCCAGTGTGGAACAACCCCCCAGTTTAAGGATTCGGAGCACTTTTTCCTTAAACTTACTGCCTTTGAGGACAGGCTTTTAGATTGGGTGAGACAGCAGAGCCACTGGAGACAGAATGTCCTTAACTTTACCCTGCGCTATCTGGAGGGAGGGCTGAGGGATAGGGCCATTACCCGCGATATAGAGTGGGGGGTGCCTTTGCCCCTGGAGGGCTTTGAGGGCAAGTGCCTCTATGTATGGTTTGAGGCTGTCATCGGTTACCTCTCAGCGGCTAAGGAGTGGGCTAAGTCTAAGGGGGATGAGGAGAAGTGGCGCTCTTTCTGGCAGGGAGAAGTAAAGAGCTATTATTTCATCGGTAAGGATAATATCGCCTTTCACACCATTATCTGGCCAGCGATGTTGATGGGCTATGATGACCTGAATCTTCCCTATGATGTACCGGCTAATGAGTTCTTAACTATTGAGGGCAGGAAACTTTCTACCAGTCGCCATTGGGCGGTCTGGCTACCTGATTATCTTTCGCGGTATGACCCTGACCCGCTGCGTTACCTGTTGTCCATAAACATGCCAGAAACAGGGGATACCAATTTTTCATGGCACGAGTTCATTCGCCGTAACAATGATGAGCTGGTGGCTACCTATGGAAACCTGGTTCACCGGGTGCTCACCTTTGTCTATCGTAATTTCGATGGCTGTGTGCCGCAGGCTGGCAAATTTGATAGCCAAAGTCAGGCTTTACTCAATAGGGCTGAGGATACCCTTAATATAATGGATGGGCTTCTTTACCGCTGCCATTTCAGAGAAGCAATGAGGTCAGCTATGTCCCTGGCTCAGGAGACGAACCGCTACCTCGATGAGAAATCTCCCTGGAAAGTAATTAAAGAGGACCGGCAGGCTGCAGCCACCTCTCTGTATGTGGCTCTTTGCGTAATTTCCTGCCTGAGAACGATGCTTTATCCCTTTCTACCCTTTAGCTCTCAGAAGCTGCACGAGCTTCTTGGTTTTCAGGGCAGTGTGGAAGCTGATGGCTGGCAGCCACATTTTCCACCAGCCAGGCAGAAGCTGCTTACCCCCCAGCCCCTGTTTGTCAAACTGGATGAAGAATTAGCCGAGGAAGAGACCAGTCGGCTGGGGCATGCCCATTATTAGTAGATTCACATATTTATAAGGGGAAATCTTGGAGCTAGACACAATTTATAAACCCATCCAGAAAGAACTGGACAAGGTGGAAGATAGGCTGAGGTCAGTGAAGAAGGTTGATTCTTCCCACCTGTCCACGCTGTTAGACCATAGCCTGCAGAGTAATGGCAAGAGGATTCGCCCAGCGCTTACTCTACTATCAGGCAAGTTTTATGACTACAACCTTGATTACCTTCTGCCGATGGCTGCGGCTGTTGAGCTTATGCACACGGCTACCCTGGTTCATGATGACGCTATTGATAACTCTCTGATTCGACGGGGTAGGCCAACGATTAATAAATTGTGGGGTGAGGAGAAAGCAGTGCTCCTTGGTGACTACCTGTTTGCCGAGGCGGGAGCATTTACCGCTACCACCAAAAATCTGCGAGTAATAAAGCACTTCGCCGATACCCTTAAGACCATCTCCAGCGGAGAGTTAAACCAGGCCTTTAATGCTTTTAATCTGGAGCAAAGCCGCTCGCAATATCTACAAAGGGTTGCCAAGAAAACCGCCGCCCTGTTCTCCTTGGCTACAGAGTCAGGGGCTGTTTTGAGCCAGGCTCCAGAAGAATCTATCCAGATTCTAATAGAGTATGGCCATAACCTTGGCATCGCCTTTCAAATCGTGGATGATATTCTGGATTTTATTGGCAGTGAAGAGGAACTGGGCAAGCCCATAGGCTCCGATTTGGCTCAGGGCACCCTCACCCTGCCGGCAATACTTATTTTGGAGCATTATCCCGAGGAGAACCCAGTAAAAAGGTTATTTAGCAGCCAAGATGAGCATGATAATATAAAGCTGGCGATAGAATTGGTTCGTAACTCGCCAATTACTCAAGAATGCTATCAAGTTGCCTCAGATTACTGTGCCAAGGCCTGCCATAATCTGAACCTATTGCCCGATAATACCAGCCGCCAGTCATTCATAGAGCTGGCAGACTATATTATCAACCGGAAGAGATAGTTATTCCCCCTCAACCCAAATGCTGCCATCCTGGTAGGTTTCCGTTTTGTGGGTAGGCATTATTTGCTTGAACCGGTCAATAGCATACTGGCAAGCAGCAATCCCTTCCTGGCGGTGGGCAGAAGCTACGGCAATGACCAGATTAATGTCCCCCACTTTAAGTTTGCCTGTTCTATGGTATATGGCTATATTATTCAGTTGCCACTTCTGTCTCGCTTCACCGGCTATCTCCCGCAACCTGTTTTCGGCCGTTCCTTTAGGGTCCTTATATTCTACCGAAACAACCTGCTTGCCTCGGGAATATTCACGAATCAACCCGATATAGGCAACCACACAACCACTACTATCAGTTTTAACTTTATCAACCACAAGTTCAGGGAGAATAGGTTTATCTGTAATCATCATCCCAATACCACTTTCTGATTATCATTTAAGCGGTGGGCTCTCCGGTGACGGAGCTTAAGGGAGATTTCCCAGTTCTGGATGTTTAGATAGCCTGATACAGCCCTAGTCAGATGTAGCTGGGGTTTGTTTCGGAAGTAGCTGGGGTATGGCCGGAGCTCTTTTTGGCACACGCTTGGATACCGGCTTGGGTTCAACTATGGGTTCTACCGGTACGGGGGTAGTTGTGGTTGTGACCTCCGCCCTGGATTCGGGAGCAGTTCCCTTAAATAGTGCTTCCAGCTCTTCACCCTCTAGAGTTTCCTGAGCAATAAGTTTTTCAGCAATCTGGATTAATTTTGGCTTATTTTTGGTGAGAACCCTTTTGGCTACTCTATGAGCACTCTGGATAATCTTGTTGATTTCTTCATCAATTGAGTCGGCTGTCTTGTCACCGTAGTCCTTTTGCTCGGAGATTTCACGCCCAAGGAAGACCAGTTCTTGCCTGTCCCCGAAGGTTCGTAGTCCCAGTTTGTCGCTCATTCCAAAGGTGGTCACCATCGCACGAGCCACCTTCGTAGCTCTTTCAATATCATTTTGAGCGCCGGTAGTCATCTCCTTGAAGATTAGCTTCTCAGCAGTATGCCCGCCGAGGAGAGTAGCCAGCATATCCTTGAACTGAGAGCGTGTCATGAGATATCGGTCTTCGATGGGCAATTGGCTAGTGTGCCCGAGAGACATACCACGGGCCACTATAGAGATTTTGTGCACTGGGTCAGCATTGGGCAGCGTCTTGGCGACGAGGGCATGCCCGGCTTCGTGATAAGCGGTAATCTCCTTGTCCTTGGTGCTAATTCTCCGGCTCTTTCTCTCCGGACCAGCAACCACCCGGTCTATAGACTCCTCGAAGTCCTCCACTCCAATAGCTTTTTTGCCCCGCCTGGCAGCTAAAATAGCCGCCTCATTCATCAGGTTGGCTAGGTCAGCACCGCTGAAACCAACCGTCTGCTTAGCCAGTACCTCTAAATCGACCGACTTATTCAGCGGCTTGCCTTTGGAATGAACCTTAAGGATTGCAGTCCGACCAACAATATCTGGGCGGTCGAGGACTACCCGTCGGTCAAAACGGCCAGGCCGAAGTAAAGCCGGGTCAAGTATGTCAGGTCGGTTGGTAGCCGCCAGAACAATCACGCTGGTATTGGTATCAAAGCCGTCCATCTCGGTCAGAATCTGGTTCAGGGTTTGCTCCCTCTCATCATGACTGCCGCCTAGTCCAGCGCCACGCTGGCGGCCTACAGCATCAATCTCATCAACGAAGACAATGCAGGGAGTATTACGTTTAGCCTGGTCAAAGAGGTCACGCACCCTGGAGGCACCGACGCCGACAAACATCTCGACAAATTCACTGCCGCTGATGGAATAGAAAGGCACCCCGGCTTCACCAGCTACTGCCCGAGCCAGCAGCGTCTTTCCGGTGCCTGGTGGACCGATTAGTAATACTCCTCTTGGGATACGTGCTCCCAGTTTTTGAAACTTCTCCCGCGACTTGAGGAATTCTACTACCTCATACAGCTCCTGCTTGGCTTCGTCTATACCAGCCACATCATCAAAGGTTACCGTAGGTTGATCCGGTGGGGCGAGCCGGGCTCGGCTGCGACCAAAACCGAGAGCCTGGTTATTAGCCCCCCGGGCACGAAAGAACACAAAGAAGATCAAACCACCAAACAAAAGAAGAGGTAAGAAGCCAAGCAGCATGTTCCCCCAGTTAATACCGCCCGGTTTGATCTCAACTTCCTTACCTTCAAGATTGAGCCCTGTAATTTCAAATATGCTGCCATCACCCTTAAAGCTCTTTAACTCTATGCCCTCAGTAGTGGTAATGCTTAACCACTCACCCTCCACCACAATCTTCTCTATCGTATTACCTTGTGACATGGTTATCACTTCACTTAAGGGGACCTCAGCCGGCTTTTGCGGCGCCGAGAGGAGCATGGTGGCCAGGGCTACCCCGACAACCAAAATAACTATATATATTAAGCTGCTACGTTTCAAAGTTGGTGCCATTTTCCCACCTCGGAAGAGTTAGCTCTCAACTCAACCTACTCATATTATACCAGAAATAAAGCACATAGGGCAATTAAGACGTTTGAAGATTACCATTAGCCTACTTTCATCAGGGTATTATAGGTTTCTTGCAGAAGCAGGGCGTCATCTTCCAGGTTTGGACTTTCGCAGATTACCAGACCCTTGACCTCATAATCCCTTAACGCCTTGAGGAGTTCAACATACTGTAAATCTGACTCTTTCAAGCCTAAATGTTTTATTTCTCCCTTTCCCCCGTAGCGGATACCGGAAAGGTGAATATGCATATCGTCCAGGGCAGCTCTGCCCAATCGCCCTTCAACCTGTAGCAGAATAGAAGCGAATTCCTGATAAGAGTTGAAAATTCCAGTCCGGGCATGCCAGTGAGCAAAGTCCAGGCAGGGAGCCAGTCCTTCCAATTCAGTGCACAGGTTAAGTATTTCCTCTACTGTGCCAAACTGACTTTGTTTACCCATAACCTCTGGTCTAATCCATACCCGATTATTTTCCCGCCTAAGCTGGTTCAGGGTCTCTTCCAGGTATTTCTTTATTGTGTTATAGGCTTTTTCCGGTGGGTCACCAAGATAAAAGGCAGTGTGGAAAACAACGCTTTGCACTCCACACAAAGAGGCAATTCTGGCTGCCTGCAGCAACCTGTCCTGGCTGGCCCTTATCTTCTCCGGCTCATGGGCGTTGAAGTTTAGGAAATAAGAGGCGTGAGCCGATAATTTTACCCCCTCCCCAGCGGCTGTTTCCGCAACCAGGCGGGCACCGGACTCGCCCATTTTTACTCCCCGGACAAATTCTATCTCCATGCAGCCTAGCCCAAGCTCGGCAATCCGCTTAATTCCATCTATAGTTGTTTGTGTTTTAGAGCTGTGAGGCGTACCGGCGGTTCCAAAAAGAAGCTCCGTCATTTACTTTTATCCCTTAACTTTTGGCAGTTAAAGACTGCTCACTATAATTTATACACTGTTGCCCCTGGACTTCAAGTCCGGAACAAAGGTGGAAACTATTGTGATATAATTGTGATACTTGGATTAGGCTACTCATCATGGAGGCTTAGCTTCTGGAAGCGTTAGAAGTAGCACACAGGGTAGTAGAAGCTGCCAGTGATAAGCAGGCTATTGATATTGTATTGCTGGATGCCCGAGGGGTATGCAGCTTTGCCGACTATTTTGTAATATGTAGCGGTGAGAGTGAGCGGCAGATTAAGGCCGTCTATGATGAAGTTGCGCATGCCTTGAAGAAGGAAGGTATTCTACCCCACCATCGTGAGGGCACACTGGATTCAGGATGGCTCCTGCTTGATTTTGGCGACATTATCGTGCACATTTTTGCTCCCTCCGAACGGGAATACTACCAACTGGGTGAGCTATGGAGTGAAGCCATTCCTGTGGTCAGGATTCAATAGATTTCATCCCCAGCAAAGAACAGCTTAATCTCCTCCTCGGCAGTCTCCACTGAATCAGAACCATGGACCACATTATGCTCAATATCTGAGCCGAAATCGCCCCTGATAGTCCCCGGCTCCGCCTGGGCTGGGTCAGTTGCTCCCATTATTTTTCGAATCGTCTCCACAGCCCCTTCACCCTCGAAGACAATGGCAATTATCGGGGTAGAGATAATATAGTTTACTAAATCTTCAAAGAAGGGTTTATCGGCATGAATAGCGTAGTGCCGCTCGGCTAATGCTTTATCCAGGTGAAGCATCTTGAGCGCTACCGGCTTGAGCCCTTGCCCCTCCAGGCGGCTAATAATAGTGCCGGTCAACCTCCTCTGCATAGCATCAGGCTTGATAAGGACTAGAGACCTTTCCATATTTAAGCTCCTTTATTCGAACTGGTGACCTTTCCTTGCCTAAGCTTTCTTGCCCTCCCTGTTGGCTGAGTTAGCGACAAAGTGAGTAGCTGCGCCTTCGGCTATCATAGTACCATCCATTAAAGATACGACGGCTCTGGTTTCAACCAGTTTTCTGGTCTTCCTGGTTACAGAGGAGGTGATGACGAGGGGCTCATTTATTGAGGCTGGACGTCTTAATTTTACCTGTATTTTAGCCGTAACGCAGTGCATACCTTCAAAGATGACAGCGTAACCCATTGCCTCATCAAGAAGACAGATTACGATGCCACCATGAACCATACCTGGCCAGCCTTGATAAAACTCAGTCGGGCTAAACTCCGCCCTGGCCGTTTTGCCATCCCACTGGAAGCTTAATTTTAGCCCGATGGGGTTATCCCGCCCGCAGCCAAAACACAGGTTGTAGTCCCTATCAGTATCGATTGATATTTGTGGCCAGGTTGTCATTTTTCTCTCCATTCTCACTTACCGGTGTTTGGGTTTGGTAATCGATGGTCCCCGGAGGTATAGTGGCTGTAAAGTGGTCGGGTTATCATAATCGCCTGCCTTAAGTCGCTTGAGCCCCAGCTCAGCCAAAAAACTGGCTCGCCGTAATCCAGCGGCTGGAGGCAGAATTACGGCTTTTTGTTCAAGCTGCTTTTCTAACTGTGCGGCGATAGATGGTATGAATTCGCCACAAAATACAGTTTTGGTAGTTATCTGGGAGCACAGAGCGTCAACAGTAGTTATGTGCTCGGCAGTAAGCTGACGCCACTTATTACCTTTCCTCTGGTAGATAGCAGTGGCAATCTCTTCTCTACCAGCATTAAGTATTGGGCAGATAGGCAGACCTGTCTCAGCATGCTGATAGGCTTCTGCTTCCAGGGTGCTAATGCCAACTATCGGG
>Ga0209978_10001143_pt1 | contig 10886 bp, 9 predicted proteins | sample BentaG_FD_182805 | JGI IMG/M metagenome (GOLD analysis project Ga0209978, IMG submission 182805) | Deep subsurface microbial communities from South Atlantic Ocean to uncover new lineages of life (NeLLi) - Benguela_00093 metaG (SPAdes)... | ecosystem: Environmental > Aquatic > Marine > Oceanic >...
AAATCGTCTCTTTCTCATTTATTGCGATAACTGTTTGCGATTTAAACTCGTGAAGTGCATCAATACCATTAACTAAATCTTTTGTGAACGTCGCAATACCGCACTCTCGCGGCGGATAAGTGCTTAAGTAAGCGACCGCCTTGAATCTATGGGTAATAACAGAGGATTCCGGTGACACTTTTAAACATCGCCTAGCTTTACTACTTCTCTCCTTGAGATAAATGTTGACAACTATTAAAAGTGCGCATTTTTTACATGCATGCGATGACTTAAACTTTGATGAAACCCTAGCGCGTGCAGTTCTTTGAAAAGCGGGGTGGGATTTGAACCCCATTCCAAGTGGAGATATCCCCCGTAATCCCAACTTTTAGCGCGCGCGCTATTGATTTCATTGTTGAGGGGTAACTTTTTGAGTGAATTTTACCCCTCGTATTTTTGTTATGAGGGGTAATTTTTCTCTGCTTTTTTACCCCTCACTATATTATCTCTCTATTCCATCCTTCCTTATTCCTATTCCATTCCTATACCATTAGGAACCTATCTAAATCAGGGGTATACATGGTATAGGTCCGTCCATTAACCGTCGTCCGTCGTTTCGCCCGTCGGTCGTCGTTGGCCCGTCGTCCGTCGTCGTCCAAGTTGGTTGGTTGGTTGGGTTAAATTTTAATCCCAAAACCCAAATTATGAATAGACAAAAACCCCAATAAAACAAAAAAAGAAAACTACAGCGCGCATATGCCAAAGATCCTAGAGTATGATACCTAACAAAAAAAGGGGGAAAGCCGATCCTCTGAATCTGAGCTAGCTTAGTCAACTAGACTGCATTCTTTGCATGGCTTTTTTGACGTCGTCGAGGACCATTGCTGGATGCATTTCCACTTTTGCGCCCAGATGGTACAGTGGTTCTCCAATAGCAGGCATCATGTCAGCGCTTGGTATATCAACCACAATGTAGAACGTTCTTTCTCCGTTTTCTTCACTAAAATATGCTGCTTCAGGCTTCACTTTGTTGAGGTAGTCTTCAATCTTCTTTATTCCGTCAGGATCATCAAGCATCTTGTTGCCAGCTTCAGTGGGAAGCCGGGCTTTGATTATTAATCTCACATTATCACCTCCCTTAATTTTTTATGCGAGGGTATGTCTTCCTATGGAGTTTTCTTGAATACTCTGTAGACAACGACTAGCAGGATTATTAGATTGATAGCTGAAAGGGCTAGTGCACCTAAGCCGTAGTTGACCGCGCTGTCCGTTGAACCTTTCACTCCATCAACGGAGATGGTCATAGTTCCAAGGTCTGTTTGGATCGTCGCTACACCATTATCTACGCTGGTGACCGTTCCAGTGATTGTTCCTAGGCTGGTCTCAATTGTGGCGGTGTCACCTTGAATGTCTACTATTTTAGTGTCAATATCGCTTAACGAGGCGTTGATGGTTCCTAGATTCGTCTTTATGGTAGCTGTGTCACCTTGAACGCTCAGAATCGTCGCATCCAACGAGGCCAGGCTGTTTAAGATGGTCTGCGTGTCGAGGCTTGGACCGAGGATGTAGAATTCTGCCTCGCCCCCAATTTCACAAGATACGTAAGGCGAGGTTTCCTTTCCGCCTACGAATCCTCTAATATTGTGTTTGCCAACTAGTCCAATCGTCTTGAACCTTACAGTAATGTTACCTCCGACATCGCCTCCGATGAATCCCCCGGTCACTATAGGTCCCTCTGTCTCTAGGTGGGATGTGGCAAACCCCCAAAACATGTTGTCGTAGGTGAACTTGATGACAGTAGGCTCTGGAAGCATTGAAAGCCCCATCAAAAAGGCGGGAGTTCCGAGGGGTCCCCCATATACGTGTAGGAGTGCCTCTTGACCGTCCGTGTAGTTTGCGGGCTGTGGACTTAGGTGAAGGCTAGGGACGATTGTGAAGGTGGCGTTTATTATGCCCGTTCCGACACCGTTCTGAGTAGCATTTACGAAGTGCAGAAAGTCGCTGAAGTCGTATGGTGTAATGATAGTGGTGGCGAAGCTCCCGTCGGGACCAACGGTGACGCCGGTTTTTATGGGGTAGTAGCCTAAGCTGCCATTGACGCCTTGAACATCAACGATGTATCCGAACCAATATAAGTCCACAGTGGCCCCTGGTGTGAAATCACTTCCCATTGCGGTAACAGGTATCCCTACAGGTCCGGCAGGCGGAGCAACTGTAACTGTTGGAGGGTTCTGCGCGTTGACAGGGCTTGAATTGAAAACGATGGTCCATAGTCCTACTAGCACGCTCAGAAGTAACAAGAGTTTTGATTTTGTCTTCATTTTAAACTTCTCACCTCCTTTGGCGCAGACGCAAAAACTATTGCTGGGGACCTAATAAGGACATAAGATGTTTTAGCTATAGTACTAAAATTCATATAGTAAGGCTCAAAGTCCATGTGCGTGCTTTCTAAAAGATTTTGCAGGGAACAGCTTGCCAAGGCCTCTACCAAAGGAGGTGAATCCAAAAGAAGAAACCCCGGCAAACCGTTTCCTTTCTGCATGAATTTAATGTGCGTGCACGTCTGATAAGATCATAAGATATATTAGCTATAGTACTAGAGTTCACATAGTGAGGGTCAAAGCCTATGAGAACGAGGGATCTAAAAAGAATTATTCTGAAGATGTTTGGAGGCAGAGAATTCTACGGTTATGAGGTACACAAGGTTCTTTTGTCCCGAGGAGTTGAGATTGAGATCAGTCGTCTCTATCGCGTTCTGACTGAAATGCTGCGGGAAGGGTTACTTGAGGGAAGATGGGAAAAGAGTCGTAAGGGACCTAAGAGACGGATATACAAGATGGGTGAGAAAGGAAAGGATGAACTGGACAAGATATTTCTAGATGCGATTCAGATCGTCCACATGTTCTATGGGAAATACCTGATGGGCCTTGTTCCCAAAGTCAATGTTCTGGGTAGCATCTATTCTCCGCTTACAGATGAACTTAAGGGGCAGAGCAACATAGCTTGTGTCACTCCACAATACACGCCGATTCACGAGTGGTTTATGCGTACTGTCCATAAAGTTTCGCCTCAAGGAGAGATCTATTTGATCAAGCAGGAATCTGTGCAGGTTGACTTGAAACTAGATAATTTGACAGTTATGAATGGCAGTTACGGTGATATTTCACTGAGGAAGGATTTCCTTGATCTGCTAGTCATTGTGGATCTCCCCCCGAAGGACTCTCTAGAAAAGGCGTTGAAGGAGTGGTATAGAGTTCTCAAGCAGGATGGGAAACTGGGGATATTGACGCCTTCAATTCTGCTACAGAAACACGAGGATCCATTGACGATTGGTGACTTCGTTGAGAAACATGAACATGAAACTATAGAAAAGGGTGAGAAGATAGACAAGAGATTCCTTCAGGCACAGTTGAAAAACTTCTTCGCTGCGGTCGAAGAAAGACAGATTGTTCACATGACCATCCTTCAAGCAAGTCCACGAAAGCAAGTGCATTTGCAGCGAAATGAATCTCGAAGACCATCGACAAGTGTTTGAATAATCGCTTGACTAGTCCCTGATGGTAACTCAGGGTAGGTTCACATGCATCCATCACCTCTACGACTGACGCGTGCTAGGAGGAGAAGCTCTCACTATATGTATTTCAGTACTATAGATAGATCATCATATGTTCTTATTAGGTGCCAACCAACTATTCTACTTCTAAACAGATGGATGTGGGAACGTGAAAATACTGAAATCGAAGGCCTTAACAATATTGGGTTTGGCAATTATCACGGCGCTAATCGCCACGACCTTTGCAGTCTACACTTCTGCGAAACCAACTGAAACACGCGAAGTGAATGAGGGATATGGAGAAATACCCGGCGAACGTAATGAAATGCACGATCATTGGGAAGAAATGCATGATGAATGCATGGAGATGATGGATGAGATGTATGAAGAAAATCACAATTCTACGACGTCTAATGAAATCGAGGAGTCTCATCACCACCATCACGGTTGCCCTTAAAAAGCCCCTGCTCTAGAAATGATACCAAATCACCGGGAAGAGAAAGACGGATAGCCTAACTGAAACTGAAAACGTAGTTGAGATAGACGTTGACTTCTTCCAGAGGGGAATGAGGTGTTCTCTTCTTTCTCCCTTCTATCCTTTCTCCCCTCATTAGCGCGCGCGAGTGAAATGAGACCTTTTGATTTCTCTACAAATGCTGTAATTCGAAAAAGTGGATAGAACAGATTCGGAGAGGGAAAACCAGCTAAAATCAACTACGCGGCGAAATTTGACCTTGCATTCATAGACAAGTCGTTCGCGCGCGCGCGAATACCAAAAAACAAGAAACATTCTCTACGTTAAACACTTATTGGGACATAAAAGGTTAGAGAACACGGAAATCTACACGCATTTAATAAACTTTGAAAGCGATGAGTTCCACTCAGCAACCGCAAAAAACATAGAGGAAGCAAAACAATTAATAGAAAATGGCTTTGAATACGTATGCGATATAGAAAGTATAAAACTATTCAGAAAACGGAAGTGAAAAACCATGTTATTTGCGGAAAAACCATGCTTCTTAAGTAATAGAACTCATAATTTCTAATAGTTATCATAAAATTAGGATGTTGGAGGTGTCGTGGAACTCGGAAAAGTTTTAGTTGCATGTGGATGGCCATATGTAAACTATGTTCCCCATCTGGGTACGTTAGTTCAGGTTTTGTCAGCTGATGTTGTGGCAAGGTATTATCGATTAAAAGGCGAAGATGTTGTCATGGTCAGCGGTTCAGATGAGCATGGAACACCAATAGAAGTTGAAGCTGTCAGACTAGGTATTTCACCTAAACAATTGACTGACAAAAACCACGCGAAAGTAGTTGAATTATTCAAGAAATGGGGTTTTTCCTTTAACAATTACACTAGAACAGAGAATCCAGTGCATAAAGAGTTTGTACAAAATCACTTAATGAAAATTTACAATAATGGATACATTTTTGTTCAAGAAACAGAGATGCCCTACTGCAAAAAGTGTGGTCGCTTTCTGCCAGACAGATATGTTGAAGGAAAATGTCCTTACTGCAGTCATGAACACGCCCGTGGAGATCAATGTGATGCTTGTGGAAGACTGTTGGAACCAACACTTCTTATAGAGCCTTACTGCGTAATCTGCAAAAGCAAACCAGCAATCAAAAGGACTAAGCATTGGTATTTTGACCTGTCAAAATTTTCTGAAAAACTCAGAGACTACATCAGCAGTAATGAGCAGTTGGCAAGCAATACGAGAAACTTTAGCTTAAGCTTTATTAAGGAAGGATTGAAGCCGAGGGCGGTTACAAGAGATGTGGAGTGGGGGATTCTTGCACCTTTTCCAGAAGCCGAGAATAAGACAATTTATGTTTGGGTTGAAGCTGTCCTAGGCTATGTTTCAGCAACAATTGAATATTTCAAAAATTGTGGAGAACCGGAAAAATGGAGAGAATATTGGTTTAACAAAGATGCGAAAACCTTGTTTTTCATTGGAAAGGACAACATTCCATTTCACACCATTATTTTTCCGGCTTTGCTGTTAGGTTCCCATGAAAACTACAGTTTGCCGTGGAATGTCTCGGCAACCGAGTTTCTCCAGTTTAAGGGAGAAGCTTTTTCGAAAAGTCGTAGAATAGGCGTATTTATCGACGAGGTTTTAGAACTCTTTCCAGCAGATTATTGGCGTTACTTCCTAGCGGCAACGAGACCTGAAACAAGGGACACAAATTTTTCTTGGAAGCTTTTCATTGAGAAAGTTAATGCAGACTTGAACGACACACTTGGCAACTTTATCCACCGGACATTAAAATTTATAAACAGTCAATTCGACAGCGAAGTTCCGAAGCCAAGAGACCTGAGTGAGGATGACGAGCATGTCCTCAAAGCTCTTGAGGAGAGAGTGGAAACAATGGCCAAGGAGATTGAAGATTGTAGGTTGCAGTCTGCAGCGAACGATGTAGTAAGTATAAGCCGCATGGGAAACCAATACTTGAATGAAATGGAACCTTGGAATGTTATCAAGAAAGATAGAGATGAAGCAGCAAATACGATTTACGTAGCGGCGCAAATTGTTAAAACCCTAGCACTGGTTTCAGCGCCTTTCATTCCATTTGCAGCGGAAGAACTTTGGAGAATCCTGAACTTGCCTGGCAGCGTTCATGAACAAGAATGGGATGAAGCACTAAAACCGTTACCAGCAAATCATAAAATAGGCGAGGCTACGCCTTTGTTCCGGAAAATAGAAGACACTAGCGAAAAACTGGTTGAAATGTTGGAAAGAGTTAGAGAAAGACTGTCTAAAGTTGAAAGCTAAGCCTGTGAAATTTTGACGCTTAAAATAGACCCTCACGTCCACACTATCTATTCCTACGATTCTTTAATTACGCCGAAAGACCTAATTTTTTACGCCAAAAAACGTGGATTAGACGGAGTTGCCATAACAGATCATGACAGAATTGACGGGGCATTGAAAATGGCCAAAGAAACAGACTTTTTAATAGTTCCTGGAATAGAAATTTCAAGTTTAAATGGACACATCATTGGGCTTAACGTTGGCGAGTTGGTTCCGCCTAAACTAAATGTTGACGAAACTTTAGACAGAATACATGAGGCTGGGGGCATAGCCATAGCCTGTCATCCTATAACCTTTTTTAAAGAAAGCTTGAAAGGACACATAAGTTCACGTTTTGATGCGATAGAAGTGATAAACTCCGCGGCGTTTCCTTTTAATTACAGTGTAAGGCGTAGTGAAGAAATTGCTTCAAGGCTTGGAATTGCGCGTGTTGCTGGAAGTGACGCTCATTATGGACCGGAGATAGGTTACGCATACACGCTTGTGAATGCTGAATCTACAGTTGATGAAGTTGTTAATGCAGTAAGGAAGGGTTTATGCTCGCCTTATGGCAGAGCCATACCCTTGACAATGAGGTTTAAGAAGGAACTTCTGCTTCTTAAAAGAAAGTTTGGCTAGAGAGAAGGTTACTGGAAGTTTTCCATTTGATATAGGTTGAGCTTCACAAAACAGTGGAGACATCTCCCGCCACTTCCCCATTTTTCGCTTCTGAAGGCTTTCAAAGCGTTTGTTGAGGAAAAGCATATTATTGTATCGATACCTCAACCGGAGATATGCCGTTGCCTGCCGCGAAAGCTGATAGGAAGCAATTCATTACATATTATTTCAGTCTAGCTCTAACGATTGGTGCTTTGGGTTACACCCCATGGGTTTTGGCTTATGATCTATTTCCAATAGGTTTAAGCGCGCGCTCAGCCTGTTCCTACTTTCTTTCCTGTCTCTGTTTTTCCTTTCTCAGGTATAATTCACTCTCTAGGTACCTTTGATTATACATTTTCCTGATCTTTAGGAATTTTCCTAAACCTTTTCCCGCTTCTTTCTCGTAAATGTTGAGCTCTCCTTTAAATAGACCTAGAATTGCATGAATTTCTTCTGAAGGATGCATCTGGGGATTCATCACTGCCAAAGTGGTGAAGCCTTTTGACCTCAGTTCTGGAAGAAGCCCAGTTAACCATTTTCTGGTGGTAACGGCGTGATGTTGCAGTAAAACGTCGGAGATGATTTCGATGCAAGCCCTTCTTGGGCCACTTACTGACGCGTCTAATGTACGAAAAGCTTTGGTCAAGGCAATGTCAATGTCGGTTAGATTTTCCGTCCCCTTAAGTTTAAACACGTTGGGTAAGCTTTTGATCATTATGTCTGCTCGAGGATTACATATGAAAAGGTAAAAGTTTGACTGAAATTCTTCTGCTAAAGCCCTCATCCCACCTGCCTCTATGGTAATATAAAATGTTATTTGACCCTCTTTTGCGCCTGCTTCCAGAAATCTCTTAATGAGCAAGTCTCTTTCGTCACACGAGGGAGAGGTTAATATGACTGCATAGTTTTCAGGTATCCCACCAAACAACGAATTGTCAAGATCTGCATATCCTGTAGTAATACGACCTGGAAGAACAACTTCTAAAACGTTAATTGTTACAGGTTCGGGTCTGCGGAACATTTTATGTCCTGTATCGTCCACGTAATTGATTCTTGGGCTTATTTCAAATGTGCCTTTGTCAAACGATCTCAAGATAAGTCCTATTTCTTCGGTTTTCAGTGGATCAAGCCGTTTTCCCTTCATGTCGAGATATGTGTCTTCGAAGTGACAGTATTCGGGTTTGCCAACTAGTTGGAAGCCTGAGGGAAGGATGTCCTCGACCTTGACTAGTGTAAGCGCTTCTTTTCCGACGTTTACAATCTGCATTTCGAGGTTTAAATCTTCTCCAACTCTGATTTCCTTCTCGTGCTGAATTAGTTTGGCTTGAATGTCTGCGTGTTCAAACCTTTCTAAACCCACGGCCCTTTCTTCACTTGGAGTTAGCGTGACGAAACTCGCTGTTGATGAAGTAATTGGTGGTGCGTGCAAGATTTCACTTAACGACACAGCTAACTCTCTTTCCTCTCTAATCTTCTCCAGAAGCCGCTGGACCTGCTCGGCTTTTTCGGGGTGCTTTGCTTTCATGAAGGATCCAGCTGAGATCTGCAAGACTTTTTCAGCCATCATGTGGTATCTTGCCTCTTTTTCCGGATCTGTTTCCCTCTTAGCATTGTCCATATAGACGTAGGCGTCAAAGAGGCGTTGCGTAGCCTTAGCATATTCTGAAGCGGTTTCGAAGCCTGCTTTAAGATAGTAGTTTGCGGCGGCTTCCATGTGTTTTTTTGTCGCTGAATGCATTGTCATGACTCTGGTGATTTCAAATTCTGTTCCGGCTTCTAATGCCTTGCAGAAGCTGCTGTGGGCTAAGGCGAGTAGGCTTGTTGGTTGGTTAAGGGCGTGCTCATTAGCTTGTTTGAAGAGTTCCGCTGCCTCCTCGTACATTATCGGCGACGCTCTTGCTTCTGCCATCATCATTTTTTGCCAAGCTCGGCATAGATAGATTAGTGGTTCTACCTCTTTGCAGGTTTGCTCTGACTCGACTTTCGCTATCTTTTGGAATGTTTCTGCTGCAGATCCGTATTTTTGTGAACTCGCTGTATGGTCGCCTTGCTTATCGAGGATCTTTGCTTCTTCAAGGGTGATTCTTCCAAGACAGTATTTTCCTCTTGTGTCTGAAGCTTCGATGAGTCTCTCGGCTAGGTCTTTTTCATCCGCTTTCTCAATTCTATCTAGCTCAATTCGAAGAGTTCTCTTGACTTCACGAAAGAGTTCAATTGCTTTTTTAAAGGCTTCTATTGACTTCGTGCAGCTTTCTTTTCTACTCAAATCTTCTGCCTGTTCCAGAAGTGACCACGCATGGAAGTTTGAAGACAGGTAGCTCCACAATTTTGATTTCTTGAGTAGGTTTGCGGTCTTTTCGTAGTGTTCCATTGCAATCGCGTACTCTTCATTCTTATGGGCGAGTTTGGCTGTCTCAACTTCGCTCCATGCTTTCATGTAGACTGCATAGTCGCGCGCGCGCGTTGGCTTTAAACATGTCTGCCAGAAAGACAATTTGCAATTCTTCAGAAAACGTGAAGTAAACCATTAATAAAAAAAGTTACAACAGTTACAAAGTCGGCTCCATTTGATACAGTTCCAGCTTCACATCCAGTGGCTTTTCCGGTTCAGCATACGATTCTAGATTGAAAAGTTGCGGCGCAATCGTTCCAAATCCACTTAAGAGATTCGGTGACTTCACACCAGTCATCACAAGCGTAACTTTCAACATACCGTCCAGTTCCGGATTCACCCTTGCACCCCAAATAACCAAAGCATCATCATCCATCATCTCCGTTACTATCTCTCCCACACGATTAGCCTCCTCAATCGTCATTTGGTTGTCACCTGAAACATGAATTAATGCTCCAGTTGCCCCCATATAATCCACATCCAAAAGTGGACTTCTTAAAGCATTTTTCACGGCTTCCTCAGCTCGATTCGGTGCATCTGACTCTCCCACTCCAACAACCGCTACTCCACTCCGTCTCACAATCGTTTTGAAATCAGCAAAGTCGAGATTAATTAGACTTGGAGCTGAAACTGTTTCAACAATGCCCTTAATCATGTTTGCCAAAACCTGATCTGCAACCCTGAAAGCCTCGTTTATGGGCAACTGAGGTACAAGTTGCATGAGCTTATTGTTGTCTATTACAACTACGGTGTCGCAATGTCTTCGCATTTCAGTTAACGCATGAGCAGCACATTCAATTCGACCTTTTTCAATGCGGAAAGGCGTGGTTACAACTCCAACCGTTATCGCTCCCCTTCGCCTTGCAATTTCCGCTATGACTGGAGCAGCTCCAGTTCCTGTTCCGCCACCTAAACCAGCCGTTATGAACACTATGTCCACATCTACAAGCAAGTCTTCAATTCTCTTCCTTGTTTCTTCAATCGCTGCTCTGCCAAGCCTCGGATTCCCGCCAACTCCAAGACCCCTTGTAAGCTTTTCACCTATCAAAATTCTCTCATCAGCCCTTGAAGCATTCAAATGAAGCGCATCTGTGTTTACAGCTATGCATTCCGCGCCATCTGTACCAATCTCCATCAGCCTTGTCACTGCATTGTTGCCTGCTCCTCCCACCCCGATCACAAGTATGCGACAGTAGCCTAGAGGACGTATTCCCTCACTTACGGCGTCATGCCAAGTATACTTAAGCGCGTGCTCTGTCGGACGCATTTTAGCCAACAGTTTTCCTCCGCCAAACTTCATCATTTATCAAATCACGGATAGCCACACGAATCGCTTCAGCCCTATTAGGATAAAACTTCTCATTTACAAGTTGATTCAACGCTTCAATGTAGGGTTCAGGCAGGTATAGAGTAATCATTTTCATTAATTTCCCTCCTCCAATACACCCACAGAATTCGTTTCGGAAGTTATAGTTCTGTGTAACATGCCTTAAATATGTTATAA
>Ga0209978_10001145_pt1 | contig 10877 bp, 9 predicted proteins | sample BentaG_FD_182805 | JGI IMG/M metagenome (GOLD analysis project Ga0209978, IMG submission 182805) | Deep subsurface microbial communities from South Atlantic Ocean to uncover new lineages of life (NeLLi) - Benguela_00093 metaG (SPAdes)... | ecosystem: Environmental > Aquatic > Marine > Oceanic >...
TTCCTGCTCTCCTTCTAAAGAATATCTCCTTTTCTGGGAATCTGAACCTATAATTTCTATCTCCTCTGGCGTAATCTCTCCGACTTTAACTCCCTCGCTTATCACTTCTCCCCTCTCCACAGCTAGTGCATTCCCTTCAAATACAATCAGGGCGACAATATTTTCATGGGAAACAATGTATCCGATGTATCTTATGTTTAAAGGCAGAGGAGAGGCCCCTTCCCCAGGAAGGGTTGGATTCTCTTGAGGATCCTGGTGCAATTTAGCTGGATTCGTCCCAATCTCCCTGCTTACTGACCTTCGGAGAGAAAAAATGTTTCTTCGCGGAGGTCCAAGCTTTCTTTTCTCTCTCAATAATAATTCTTTCCTGATAAGACTTTTTCTTCCACTCTCTTCAGACCCTTTTTTCTGGAGCTTCTCTTCTCCAGCCCACATACTGAGAACTATGCTTAAGGAAAAGACGAAAATAGCGGGCATGATCTTTCTAGCTTTCATAATAGCCTGCCAAATGAACTTTTAATTCAAGGAGACTTCTTTCAGCATCAATGTTTAAAAAGTCAATTTTTTCTATCAGCAAGAATTTTGGAAATTCTTCTACAGAATGAATAAACCTTTTCAAAGATAAATAAGGCCCTCTTATATTAAAGCTTACTTTGACCTTTTTGATCGTTTCTCCCTTAAACTCAGCATAATCGTACTTTTTTCTGGAAGAAACTTGAATTCGCGCTTTATTCAAGAGCTGTTCAAGATCAAGCCTTAGTTGCTCGAAACCTTCTTTATCATCATAAAAATATTTTGTCTTCAGCTCATCCATATCGCGACGAGCTTCTTGCCATCTAAGCCATTCTCCTTCCCTTTCCATCTTTGTATTATTGAGCTGCTCGTAGTCCTTCTGTTTGGCTGGAAGAGAAGAAAGGGCGTTAAAATAGCTCCTCCTCTGGGAAAAAGAAATCAAAAAGAGGAAAAGTAACACTCCTGCAATCAAAACACAGAGGAAGCCGAGTGTTTTCCTCTCTCTGTCGTTCAATAAATCAAATATCTTTCTCATAGTTTAAAAAGATCTCCGAGAGAAGTAATCCATCTTCCGATTCTGCTTCGCTTTTTATCTTTATTTGATTAAATTTCAAAGCTCTTAAATTACCATACAGCTCCAACAGATCATCCACCCTCGAATAAGCAACTTTTAAGCTTAATCGCAATTTTGAATCTTTTGTGAGCGTTGGAGCCAGGGAGACAATATAAGTCGAATCAGGAAGAGAGTTCTCTAAATCAGAGAGAAACTCTATCCAAGAAAAACTTTTCCCTAAGATAATGCTGTTAATCAAATCGACCTTTCCTTTGTACTTTTTGATTGCATCTTCGACTCTGCCGGAAAATTCCTCTTCATCTCTCTGGACATCCCTTATCAATTGATCTGTCTTCTCGATTGAGACTCTTATTTCTTGAGCTTTGGCTCTGTATTCAATAAAGATTTTCCCGGCTAAAAAGGAGACTAGAAGAAGAGTAATCCCGAGGGAGGATAGAAGCAAATAAAAGAATCTTCTGTTTCGTAAGGGATGACTCGCTAAATTCAAGCTTAATCTTTTTGAAGGCATCATAGAATTTGTCCGATCAGAGGAGATAATATTTTCTTTTCTCGCAAGCCAAGCCCTGAAGCCAGGCACCCTTCTATTGTCTTGACAGGAAAAGATAATTTTTCTTTCAAGTGTGCGAACATTTCTTCTTCTGGTTCCAGCAAGCCAAGACGGACCCATAAGGAGTTGATCTTTTTCTTTTCTTTATCTTCGATAAAATTGATGGTATTCTCTACTTCTTTAACAATATCTTCTATTCTTTGAAGTCCAAAAACATTTTTTTGGGAGCCAAGAATAAAAGGCTTCAAGCGGTACAAAGCAATTTCAGAATTTACGCTTGCTACAAGGCTGAAGGAGTCTTCTTCGATATTTATGAGGAGCAAATCTCTCTCTTTTTCCTTGTTAATCAAATAATCCAGGTTAAGGGTAGGGACACCAACCGCTCTGACTTTCAATCGGAGCTGACTAAAGAAATCTTCATACTCTTGAATAACCGAGCTCCTGGCCACAGCAACAAGTATTTTCTCAGAGCCGTTTGATCTTATCATATCAAATGAAAGCCTGGCATCATCGGGAAGTAAAGGTATCTGTTTTTTTACCCGGAAGCGAATTATCTGCTCCCTCTCCTGCCGGGAAGAGGGGAGAGAATCAAATGAAAAGACAAAAGCTTTTAAAGATAATTCTGGGATAAGACAGGCTATTTTATGATCAGAAAGATGGAGCTTTTTCAGCCCTTGCTTTATTTTTTTCTCCAGAAAAGCTGGATTTTTTATATTTTTATTAGTAAAAGAGGGCTGAATCACTCCTCTCTCAAGGGGGAGGATAAAATGATTTTTGATTTTTCCTTCTTTGGAGGAAATATGGATTCCACTCAGATAGCGGGAAGTTAACTGAAAAGCTGAAGAGGTAAGGCGTTGTCGCGTGAAATAACTCTTCATTCTATCTATAAAAAGGGCCATCTTCTTACTCAACAAAAGTCACCTTGTTTAACTCTTTAAGGCTTGTTACTCCTTTCAAGATTTTCTCCTCCATCCCCACTTCTCTTAAAAAAGTCATGCCTTCGCTCTTTGCTCTCTTTTTCACTTCAGAAAGAGGTCTTCTCTCCAGGATCATCTCTCGAATTTCATCGGAAAGCTCGAGCAACTCGGCTATAGCCGTTCTTCCCTGGTATCCGGTGTTGTAACATGCTTCACACCCATGAGCTTCATAAAATAGTTGATCCTTGAATTTTTGTGGATTGAGTCCAGATTCAAGCAATTGTTTGCGGCTGTATTTGAGAGAAGTTTTACATACGGGGCAGAGGATTCTAACCAGCCTCTGAGCCAGGATACAATTTAGAGCTGAGACGAAGCTATAGGGGTCAACTTTCATATGGAGGAAGCGCCCTACGACATCGAAAACATTATTGGCGTGAACAGTCGTGAAAACCAGATGTCCGGTTAAGGCAGATTGAATAGCAATCTGGGCGGTTTCAGGATCTCTGATCTCTCCGACCATAATCTTATCAGGATCATGCCTTAAGATAGACCTCAGGCCCCGGGCAAAAGTGAGTCCCTTTTTTTCGTTAACAGGTATCTGCATGATTCCCTCTATTTGGTACTCAACAGGATCTTCAATAGTAACGATTTTGTCCTCCGGAGCCTTTATCTCTGTCAAAGCCGCATACAAGGTGGTTGTTTTCCCGCTTCCTGTCGGACCTGTCACAAGAACCATCCCATAAGGCTGGGTAATATACCTTCGAAAATTATTGAGGACCTCACCGGAAAAGCCTAGCAAATCCATCCTTAATTCGGATACAGCTGCGGTGATCATCTCCTTATCGAGAATCCTGATGACAGCATTCTCACCGTAGATAGTGGGCATGATCGAGATACGAAAATCAATGGTTTTGTCCTTGATCCTCAGCCTGAATCTCCCATCCTGCGGGACCCTTCGTTCAGCAATATCAAGATCAGACATGACCTTGATTCTGGAGATGATGGACGGCTGGAATTTCTTATCGATCGGCTCCATGGTTTCACTTAAAACTCCATCGATGCGGTACTTGACGCCAACACCATCTTCTCTTGATTCGATATGGACATCGCTGGCCCTTTTTTGAACAGCCGTGAAAATTATGGAGTGGACCAGCTTTATAATGGAGCCATCTTGTTCTGTAAGCGTCTCCACAGATATGACTTCTTTCTCTTCTCCTCCCTCCTTCTCCACAACCTGCATGATGAATCCCTCAGTCGCATCCCTGAGGACCTGGAGCGCAGTTTCCGTTTTTCGCAGAGCCTCATGGATAGCAGTCTTGGAAGCTGCATAGACTTCGACCTTCCTCCCTAAATGAGATTCGATGGCATCTATGGTTGCGATATCAGAAGGGTCAGCTATAGCAATTTTAACAATATTCTCATTCTCTTCAAAGGGTATAAAATCCGACCGATGAAGAAAATCAACGGGAAAAGACTGGACGAGTTCACGACTCAAGCTGCAGGATGAAAGATCAATATAGGGAACATTGTATCTCTTAGCTATTTTTTTTGTTTTCTCTTCTTCAGATAGAAAAGTTTGCTGTGATTCTTTTTTATTCATCCTAGCCATTATCGAACCACTCTTATTATATTAAAAATAGGCAAATAAACAGAGAGAAGCATCGCTGCTACAATCAAGCCCATAAAAATGATGACTATGGGCTCAATAAGGGAGATAAAAGTATCAATTTTTGCTCGTATTCTCTCATCATAGAAATCAGCCACATCTTTTAACATGCCTTCCAGATTTGCTGATGTCTCTCCTATCCTTATCATATCAAGAGAAAGAGGCGGGAAAAAACCTATCTTTGAGAGGGATTCAGACAAGCTTTCTCCGTCTTTTATATATTCAGGCAATTTTCTGCCTTTCTGGATGAGGAAATGATTGGGAACTGCTTGAATAGCAATGCCAACGCTTGAGACGAGAGAAATCCCTGCTTCAAGGAGAAGTCCCAGTGTCCGAGAAAAAAGTGCAACTCCCGATTCTAGCAAGATTGGGGCTCCGTAAGGAATTTTTAGCTTGATCCTATCGCGAATAACAAGGGTTTTCTCATTCTTTTTCAGCAGAAAATAGATTAAATAAAGTAAAAAAGCGAATAAGATCAAAAGAGGAAAATTCGCTTTCACAGACTTAGAGAAAGCGATGAGAGCCCGGGTTACAGCGGGAAGTTCAGCTTCAAAGTCAGCATAAAAACTAGAAAAACGGGGCAGGATAAAATTGATCAGGATCATAAGGAGAAGGGAAGAAAATAGAATGAGAAGAGTCGGATAAGTCAGGGCAGATTTTATCCTGGATTTAGTCTGGGAAATAACTTTTGCATAATCAATATAACGGCTGATGGTGCCAGCTAAGTTTCCGCTCCGTTCTCCCGCCATAAGAGAGGCAATATAAACTTTGGAGAAATCTTTCTCATAAGGAGCAAAGGCTTCTGAAAGAGATTTACCCTCCCGAATTTCACTCTCGACCTTCATCAATAATTCTTTAAGATGAATGTTCTTAACGCGCATCACTATGGTTTCAATACTCCTTAGTATAGGATAACCTGCTTTAATAAGAGCCACAAGCTCCTGATTAATCATGATGAAGTCCTTATCTTTAATCTTCTTCTCAAAAGGAAGGACCGGAATCTTGATCCTCTTCCAATCTCTCTTGACGGATAAGACACAAAAACCCTCTTCCTCGAAATGCTTCCTGCACTCTTTAAGAGAAGAGGCAAGAAAAGACTGAGAAACAATGTTTCCGTCTTCAGCAGCTAATCGACAAACAAAATAAGGCATCTCTTCTAAGGTTTATACGCCTCCCTAAATATTATATTTATATTAGGCTAACCTCTGGCTTTTGTCAATATCGCTATTAAAAAAGGGGACAGGTTATTTTTTTCACCTTTTTCAAAAATAGGACTGTCCTTTTTCTCCCTTCTTAACCAAGATAGGGGTTCTCCCTTTTTTGTTCCAGAAAAGTAGTCTGTCCCCATTTTTCAAAAAATATTGGCCAAAAGGCTTCTCCTTAAGTTTTATCATCGAATTTATGCCTTGAATGCCTCTATTCAAAATAAGCATCATCAGAACATGACTCCTACATCGGGTTAAAAGTAATAAAAATCCCCGTATAAGTAAATAGCCCTTAAGGATGAATTCTAGAATGAGTTTTCTCCTTTTTTTCTCACCTAAAAAGATGATTTATTCTCACCATTTCATGAAGGGGCCAGGTCTCAATATTTGACATTTAATATGAGAAAGAGATTAGATATCAATGCAAAAAGAAGGTTAAAAATATGTCAAATGTTGAGACTTGACCCCTGGGAAAAATTGGGAAGAAAATGGGGACTGTTCCCATTTTATCTGGGGACTGTTCCCATTTTTATCTACCATTTTTTTCTATGTCAAATGTTAAAACCTGCCCCCTTTTATGTTTGGTTGACCCCTTTAAAAATGGGGACTGCCCCTTTTTTATCAATCTTTTCATAGCGGAAAAAGTTGACAAAAAGTGCAGAAAGATTTATTTTAAAAAAATGAGAAATAAAATTCTCCTGGGGGTATTTTTCTTCTTTCTCTTATCTCTTATTTTCACTTCCCATAGCGACCTCTCTTCAAAGGATTTATTACTTGCTAAGAGCTCAGCTGCTGACCCACAAAATGTCCCAGTTAAAAAGCCCAAATATGATTATATGAGCACAATTCTCTCAAGGAACACAAAACCTTTGGGGTTAAAAGAAGATCCAGAATTAGAGAAATTGTTGAAGCAACCCAGTATTAAATGGGCAATCAGGGCTGGGAAAAAACATATTTTGGACTGAGGTACCCTTATATTTTTTGCCAAAATGATTAAATTTTTTGGATTCCCTGAAAAACAGAAAATAAGCTATTACAAGAAAATTAAAGTCTATCTGGCAATATTTCCCATTCTCCTTCTTCTTGTGCTGGGAGGACTGAATATTTATAAAAAAATTACCTGGAAAGAGCCTGCTGAGGGCGTTTTATGGGATGAAAAACCAGAAGGTTTGACGGCTGTAAAAGTTGAAATTAACAGCCCCGCTTATTTACATGGAATCAAAAGGGGAGATACTCTTTATTCCATAAACAACGAGCCGACAAAAAACAAAATAGATGTCGCAAAGATATTATGGGCAGCAGGACGTTCAGAACTAAAGGTAACATACGAAATCGTAAGAGGAGGCGAGCTCATTTTTCCTTCTTTCTATTTATACAAAAAAGGGGTCAATCCCATCTACTTCTTTCTTGCTCTTATTGGCTTGACAACTCTGGTTATAGGTTTGATTGGTTTTTTCACTTCCAAGAAGACCTCTTCTATGCCCTATGTCTATTTTTACTTCATATCTCTGGCTTTTTATTCTTTTTATATCTTTTCTCCCACAGGCAAGCTGGATACCTTAGACAGTCTCTTTTACTGGCTTGACAAATTAGCTTTTCTGGCCTTTCCTCCTCTGTTCCTTCACTTTTTTTTAATTTTCCCTCAACGAAAAAAATTCTTTAAAAATAAATTTTCTTCAATTTATCCTTTGTATCTCCCGGCTATAATTCTCCTCCTGGCAAAAATACTCCCTCACCTTCCCTTTTTCAACAATTTGAGCGACATTTTCGTCCTCCACTTACACCAGACATCGGAAAAATTGAACCTCCTTCATTTTGCCCTTTTTTCAATCATGACCTTGGTGAGCATACTCCACAGCATGTTTAAGCCTTCAAACCTTTTGATCAAAAAACAATTGAAGTGGATTGTCTATGGCCTCGGTATTGGCGTCGTTCCCTTCACGCTTTTCTACATCGTTCCTTTCATGTTCGGCCAGGTGCCTTCAAAAGCGGCAGAACTCACCGTTATTCTCCAGGCTCTCATTCCTTTGGCATTTTCCTACTCCATATCCAGGGAAAAACTTATGGAATTTGAGCTGTTGCTCAAAAAAGCATTTACCCTAATTCTCTCCTCAGTTGTCCTTGCTTCTATTTATTTTATCGTCAGCTCCCAGACGAAAGTCTCCGCTGAAAACAGGATCAATGCCCTCATCCTGGGAATTCTGGCCATAATTCTTGGAGCGACACTTTTCCCTCCTTTAAAAAATCTTTTCCAATCCATCCTGGATAGGGCTTTTTACAAACGAACTTATAAATACCGCAAAACTCTTCTCTCCATAAGCAAAGAACTCAGCCGAGAGAGGAATCTTCAAAAACTCTCTCAATCTCTTTTGGAATTGATCGCTAATGCCCTCTCTCTCAAATGCATTGCCCTTCTCCTTCCTGATGAAAATCGAAACAACTCTTTCTTTATCTTGAAATCGAAGGGCAAATTGCCTTTCTCTGGTACAAAAATCACCTTTGATGACCAAATTTACAAAAACTTAATGGAAAGGGAGTTTCTTTCTTATTATTCCTTTGCTGAAAAAAAAGAGCTGCAGAAAAAGTTCGAAGAGCTTTCCTCATTCGGCTTTTTCCATTACTTGCCTTTAAAAGTCGAGGACAAGCTTATCGGCTGTCTGGGAATGGGGAAAAAAGAGGACAACACTTTTCTCAACAGCGAAGACTGGGAAATTCTAACAACCATATCTTCTCCAGTGTCCTTAGCCATAGAAAATGCCTATCTATACAACCAGGCAAGCATAAAGGCTCTGGAGCTGGAAAGGCTTAAAGACTACAGCGAAAACATTATTGAAAGTCTAACCGTGGGAGTGGCAGTGTTAGACCAGAAAGGAAAAATCATCGGATGGAATCGGGTGCTCGAAGAAACTCTTTCAAGAAAAAAAGAAGAAGTCATGAATAAAAGTTTAATTAAGGTGTTAGGACCTAATAACTATTCAGCCCTATTCCCCTCGGATACTCAAAAGGACTTCCGGCTCTTGAGTGAAATTACCCTGGACATGCCCCCAGGGGAGAAAAAAATATTCGATATTGTCAAAACTCCCCTTTTGGATAACGAGATGAATCCATACGGGACAATCGTCGTCTTTGATGATATAACAGAAAAAATATCTCTTCAGCAGCAGCTTCTCACTTCAGAAAAGCTGGCCTCGATCGGCCTCCTCTCCGCTGGTGTTGCCCATGAAATCAACACACCTCTGACAGGAATTTCGAGCTATGTCCAAATACTCCAAAAGAAGCTTTCCAACTCTCGCCATTCTCAGATCCTGAAAAAGATTGAAGCCCAAACTGAAAGGGTAGCCAGAATAATCAAAAACCTGCTAAACTTTGCTCGGATCCCTTCAGAGTCTTCCTTTTATCAGGTAAACCTTAAAGAGAATCTCGAGGAAATCATGTCTCTGATTGTGTACAAATTAAAAACCATGAACATAAACTTAGAGTTAAGCCTTTCATCTGTGAAGCCTATCTGGGCAGAAGGAGAGAGGCTCCAGCAGGTATTCATCAACATCATCCTCAATGCCATTGATGCCATGCCCAAAGGCGGGAGGCTCAAAATCGAACTCAATCAATTGAATAACCAAGCTATCATAAAAATAGAGGACACCGGAACGGGTATTAAAGATCAGCACTTGCCCCATATCTTTGATCCATTCTTTACCACTAAAGGGAGCGGAAAAGGAACTGGCCTTGGCTTATCCATCAGCTATGCTATTATTCAAGAGCATGAAGGGTATATCACTGCCGAGAGCAAGAGCGGAAAAGGTTCGACTTTCACAATTTATCTTCCTATGGATTTAGAAAAGAGAAAATTGAATAAATTTTCTATTTCTTAAATTTAAAAAAATGGCCCAAAAAGGAATAGTTCACATTATCGATGACGAACCCATTATCCATGAAGTATTGGGTGACCTCTTAACCTCAGAAGGGTATGATGTGGAAAATTCTTCCAGTGGGGAAGAAGCTCTTGATAAACATTCTTCTCAATCTTTTGAACTTGTTCTTTTGGATTTGCTCCTGCCTGGAATAGGTGGAATAGAAGTCCTCAAAAAGTTGAAAAAAATCAATCCAAACGCTGTAATTATCATAATCACAGCCTACGCCTCAGTAGAATCAGCGATTTCTGCAATGAAAATTGGAGCGTATGATTATATTCAGAAACCCTTTAAACACGATGAGCTGCTTTTAACAGTCAAAAGAGCAATAGAACATAGAAGACTTCAGGAAGAAAACATACGTTTGAAAGATGAACTCCAAAGAAAGTTCAGTTTTGAAAACATCATCGGAAAAAGCAAAGTCATCAATAATGTATTCGAAACAATAAAGGCTTGCGCTCCTACCCGAAGCACCATTTTGCTTCAAGGTGAAAGTGGAACAGGCAAAGAGCTGGTTGCGAGAGCTATTCATCAAAACAGCGACCGGAAAAATTTTCCCTTCATAATCGTAAACAGCGGCTCTCTTCCCCCAGATCTTTTGGAAAGTCATCTTTTCGGTCATGTCAAAGGAGCCTTTACCGGCGCCGTGAGCAACAAAAAGGGTCTTTTTGAAGCGGCTGAGAAAGGAACGATATTTTTTGATGAGATATCTTGCCTTAATCCGGAAACTCAATCGAAATTGCTCAGGGTTATGCAAGAACGAGAATTCATGAGATTAGGTGGGACAAAAACAATCAAGGTCGATGTAAGGGTCATTGCTGCTACTAACGCAGATTTAGAGGAGCTCATCAGAGAAAAAAAGTTTCGTGAAGATCTATTCTACCGATTGAATGTGATCAAAATAGAGCTACCGCTTCTCAAAGAAAGAAAAGAGGATATTCCAATTCTGGTTAAACATTTTTTAGACATCTACAGCAAAGAAAATAAAAAAGAAATCCTGGGTATTACTGAAGATGTTATGGAGATACTGGTAGACTATGATTGGCCAGGAAATATAAGAGAACTGGAAAACCTGATCGAGAGAGCTGTTGTTTTGACTAAGTCCAAACTCATTACAAGAGACGATCTCCCTCGTCTCCTTTTTGCTTCTCAAGAAGAGAGCAGAGCATTTGCTTCCTTAAACAACGAGCTAAATCTCAAGAAAAATATTCAAATATTCCAGAAAAAGGTTATTATTAGCGCCTTAGACCAATCAAAAGGAATTCAAAAAAAGGCTGCTAACCTCTTAGGGGTTAAGCCCACAACCCTGAATGAGATGATCAAGAGATTGAATATTGATATTTCGAATTTATCCTAAAAAAATCTTCCAGGCACGGCCTTATCAGGGTTTATTTTTATTCTCTCCGGCCTATCTTGCAATTTAAAATCAAATTCTTCATTTTTCTCGTCAATTATAAGTTTTTTCTTGACTTTCTTTCCATTCTCAATCCATTCAATCCATAGTGGAAAAACGAAAGCCTTTTTAAGCTGGGTGATTTTTAATT
>Ga0209978_10001146_pt1 | contig 10876 bp, 9 predicted proteins | sample BentaG_FD_182805 | JGI IMG/M metagenome (GOLD analysis project Ga0209978, IMG submission 182805) | Deep subsurface microbial communities from South Atlantic Ocean to uncover new lineages of life (NeLLi) - Benguela_00093 metaG (SPAdes)... | ecosystem: Environmental > Aquatic > Marine > Oceanic >...
TTTGTCAACAAAATCATTCACCTTTTGACCTTTTGCTATTGGCAATGGTTCAATCATCTGCCTGCCATCTATAGGACTATCTTTCATCATTGATTACCTATTAGGAATTTGTAACCAATCAACCTGTATATCAGTGTTGCTGCTGTATCTTCCGACCTTGGCATTCCAACCTTGTATTTTATTATGAACCGCGAGAAAAAAGGTTTTCATTTCAAATGTTTTTACGAAAAAGCAAAACCATCATAAATAAGCTGTTCCAATATATATGCGGATATGTAAAAATGGAAGAAGAAACTAAGCCAGAAGATGTTGAAGAAGAACAAAAAAGAATCAACAGAAAAGGAAAAAGGAGCAGACGCTCCAAAAGAGACTAATGAACTGCTATCACGGACCAAGGGAGGAATGTGGTGTCTTTGGTGTTTTCGGGCACAAGGATGCCGCAAAGCTGACCTATTTCGGCCTCTATGCCTTACAGCACAGAGGGCAGGAGAGCACCGGTATTGTTAGCTCCACTGGAAAATCCACGTATGAACACAAGGGCATGGGGCTGGTACCAGAGGTATTCAATGAATCCATCTTGACCGAGCTCTGTGGTGATATAGCCGTTGGCCATGTAAGATACTCAACCACAGGCTCTTCTATCGCCAAGAATGCGCAACCCTTTGTTGTCTCCCACGGGGGCAACACCCTTGCCATTGCCCACAATGGAAATCTCACAAATGCCAAAGAGATGAGAATGGATCTTGAGCAAAAAGGTTCCATTTTTCAGACCACCATGGACAGCGAGATTATCGTTCACCTGCTGGCTCGAAATATCCAAAGGGGCGTGGAAGAGGCAATGGTTGAGGTTGTTTCACGGATTCAAGGGGCTTATTCTTGTGTCCTCATGACTAAAGACAAGCTCATTGCCTTGCGAGACCCTAACGGATTCCGGCCTCTTTGCCTGGGACTGCTTGACGGAGGGTATATTATAGCCTCTGAAACGTGCGCCCTTGATCTGATAGAGGCCCAGTATGTCAGAGATATCGATCCAGGCGAGATACTGATCATTGGTGAAGATAAGCTAAAATCAATCAAACCTTTCCCAGAACATAAGAAGACCTTCTGTATCTTTGAATACATCTATTTTGCCAGGCCTGACAGCAATATCTTTGGCCAGAACGTGTATGCCGTGCGAAAGAGGCTTGGAAGGAGCCTGGCACAGGAATACCCGATTGATGCCGATTTTGCCATGCCCTTCCCCGACTCTGGAACCTACGCAGCCATTGGCTTCTGTCAAGAATCCGGCATACCCCTGGAGATGGGGGTTATTAGAAATCACTATGTTGGAAGGACCTTTATTCAGCCTGTGCAATCCATGCGGGATTTCGGGGTGAAGGTCAAGCTAAATCCGGTTAAGGAGATCCTGAATCAGAAACGGGTCGTGATTGTGGAAGATAGCATCATAAGGGCTACTACCAGCAAGTTGAGGATCAAGACCTTGCGGGAGGCAGGGGCATGGGAGATTCATATGATGGTGAGTTGTCCTCCCCACAGGTACCCCTGTTTCTATGGTATTGACTTTTCAACCAAGGGGGAGCTGATCGCCTCGGAGCGCTCTGTAGAAGAGATTAAAAACTTCATTGGCCTGGATAGCCTGTGCTACTTGAGCCTTCCCGGGATGATCCAGGCCACTGGCCAACCAGAAGACAGCTTCTGTCTGGCCTGTTTTAATGGAAAATATCCTATCCAACCCAAAGAAGGCATCTCAAAGCTCTGTCTCGAGACTTAAAACCATAGTTGCTGCATATTCACCTTGAGCAAGCTGCGCTCAGCCATGAGCACCGATTATGGTAAACAAGGCCTGACCGTTTGTCTTCCCCAGCAGCTTTTCCAACAGAGCCTTCCGGTAAAGTGCCCAGAAGAGACCACTTCAATTATCCACACATATAGCAACACTATCGGTTTCCAGAAAGACATGGTCAACCAAAAGTATTTGATTTTTTAGACTATCTTGCTATATTGGTTCGTTAGAAACCACACCGTTAGGCTGAAAGGCCCCATAATGGGCGAGAGGTGGGCACTTAGCCATCATGAAAAAGACCGAGGAAGTCATGCTTCTTTATGAAATCAGCAAGGCCCTTAACGAGAGCTTCAACCTCAGAAAGTCTCTCTATAGGGCCTATTGCCCTGACGAATCACCCCTGATGAGGACTGGGGCCACAGAGCGGACATGAATGGCGGTTTACCATTGAGAAGTCCTTACTTAGTTGGGAGGAGCATATGCTTTGTAAAACAAAACAGGATGTCATGAAACAGGTGGAGGAGAAAGATGTCAGTTTTATCCAGTTCTGGTTTACGGATGTCTTGGGCATCTTAAAAAGTTTTGCTATTACTCCCTCTGAGCTGGAGGAAGGATTGGAAGAGGGAATGGGGTTTGACGGGTCTTCTATCGAAGGGTTCGCCAGGATTGAGGAAAGCGATATGATAGCCATGCCCGATCCAGCTACCTTCCAGTTCCTCCCCTGGCGGCCCCAGGATAGGCCAGTAGCCAGAATGTTTTGTGACATCCTTAGGCCAGACGGAAGTGATTATGAAGGAGACTCTCGATATGTCTTGAAGAGACTGACAAAAAAATTAGCCGAAAGAGGATATATAGCTTACATGGGGCCAGAACTGGAGTTCTTCTGTTTCGAGAGCCAGGATGCGCCCAAGCTTCTTGACAAAGGCGGATATTTTGACAACAGACCCCTAGACATGGGCAGTGACTTGAGAAGAGAAATGATCTTTGCCCTTCAGGATATGGGTATCCGGGTAGAGTACAGTCACCATGAGGTTGCCCCCAGCCAGCACGAGATTGACCTCAGATATGATGAGGCCTTAGCCATGGCAGACAATACCATGACCTATAGGATAACCGTAAAGGAGGTTGCCCTTACCAACGGGTGCTACGCTACATTCATGCCCAAGCCCGTTTTCGGCCAAAACGGGAGTGGCATGCATGTCCATCAATCTCTTTTTAAGGATGATGTAAATGCCTTCCACGACCCCCGGGACAAACATAACCTTTCACCGATAGCAAAGTCCTATATCGCCGGTATCATGAAACATGCGAGGGAGATTGCCGCAGTAACCAACCAGTGGGTAAACTCGTACAAAAGACTGGTTCCCGGTTATGAGGCGCCTGTGTATATCTCCTGGGCAAGGCGCAACCGCTCCACCATGATTAGGGTACCCATGTACAAACCGGGCAAGGAGCTGGCCACGAGGATCGAGTTCAGATCACCTGATCCGGCGTGCAACCCTTATCTGGCATTTGCAGTCATGCTGGCAGCTGGGTTAAAAGGGATCGATGAGGACTATTCGCTTCCCGATCCCATTGAGGAAGACATCTATGAGATGGACGAGGTGGCGCGGGAAAAGGCTGGGATTGAGTCCTTGCCAGGAAATCTATTTGAAGCACTTCAGGAGGTGGAAAACAGCGAGCTGGTGCGTGAGACGCTAGGTGATCATATCTTTAATAAGTTCGTAGCCAACAAGAAAATCGAATGGGATCGGTATCGGGTCCACGTAAGCCAGTACGAGATTGAAAAATATTTGCCCATATTGTAAGCAATCAGCAGCCAGCAAACAGCCATCAGCAAGAAAAAAAAGAGATTGCATATGCTCTACGAGCCAGAGGCTAAAAGCTGGCTTCGTTTTTCTACATATCAGATTGTGAAGGGTATTGCTGAGGTGACATTTGCTTACTCTAGGATCTGTATGTTCTTCTTCTTGCACATGTCCTTGAGGATCTTTGGCCACACGGTGACACTGACCTCTCCAAGATGCGCCTTCTTGAGAAGATACATGTAGGTGCGGGACTGCCCAATACCGCCACCAATGCTGAGCGGGATCTCATTGTTTATGATTGCCTGGTGGTATGGCAGCTTGAGGAAATCCTGCTGGCCGGTCATCTCCAGTTGCTGCTTGAGCGTGTCAGCGTTAACACGGATACCCATGGATGTCAGCTCGTGGCGGCGCTTAGTAATAGGGTTCCAGACAAGAATATCACCATTGAGACCATGCATGGGCCTGCCGTCTTTTGACACTGTCTCTATGGCCCAGTCGTCATAGTCCGCCGCCCTCATTTCATGAGGGTAGCCGTCCTTGAGCGTCCAGCCGATTCCATAAATGAAGGTCGCGCGGTATTCCTTCAAGATCTCTGTCTCGCGCTGCTTGCGCGGCAGGTCGGGGTATTTTTCAAGTATTTCTTCAGCATGCAGGAATGTAATCTCCTCGGGCATGTTGGGATACCTGTCCGTCTTAAGCTGAGGGAACATCTCCTGGACATGGGTCTCGGCACCCTTGAGGACCTTCCAGATCTTCTTTATAACATCCGTTAGAAAATCAAGATTGCGCTGATCCTCCGTGATCACCAGCTCCCAGTCCCACTGGTCCACATATGCGCTGTGATCGTGATCGAGGAAGTAGTCCTTGCGCACGGCCTTCATGTCTGTGCATAGTCCCTCCCCCACCCCCATTCCGAACTGCTTTAGCGCGACACGCTTCCACTTGGTTGCGGCCTGCACGACCTCGGCATCGATTGGGTGCTTGTCATAGTCGTTTGAAATGTGGAACTGGATCGGAGTACGTGAGCCATCACGGTCCAAGAGGTCGTTTACGCCACTTTCGACGTCTACGATCAGGGGAACCTGAACCATCATCAGATTGAGTTCTTTGCACAGATTCTCCTCGATATAGTCTTTCACCCCAAAGATAGCCTTCTGCGTTTCCTTTGGGGTTAAAAGAGAGCTGTAATGCTGTGGTAGTATTTTCTCCAGCTCGTCATAGTCGCCTATGCCTGGGCCAGCCAGGTCTGCCTTTTTGTCTGCCATTGTGTTAGGTCCTCCTCAAGTTGGCACCATACTCTGCCCTCCCCCTTCAACTCGGCTGAGCGGCTCGGCCGACTTCGTCGAGAGCTCGTCGCAGGCAAGGGGGAGTCCAATTTACTTTCTACTGTTCATCACATAAAATGGCTCGAAATCCATTTTTTCCCAACCGTCATACCACTTGTGATAATATGGTTTGATCTTCTGGAGCGCCTCCGCAAATTGCCTCTGTTCAGGGCCGATGCCTTTGGCGGCCTGCTTCCGGACCTCGTTATAGAGCTGATCAACATCCACCGTAAGGAAGTTGCGATCTTCCATAACCACCTTTCCGCCCACGATCACCGTGTTGACGTGAACTCCTTTAGCCCGGTGGATAAAGATTTCGGCAATGTTTAGGTCGGGCGAAATCCAGGGGTCCTCCATGACCTCCTGAAGGTCTACTAGAATGGCATCAGCCTTCATCCCCGGCCTGAGTGCGCCCAATTCCCCCTGAAACCCGCAGACTCTGGCCGCGTTGGTGGTGCCCATCTTCAATACATCAAATGCGTCAAGTGCCGGCGTAGTAGTCAGGTCAAACCCTGAAATGCGGTGAAGTCGATGAATCATTCTCAGTTCCATGATTGCGTCTTCATCGTCATTAATGCCCTTGTCATCGATTCCCAGGGCAACGTTCACACCAGCCTTATGCAGATAGTAGATCGGCGAGATGCCGTTTCTTACCGCAAAGTTGCAACTGGGGTGGTGCGTTGTGGATGCTCCCTTGGAAGCCAGAAGCTCGATGTCTGATTCGGTTACATAAACCGCATGGCCCAGGGTCAGGTTCTCGTCCACCAGCCCGATGTCATCTAAATGGGCCAGCAGCGACTTGCCATACTTTCTTATACCAAAGGCCTTTTGGATGGGAGTCTGCAGCGTGTGCATATGGATCTGTACCTTCCCAAGTTCGTCTGCACGCGTCTTGACCCGTTGTAGGAATTCATCTGTGCACCCCATGGCCCAGCTAGGGCCGAAGATAATGCGCATTTCGTCGTTGTTATAGCAGTTGTAAAGAACCTCAAAAAGATCAAAGTATGCGTCCACAAAGGCCTCTTTGTCATAGTAGACCATTGGCCGGGCAAATTCCTGCAAGTCCGGCGGCAATGTCGCAAAGAACTCGGTATCATCCAGAGCCAGCCGGTTCATGTTGCGCCCCCCGGGCGAGTAAGCCAGGCGAATGCCCACCTCCTGGGAACCCTTGATTATTTTCTCTGCGTTCTTTAGCAGATTAGGCTCTTCGCCCCAGTTATTGTGGTGCCTGGTGGTGCAACCATTGCGCAAGTGCCGCACCGCGCTCATCATCGCTTCAAGCTCGGGGTCAAGGCCAAGCATGAAGGCCCAGTCGATGAGACCGTTCTCCAGGAAGTCCAAGGAAATTCCCCTCTGGGTGAGGGTCAAACCCCACCCATGGCTATGCCCATCGATAAGCCCGGGCATGAGCAGTTGATCTCCGTTTCCTTTTATTGCCGCCTGTGGATACTTTTCCTTCAATTGCTTATACTCACCAACCTCCACGACCTTACCCCCGGAGAGCAAGGCCGCCCCGTCTGTTAGAATTCCCTCTTCTCCGGCACCAGCATCCGTGATGATGTATTTGCCTCTTACAAGAATATCCATGTGTCCTCCATCACCTACTTCTCACAACTCACACGGTTCACCTTTTCAAGTAACCCCAAAACGATCGAAAAAACCGCAAAGTGAATTCTTCAAGCCCTCGTACCCGGACCTATTGTGGGAGTTTTTCATACCTCCAGCCCTGCCGGTCCATCCGCTGGACAAAATCCACGAGATAGTCCACCAGGACCTGTTTCATCTTCTTTCCCTTTTCTTCTGTGCCCTTTTCAGGTGCCCCGCTGGCCCCATAATCGGTCAGTTCCTGAAAGTTCCATATGAGCTTCACGTGGGGATCCATCTCCGGTATCATTCCTTTTGCCTGGGTCATGTCCACCAGATGGGGAATGATAGCTAGGGCAATAGATGTCTCTCCCTCTCCTCCATGACCAAGTCCTTCCCATACTTCAAATGTATCTGCGGGGAGTAAGCTCCCTGCCGTCACCCACCAGGCATCCAGGACAGCCAGACCCATATCCGGGAACTCCAGTTTCACATCTCGAGTGGCTGCCTCGATGCATGGGATATTACCGTCATGGCCATTAATCACAACTACCTTCCGGATGCCCCAGTAAATCAAAGACTGGAGAACTTCTTTGACGACACGTGTGAGAGTGTCGTTGGACAGAGAAATACACATGGGCTTGTGACGGTAGTGCATGCTCATGCCGTACCACAGAGGAGGTGCTACTACGGTTCTCTCAAGCCTTTGCCCTACCTCCAAGGCAATATCGTAAGGCACAAATGTATCCGTTCCGAAAGGGAGGTGCCCCCCGTGACTCTCGCAGGAGCCTATGACCAGGAATGCCTTATCAAATCCTGCTTTTTGAAAGCTTGCCTCGTTATGTTCCTCAAGTTTGACGCTCTTCATGATATCCCCCATTCCCCAAGAGCCAATACTGGGCAGCTCCCATCTCGGCATTGGAAGCTGCCCCGTTCATCATTACCCAATAAGAAATCTCACTACTTAGGAACCCATGTCTCCAAGAGATCGTATTTCCCGTTCTTCACACCAATTATGGCCACGGCCTTCAATGGCACGCCACTGGGTCGTGTGTATGAAATCTCGCCGGTGACAGCTTTGTAGCCCCGTGTAGCAGCCAAGGCCTTTCGAAGAGCAGATTTCTCAGTGGTCCCCGCCCGCTTTATGGCATCGGCGATCAGCCCCACTGCATCAAATCCTAATGGAGCAAAGGCATTCTCCGGTGGACGGCCATATTCTTTCTCGTAGGCTTTGATAAAAGCTACGACTTCAGGCCGGGTGTCCTCGCGATAGGTATGGGTTGAAAAATAGACGTCATTGGCCAGCTTGGGACCCGGTACAGTGGTCACCAACTCTGTGTCAAATCCGTCCCCACTCACGATATCTAAGGATAACCCTGCTTCCCGAATCTGCTTTACCGTAAGACCTGCCTCATTGGGAATGGCCGAGATGAATACAGCATCCGGTTTTGGGGAGGCCGCTTTGAGACGGGCGATCTGTGCAGAAAAGTCCTTATCCCCCATCATGAAAAAGTCCTCCAAGACCAGCTTACCACCAAGCTCCTGAAATCGTTGTTTGAAGAACTTGGACAACGCCTTGGTGAAGTCCATTGAGTTGTCGGTCCAGACGACCACGTTGCGGGCTTTGAGTTTGTTGTAGGTAAAGTCAGCAATGGCGAAGGACTGGTCATCGTCACCAAACGGGGTCATGAACATGCAATCGCCCACCCACTTTGGAAGTTCGGGATGGGTTGCGCCGGAGGTCACAAAGGGTATACCCTTTGCCTGGAAAAGAGGAGCTGATGCCATGACAAATGTAGTATCACCATAACCTAGGCCGGCCACCACACCCATTGAAAGTGCCTTCTTTGCGCCAGTGGCTGTGGCCTTCTGGTCGGTCTTGGTATTAATCCCTATCACCTCCAGCATTCGGCCACCGAGCAGTCCACCAGCTTCGTTGATAAGTTTGGCCTGAAGCTTTGCACCATTCAAGGCAGGGGCATCGATGGAAGACATGCCACCTGTTAGATTGTAAAGCGCGCCCAACTTTATGGGCTCTGCTGCCATTGATGCCATAGTAAAGCACCCCACCATGACTACCACTGCAAAAATGCTAAAAATAGTCCGTTTCATGTTCTTCCTCCTTTTTTTCTTTTGGTTTATGATAACACAGCGGTTCCACATAGACCCTCTGCCTCGCCACAATGGCAGGCTTCTGACCGCTGAACAGCCCCTGGGCTAAAAGATTAATTTTATACCACCTCCTTTCCCGTTTTGTTATGTCAGGGCACGTCCCACCTCACCAGAGACCCTCTGCCTCTGCCTCACCACAAAGGCGGGCTCCTGACTGCCGAATAAGCCCTGGGGACGATAGAGCAAAATGAGCAAGAGTCCTATAGCTACGATGACCTCGCTGATTCCATAGGCCTCGAGGCTTTCCTCCAGCGGCCTCAAGACCTCTACCACCACGGTCAACATCACAGCGGCAAAAGCGGCCCCCGTAATACTCCCAGAACCTCCTACCACAACCATTACCACAAGGTTGAAGGCCATGATTACGGAGAAGGTCGTGGGGGTAATGGCCGTCACCAGATGAGCCCATAAACCGCCTGCCACTCCAGCGAAGAAGGCCCCCAAAGCGAAAGACATTATCCGTGTCCTGGCCAGGGGAATACCCAAGCATTCAGCGGCTATTTCGTTTTCCCTGATTGCCAGCATGCTACGGCCCAACGAGGAATGCTTGACCTTCCAGCAGACATAGATTGTGATAACAGCCCACACATACACCCACCATAAATTAGTCAACATGGGCAGGCCGTTTAGCCCTAAAGGACCACGTGTATAACTCTCCAGGTTTGTTATGAGCACCTGAAGGATAATAAGGAAGCCCAAAGTGGCAACTGCCAGGTAGTGTCCTTTGAGTCTTAAGACCGAAAATCCAACGAGGAAGGCGGCAAAAGTAGCACCTAAACCACCCAAAATCAGTGCAGGCAGGAGCGACCATTGCTGTGCAGCCAGCCAGGCCGGAAGAGCAGGTAAGAGCATAGCCTTTCGAGCCACAGGAAAGGTCAGAATAGCGGCCACATATCCTCCCACGGCCATAAATGCGGGGTGCCCCAGGGAAAAGAGACCCGTAAAACCATTAGTCACATTGAGGCTAACCGCCAGGATGATATTAATACCCGTAAAGCATACGATAGAGAGGACGTAATCATTCATGGTGCTGCGCAAAACAAACACCAGGATCGCCCCAGCCAAAATTAGCATGGGGAAAAACCACCTCAGCCGATTCCATCCCATCATGCTCACTCCTCAGTCTTCCGGCCCAAAAGCCCAGTAGGTAAAACAAGAAGGATCAATATCAGGGTCGTGAACACAAATGCATCCCGATACGAGGAATAAATGGGTGGCAAGAGACCTACAAAAAGGACTTCACCGAACCCAAGAAGATAGCCCCCGAGCATGGCACCTGGTATAGATCCTATCCCCCCAATGACAGCGGCCACAAATGCCTTAAGTCCCGGCACAAAACCCAGCAGTGGGTCGATTTGGCCATATTTCCCTCCCCACATCATACCTGCCACACCAGCAAGACCGCTGCCTATGGCAAAAGCCAACATGATGGTGCGGTTGATGTTGATGCCCATCAGGCGGGCCACATTCAGGTTTTCCGCCGTGGCTCTCATGGCCATCCCCAATCGTGTGAATCGAACCAGTAAAACCAGAAAGACCATCAGAACCACAGCAATGACCACAATGGAAAAATCGATGGCACGGAGAGAAACCGGTCCGAAATTAAAGATAGTCTGAAGATAATCGGGGCAAAAAAAGTTCCTTGGCTGAGCAGTCAACAGCAAAATACCGAGATTCTGCAAAAGGATGGCAATGGCCAGTGAAGTAATAAACCCGGTCACCTGGGGTGCGCCTCTCATGGGCCTGAAGGCCGCACGCTCGATGAGTATTCCCATGAGTGCTCCCGCGATAAAAACTAATATGATAATCACCGGAAAAGGGATTTTACCGCTTATGACCAGCCCCAGGGTCACAAACGCACCGATCATGACGATGTCTCCATGGGCGAAATTGATCAATCGAATGATCCCATAGATCATGGTAAACCCGATGGCCACAAGGGCATACATGCTTCCCAAAATCAGACCATTCACCAATTGCTGTGCAATATACCCCACCATCAAGTTGCCCCCAAGTATGCCTTGCGAACCTCTTCGTTTTCTGCCAACTCTCTACCAGTCCCGGAAAGTGTAACGCGCCCGGTCTCCATGACGTAAGCCCTTTGAGCCAATTCCAGGGCCATACGGGCATTTTGCTCCACCAGAAGGATCGTAGTGCCCTGGGCGTTAATCTGCTCAAGCATTTCGAATATGACCTCGACCAGG
>Ga0209978_10001147_pt1 | contig 10872 bp, 11 predicted proteins | sample BentaG_FD_182805 | JGI IMG/M metagenome (GOLD analysis project Ga0209978, IMG submission 182805) | Deep subsurface microbial communities from South Atlantic Ocean to uncover new lineages of life (NeLLi) - Benguela_00093 metaG (SPAdes)... | ecosystem: Environmental > Aquatic > Marine > Oceanic >...
GTTGAAAAAGCACTAAAGAAGACGATGGATCTACGAATCAGTAGTTTAATATAATTCTCATTATACTTTGAAAATGGTTGGTCAAAATGGAAGGAGATAGGATTTCATACCATGAATCTGTTCGTAGAGTTTACGAGAAGATCAAAAGAGACAACATGAACAACATTTGGGATCGATATGAGGCCCAAGGTTTCGGTGGAAATCCCGATAAAAGGTGTCCCTTCTGTATGGGAGGGGTTAGGTGTGACCTATGTTCCAATGGGCCTTGTCGTGCAGACGCATCAAAGGACAAGAGAGGAGTATGCGGAATTACTGCCGATGGCATGGCTATGCGAATGATGCTACTCAGAAATGTTTTGGGCGCATCCACTTACCATTACCACACAGATCAAACCATCAAAACCCTCCGGGCAACAGCAAAAGGTCGGACACCTTTCGAGATTAAAGAACCTGACAAATTGAAAGACTTTGCTGAGCGGCTTGGAATTGATACATCAGGATCGGAAAACGAAATAGCCATTCGCTTATGTGATTTTGTGGAAGCCGATTTCAACAGAAAGCACTATGAGCCAAGCCAAATCGTAGATGCATTAGCCCCAAAGGAACGTAAAGAAGTGTGGAGAAAGCTGGATATTTTTCCCGGTGGGATCTACGGTGAGATGATGCAGGCAACGAGTTCCTGCCTAACCAATGTCGATGGTTACTACTTGAGTTTGGCTCTAAAGGCCATGCGCCTAGGTTTAGCAATGGCTTATCAAAGCCAGCTGGTCAATGAATATTGTCAGGATATCATCTATGGGATACCGAGACCACATAAGATGCGTGTAGATCTAGGAGTATTGGATCCTGACTACGTTAATGTGCTGCCGAACGGCCATGAACCTTTTCTCGGGTTCGCAATGGTTCAACTGGCTCGAAAACCGGAATGGCAAGAAAAAGCAAAAGCTGCAGGCGCAAAGGGATTGCGTGTCATAGCGAACAGCGAAACAGGCCAGGAGATGATTCAAAGATGGGAGATGGACGACACATTCTACGGCTTCACTGGAAACTGGATTATGCAGGAGGCAGTATTGGCCAGCGGGTGCGTAGACCTTTTCGCAGTTGACATGAATTGTTCTATGCCAATTGACCCGTTGTACGCTCAAAAATATCAGTTTAGATTGGTTCCAGTAAGCGAACTTGTAGCATTTGAAGGCATTACCGACCGAGTTAACTATGAGCCCGAAAAAGCTGAAAAGCAAGCCGCACAACTCTTGCAGATGGCCATCGACAACTTCAATGAACGCAGAGCATCCGTAGAGCCGGTTACCCGATTACCAATGAAAGAAGCCCTGGTTGGCTTCTCCACCGAAAGCATTGTTGAAATCCTTGGCGGATCTCTTGATCCCCTCTTGGAAGCCATAAAAGATGGAACCTTGCGAGGAGTTGCGGGTCTTGTTTCATGCACAACGCTGAGAGATTACGGTCAAGACGTACATAGTGTACGTGTAGCTAAAGAACTGATTAAACGAGATATCCTGGTTCTTTCATTGGGATGCGGTAATGGAGCGATGCAGGTTGCAGGTCTTTGTAGTCCAGAAGCTAAAGAATTTGCAGGTCCCGGTCTGAAAAGCCTCTGTCAAAAACTGAATATCCCTCCAGTTCTCAGTTATGGCACCTGTACAGACACCGGGCGTCTTGCTGACCTATTGGCCACAATCTCAGGCGCTTTGGAAGTGCCCATTCCAGATCTCCCTGTTGCTGCCGTGGCACCTGAGTATATGGAACAAAAGGCTACAATTGATGCGGTATTCGCCTTGGCTTTAGGACTCTACACTTATGTTAATCCTGTACCGACCGTAACAGGAGCACCAAACTTAGTCAAACTCTTAACACAAGATTGCGAGCAGGTAACTGGTGGCTTGTTGAGTGTAGAAAAAGACCCGATCAAAGCAGTAGATGGAATCTTGGCCCACATAGAAGAGAAAAGGAAAAAGATTGGCATCTGAACCAATACTGAAAACCGAGAATATCAACTCAGTTTTTGGAAATTGGTGCGATAGATAATCTTCCATGGATTATCTAGGCCTCCTTTGGCAATTTTCTTCTAAGTTTCTCCTGGCGTTCTGACGAGGCCCTAGATGGACTTTATTGGTGCTATGAGAGAAAAGACAAGCCGCTGAGAATGAGGACCTATGATTGCTTATCTATCTAGATTCTTCTAAGTCTTCCTCCAGCTGTATTGTCTACCGCGCGCGCACATCTCCATTAATATAGAAAGAAAGTATTAAGCATTTTTGAAGTCACTCAACTATCTTCACCAAATGTTTTTTGATCCAAAGTTTGATTTCGTCTCTTACTTGTCTAACTTTTTCCATTATTTCATTTTCATCGCCTTTGAACTCTGATGGGTCTTCAAATCCTTTGTGAAGAATTTCTTCTCCTGGGAAGAATGGGCATGTCTCTTTTGCGTGATCGCATACTGTGACGACGTAGTCAAAGCTCTTTCCGCGGAATTCCTTGATGCTTTTTGGGCGATGTTTTGATATGTCGATTCCAAGTTCCGCCATTGCCTTGATGGCGTAAGGATTGACTTCGGTGGGTTCTGTTCCCGCGCTGTAGGCTTTGTACTTGTCTCTGTAAAGAGCGTTTAAGAGTCCCTCTGCCATCTGAGAACGAGCGGAATTATGCGTACAAATGAACAACACCTTTTTCTTCATCGGATCACCCAGTACGATTTTGGTTGATGATCTTGAATTCAACAACCATTTACTACTTAAGCAGAGCGCGCGGGTCTTTTAGGGCTTCCATCTTTTTAGCAGCATTGAGTTTCCGACTACTGTGATGTCGCTGAGTATCATCGTTGCCGCTGCGATTTCAGGTCTAACTAAAATGCGGAGGGATGGATAGAGAATGCCTGCGGCTAACGGAATTGTTAGCATGTTATAGAAGAACGCCCAAAACAGGTTTTGCTTTATCTTCCGCAACGTTTTCTGGCTTAGCTTAATGCTTACTGCTACGTCTCGTGGGTCATCTTTGATTAGAACTATGTCTCCAGCTTCCATGGCGATGTCTGTTCCGCCGCCAATGGCGATTCCTACATTTGCTTGGGTGATTGCTGGTGCGTCATTTATTCCATCGCCTACCATGGCAACGAATCTTCCTTCATTTTGCAGCTTCCTTATTTTCTCAACTTTTTCGGCTGGAAGAACCTCGGCTAAGACTTCATTGATGCCCAGCTGCTTTGCGATGGCTTCAGCCGTTCTTCGTGTGTCACCTGTAAGCATGACGACTTTTAGTCCCATCTTCTGAAGTGTTTTCACAGCGACTTTAGAGTGGTCTTTAATGGTGTCGGAAACAGCTAACAGTCCAACTGTTTTTCCGTCAGTAGCCACGATTAATACGGTTTTGCCTTCTTTTTCCAGCCGTTCAATGTGGTCCTCTAACTTCTCTATTGCCACCTTACGGTTTCCCATTAATATACGGTTTCCAAGCAAGATCTTCTTTTGTTTGAACTTCACCGCTACACCGAGTCCAGGTAAGGCTTCGAAAGAATCTGGTTCAGGGACTTTGATTCCTTCACTTTGAGCTTTTTTAACAATTGCTTCGCCGGCTGGATGTTCAGACCTTTTCTCGGCAACAGCAGCAATTTTCAAAACGTACTGCTTGTCTTTTGCGACAATGTCTGTGACTTCTAACTCGCCTTTAGTTAATGTGCCAGTCTTGTCGAAAACAACAGTGTCAATTTTTTTAACAACCTCCAGCACTGCACTATTCTTAATTAGAATCCCATTTTCTGCTCCCTTACCGACGCCGATCATGATTGCAGCGGGTGTTGCTATGCCTAAGGCGCATGGACAAGCTATTACCAAGACAGAAACGAGAGTGGTCAAGGCTAGTATTTCATTCTGAAAGAAGCTAAACCAAATTGCAAATGCTCCAACAGCAATAACGATAACTATAGGAACGAAAAAGTTGACAACTTTATCTGCGAGCCTTTGGATCGGCGCCTTACTTGCCTGCACTTCACGGGTTAACCTCACAATCTGAGCGAGAGTTGTTTCCTTTCCAACTTTCACTGCCCTAAATTTCAAAGTGCCAGCTTCGTTAACCGTTCCACTAAAAACGGTGTCTCCAACGTTCTTCTCAACTGGAACAGATTCACCAGTTATCATTGATTCATCTATAAACGAATGCCCACTGACTACAACACCGTCAACAGAAATCCTTTCTCCAGGTCTAACGATCACAATGTCGCCGACCTCAACTTCCTCAACTGAAACTTCTCTCTCATCCCCATTTCGGACTATAATAGCGGTCTTAGGTTGAAGTTCCATAAGTTTCTTGATTGTTTCTCCGGTTTTTTCAACAGCCATCTCCTCTAATAGCATGCCAAGAGTTATAGTAGTGATCACAACGGCTGAAGCTTCGTAAAAAACTGGAGCATTAATGAAGACTGTTGAAAACAATGAATAAAAATAGGCGGCTGAAGCGCTTAAGGCGACAAGCACGTTCATGTCTGCAAACCTGTTTTTAAGTGAATTGTACGCGCCTTTGTAGAAGTGCCAACCTACGATAAACTGGACTGGAGTTGTCAGAACCAACAACAGAAGATTCTTTTCAGGGAAAACCAGAAAATATGCAATAACGACGATTGGAATTGTTAGGGCAAGCCCAAAAAAGAAAAGCATCAACTTTCTCTTCATTACTTTCCTGCGCCTTTCAGCAGACAGGCCTTCTAATTCTTCCACAGCATCGTATCCAGTTCTCTTAACAGTCGCTTTAATCTTCTCAATGTTTGTCTTATCCGAATTGAATCTTACAATGGCTTCTTTGAACGCAAAATTCACTTTGGCTTCTGTTATTCCGTCAAGTTTTGACAAGCTATTTTCAATTCGTTGCGCGCACGCGGGACAGTGCATCCCAAGGATTTGAAGGACAACTTCTTGCTCTTTCATTTACGAAACCTTCCAACCGTTATTAATTGGCAAATTCCACATTTTTCGATGTCTATTGTTGGATCAAATGCTTTATGCAATTTACACATTAAGCCCTTTTCTCTAATTGCGCTACAGATTTCGCAAAACATAGAGATGAAGTCTTTGGGCGGCAAGTTTCCTTTGGCTAACGATGCTGCCAAGTTCTCTACCAGATTTGTAATGTCTCTTTCGTTTTTTAAGTCGATTGCTTTTCCACGCTTTTTTCTGAAGTAGAGACTTATGGCGGGTTGACTGACTCCGAGAAGCTTGGCTGTTTCCACTTGTTTTAGTTTATGTTTTGTCATGAGTTCTTCGGCTATCATAGCTCGAACTGCAGGTAATACGCATTTTACTGCAACTTCGCAAGGAACCAACATTACGATACACTTCGGTTATAGTTTGTAGAAACGGATAAATAAAAGTTATTACAATTGTAATATTAAACAAGCAATTGGCGATGAAAGAAATGATAGAAAATAAGAAGAACATGCTGAGAGAGCTGATCAAGCAGTTACATGCTGGGGTGTCACCGTTGGAAGTTAAGGAAGGGTTTAAACAAGTTTTGGAGGGGGTAAGCCCCTTAGAAATCAGCAAGATTGAACAAGAGCTCATTGAGGAAGGAATGCCCAGAGAGGAAATCCAAAGGTTGTGCGACGTTCACCTAGCCGTTTTCAGGGAACAACTAGAGAAACAAAAACTGGACATTCCTGTTGGACATCCAATCAGCATTCTTATGGAAGAGCACAAGATTATGTCGCGACTTGCAGAAAAACTTGGAACTATTGCTAATAAGGTTCAACAAGCCAGCGACATAAGTTACGTCAGCGACGAAATACATAGTCTCGAGCATATAGCGGAAGACTTTCGGGACTCAGAAAAACACTATCTGCGAGAAGAAAACGTGCTTTTCCCTGTTCTGGAAAAACATGGGATCACAGAGCCACCTTCAATAATGTGGACGGAGCACAACCAGATCAGAGAGAAAAAGAAGGAACTTCACAATCTAACTAAGAATCTTAACACTCTGAAATTTCAAGACTTTAAGGAGCAACTGCGTGAAATCGCTAGAGCTTTAGGCAACCTTCTTTCGAGTCATTTTTTCAAGGAGAATAACATACTTTTTCCTACAGCTTTGCAAGTGATTACAGACAATGAGTGGAAAGAAATTAGAAAGGAATTCGATGAAATTGGGTTTTGCTGTTTTACGCCTACACAGGTGATTGCAATGGGAACCGAAGGGGTTAAAAAGCCAAAGACTGAAGAAGCAATTGAGGCTGAAGGAATGTTACAGTTTGAGACTGGCTCTCTTTCAAAAGAGGAAGTTGAGGCTATCTTAGATTCGCTTCCAGTTGACATATCATTTATTGACAAAGAAGACCGTGTAAAATACTTCAACAAGGCTGAGGGAAGAATTTTTGTTCGCACAAAGGCTGTTATTGGAAGAAAAGTGCAACTATGCCATCCACAGAAAAGCGTTCACGTTGTGAATAAGATTCTTGAAGCTTTCAAAACGGACAAGAAAGACATGGCTGAGTTCTGGATTAATCTGAATGATCGTCTAATTCTCATCAGATATTTCGCAGTGAGAGACAAGAATGGAAAATATTTGGGAACTGTGGAAGTAACGCAAGACATAACTGACATCAAAAAAATCGAAGGACAAAAAAGACTCCTAGACTGGAAAACCTAGGCTCCATTTCCCGAGAAAGCACCCATTTAACATACACCAACATTCAGTCATCTATTTGCTTTGATAATCAAATCCTCAAGACAGCATTGACGTTATTTGTCACCCGAGCAGATAAAAGTTCCCGATTCTTGTGTTTTTTAGATGTTTCTCTGCTACTTTTTGGCATTCTAGTGCTTGTTTTTTGCTTGTTGTAGGCAAGTCTTCCATGACAAAGCACGGATAAAAGGCTAACAGCGTGTATGGAATATTAGGGTCTATTTCACTTATAAATTTGGCAATGTCCTCAACTTCTTCACAATCAACATACCCTGGAATAAGCAGCGTACTGGCGGAAAGCACTTGCAGTTCAGGTCGCTGTTTATAGAATTTTTCTCCTAGCGCTTTGAAGTTCTCAAGCGTAGGCTTGTTTGAAACTCCGCATAAGGCAATGTTCAATTCTTCATTCCAAGTTTTCAAGTCGAATTTTATGTTGCCACCGCTTTCCAAAGCGTATTCTGCAGCCTTTTCCGCCAATTTTGGGTTCATGTAGCCATTGGTCTCCCAGCAAACTCGAAGGATACGCCTTTCAGTTTTTGCTTTCTCTAGGGCTATGCGGCTTACCTCTAGTGAATGCGGCATCTGGGGTGAAGGGTCTCCCCCGAAATAGCATATACAAGAAACATGTTTATCCACTTTGTCTGCTAAAGCCTCAGCACTCATAACTGGTTTATGTTTAACAGCTAAGTCGCGGTAATGCCAATTCTGACAGTAAAGGCAATCGTAACTGCAAGCTCCATAAAAAACCGCTAGATTAGCATAGCCATATTCTGCTTCTGGCTTATAGGCATATTTTGGATAGCCCCTTCCAGTGCATCCAGGACAAAACCACCAACCAACGCAGTTAGTCGGCAAACCATCATAATACCATTCCAAGACACCTTTCTCGGCAGTACCACCGAAACGAACCAAACGTCCACCAATGTTCCAAACAAGTCCACAAAAACCACAATTACCAACACCGATCACGCAATTGTTAGCACAAACCCCGCAAGACAAACCACCAGCATCTCTAGGCGGAACAGAAGGCAAACCAAAACGAGCCCGACTCTTTGCATGTACACGACCAGTGATTTCCAAAGCTTGCTCAGGTTCCTCTCTTATACACTTTAAACAAACACCTAGATTATCAGAGATAGTCGTGGCTTTTACACCGCAAACCAAACATTTCCCCAATATGAACTCCATAAAAACTTAACAAGATCTATGAATATAACTCTTGTACGGGAACTGTCATGAACGAAGAGCGGGTATATGTCGCGGCTTGCGGTGTATGTTGTAGCGTCTGCGGGCTCTATTTAAAGGAAATATGTCTTCCATGCGGTTCAGGACTGAAAAGGGATGAAGAGGTTGTTAAGAAGAAAATGGAAGAGCAAGCGAAGAAGCTGGGGCATGTTTGTTCAATTCTTGAATGTGTAGTTGAGAAGGGAATAGGGTACTGCATGAGGGACTGTCCAGAATTTCCGTGTAAACTCTACGAAGAATACTTCTTTCCATACTCAGAAGGATTCCTTCAAATGTACAAGGCCAGAAATAAATAGCCCCTCTCTAACAGCAGACACAAAAGAACTTCAACATATAACAGAATAGAGTTAGCCACCGCCAACAGGCGGCAATATGGCTAAAACATCACCGTCTATCAGCCTCGTTTCCAATCCACCAAGCACAGTTATGCTTCTACCGTTCACAAGCAACAGCAAATAACTTCGAATCTCGCCGGTTTCCCTTTCAAAAACGTATTCGACGAAATCATTCCCGTAAATCTCAGATAAACGCTTTAACACTTTTTTAACTGTAACTATTTCGTCGTCTTCAAACTTTACGCATTCTGCCTTTTTTCCAATCAACGCCCGCAACGAACCAAAGAAACGCACCGAAACATTCAACAGCCAAACCTCTCCAACAAATCTAGCCGCCAGTATCGGCATATCCAACCAAAACTTCACAGTCCGAATTTAAGGATTCATTCCTTATACTCATAAGCACCCTACCACGGCAAATAAAGACGAACGTGTCCAACAGTCTTTCATCAACCTCTCCATAACGCCTCAACTTCTCCCTAAATATGCTCAAAACATCTTCATACTTGGCCTCACCAGAAACATGAATAGTTTCCACTTTCCCAGATGACCCGAAATATTCGGCTATTCCACGACTTAAGTACCTTACCTTAACTTCCATTATGACAATCCACACGATGCCTTAGCTTCAGGTACAAGCTTAGTTTCAACTGTTATAAAAATTGTGAAAAAGCAAGCTTGGATCAATGTCAATAAACGTGAATGTGTAAACGCACAAGACTGATTGAGCTGCTTTTCATTTCACCAATAATCCTGATAAGAGGCATTAATAATGATGAATTGCAAGATTCACCGTTCGCAATGGTGGATGAATTGCAGGGTCACGCAGTCTAATAGGCTTAAACCCATGACTGTTTTTGCTTTCTTTTGACTCATCACTAATCTAATACTAGAGCGCCTCTACCCTAACTATTTCCGGTATCTTTTTCTTAAGGTGCTGCTCCACTCCCATTTTGATAGTTATTGTTGCCATTGGGCATCCGGCACATGCTCCCTTCAATCTCACCTTAACAATACCATTATCTACTCCCAAGAGTTCCACGTCTCCGCCGTCAGCCTGCAACCGTGGTCTGAGTTCTTCAAGGGCTTTTGCGACTTGTTCTCTAATCGTTTGGTTCATTGTGTTCACCAACACTGTAGTTTGGAATACTGTCTAATAAGTGGCACGCGTGAAATCCATTAGGTTTAAATCTTAACCCAACTAGTTTTTTCTTATGGAACATGCAAATAAAATAATTGATAGCGCCCTCTCATATTTCAAAGCTGGTTACAATTGCGCTGTCTGCTCCGCCTCCTTCACACTCGATGTTGTAACGAGAATCACCACATGCATGGTTTAACACCTTATCTCCTTTAGCACACTTGACATGAAAAACTATTATGTATGCAAGTAAACTTAGCTTTGTGGGGATGTGAATGAGTCTATTGCCGTCAGAGTTGGAGCGGTATAACCGTCAGATGTTGATCCCTGGTTGGGGATTAGAGGGGCAGAGAAAGCTAAAAGCTGCAAAAGTCGCTGTAGTAGGCATTGGCGGATTAGGATGTTCCACGTCACTTTACCTAGCGGCTGCTGGCATCGGAAAGATCATTCTTGTAGACAAAGGAAAATTCGAGCTAAACAATCTAAACCGACAGATTCTTGGCTGGCGAAAAGACATTGGAAAATTTAAAGCAGAAGTAGCCAAAGAAAAGCTTGAGGCGTTAAATCCAGAAATAAAAGCAAAGGCGGTGGTTGCAGAAATCACAAAAGACAACGCACACAACATGATAGAAAATGTTGACGTAATTCTCGATGGACAAGATAATTGGAAAACAAGATTCATAATAAACGAGTACTGCGTAACGCATAACATACCATTCATTCACGCCGGCGTCTCTGCACTGCACGGACAAATGACTACAATAGTCCCGGGTGAAGGACCTTGCCTACGGTGCATATTTCCGAAAGACCCGCCAGAAGTTGAAAAGATTCCAGTGTTAGGTGCCACCCCAGCCTTTTTTGCCGCATTACAGGTTATGGAGACAGTTAAACTTATTACGAGGATGGGTAAGCCGCTTGTTGGAAGAATGGTGTTTGCAAATGGAGAAGAAATGGTGTTCGAAACCGTTGAAGTTAAGAGAAACGTTGAATGCCCTGTCTGCGGCAATCTGTAGAAAAGACGCATTATACAACTACTTGCAGTCATCGAAAAACCGCATCCAACAGAGATAAACTTTATATCTTAGTGCATTTTTGCTTATTCAGAATTAAGATTTTAGTTTAATGGAGAAGATTGTATGGCTTACCTAACAACAACGAAAACTGGACAACCGGTCTTAGTCCTTAAAGAAGGCACAACAAGAAGCCGAGGAAGAGAAGCTCAAAGAAACAACATCATGGCAGCCCGAATAATAGGAGAAGTATTAAAAACCACGCTTGGCCCCCGCGGCATGGACAAAATGCTCATAGACAGCTTAGGAGACATAACAATAACCAACGACGGAGCAGCAATTCTAGACGAAATGGAAGTGGAACATCCAGCAGGCAAAATGATGGTTGAAGTTGCAAAAACACAAGACGACATGGTGGGTGACGGAACAACAACAGCCGTAATCTTAGCAGGTGAAC
>Ga0209978_10001150_pt1 | contig 10867 bp, 9 predicted proteins | sample BentaG_FD_182805 | JGI IMG/M metagenome (GOLD analysis project Ga0209978, IMG submission 182805) | Deep subsurface microbial communities from South Atlantic Ocean to uncover new lineages of life (NeLLi) - Benguela_00093 metaG (SPAdes)... | ecosystem: Environmental > Aquatic > Marine > Oceanic >...
TAGACCACAGTGTCCGATGTCCGGACAACCTATTTTTGTGCAGGAAATCCCCTACCCTACTGTATTACATTAGACTTCGCTCCGCAATATGTCCTCGCTTTCTCTAGTGTTCTTTCTATACCCTTCTCTTGACTTTGAGATAAGGGGAGTACTTCATGTGCGGACAGTATCTCCTCCATTCTTTCTTTTGCATAGTCAAGACAGTCTTCCTTCCCTTTCTTGACAGGAGGGGTGAAGTGTAGTAAACTACATCCCGGCTATGCAGCCATAATACCGTGTTACAGTGGCCTGATGGTTGGGGTCGACTGCAAACTAGTGAGATTTGGAAGTAGCGGTGGAGCAGGATTACTGCCGGGAAGTTACCCGATGAAAAGGGGTGTGCCTAACAAACTCATCCGAGACGGTAGCATGAAAGGTTTGCTCACGGGTTTTAGAACAGGAAGGAAGAGATCGGGGCAGTATTATGAGTACTTCACAAAATGGAGAGTTCGATGGATTCTGCAAAACTGAGTCTGCGTGGAGTTACCTACTATGATCCCTCCAAGGCGTATGACGGGTATACTTTGTTTGCTCCGTTAGCGGATTTTTTTGTCTGGCTGATTGATATGCAGGGGAGAATCGTGCATTGCTGGAAGATGCCGTACACGCCTGGTCAACAAGGGGTCCTGCTGCCCAATGGTAACGTCCTGTACCTAGGTAGGAGTGAAACGCAAAAAGGACCGGAAAAAGAACTGGGGGGCTACAGCGGGAAGTTAATTGAGGTTGATTGGGATGGAAACGTGTTATGGGAGTATGAGAACGACTACATCCACCACGATTTCTGTCGAAGAGCCAACGGCAACACCTTCATTATTAGGTGGTACGGTATGATGCCAGAGGATGTAGAAGTTAAGATCAAAGGTGGAGTTCCCCCGAGCGCACACGTAGGAACGAGATGGGGTGCTCCAGGAGAGATGTGGGCAACTGCTATTCAGGAAATTAGGAGTGATGGCACAGTAGTGTGGGAATGGAAGGATTACGAGCACCTGGACCCCGAGGCGGACATCATCGGTCCTCTCGATTGGCGCAGCGAGTGGATGCACTGTAACAGCATTGAAGAACTACCTGATGGGAATCTCTTGATCAGTGCTCGCAGCCTGAGCAGTATTTACATCATTAACAAGACTACGGGTGATGTGGAGTGGCGCTGGGGTCCTGGAGAGATTGCACACCAACATGATGCTACCCTGGTGGAAAATGGCAACATTCTATGTCTTGACAATGGGATGGGACGCCTTGGTTCAGAGATAAGTTACTCCCGGGCACTTGAGGTCAATCCTCAAACTAATAGGATTGAGTGGGAGTATAAGGATAATCCACCTACAGACTTTTACTCTGGCATACAATCTGGCTGCCAACGACTGCCTAACAGCAACACCCTAATCACTGAAGCATGCAGAGGGCGTATCTTTGAGGTAACCCCTGATGGGGAGATAGCCTGGGAGTTTGTCAGCCCCTTCTATGGATACTACATGGCGCCAGGGTGGTGGAATGTCATCTACAAGGCATATCGTTACGGACCTGACTATGATGGCCTACAGGGGAAAATCCTGGATCCCAAGAAATTCGATTGGATTAGCCGATCCTATGGGCTTCACAGGATGCATACACAATGAGAATGTGAAAGGAGACTAACGATGGCCTTTGTACGGACAAGATTAACCGGTGTTACCATTAATAGCTCCTTAAAAACCTACTCTGGTTATACTTTGTTTGCCCCAATAGGAGGTAAACAGACGCTCCTCATCGACATGGAAGGTCAAATTGCTCACCAATGGAAGATGGGGCATCGGCCTGGACTGCATGCAGAGCTTCTTGCCAACGGTAACCTGCTTTACGCTGGCCACGTGCCACAGGGGCCATTGGCTAGCTTAACCGGTGCCGGAGGGGAGATGCTAGAAGTAGATTGGAATGGTAAGCTGGTGTGGAAATATGAAGATCCATATCTTCATCACACATTTTGCCGTATGGAAAGCGGGAACACCATGGTAATCAAATGGGTCAAGGTACCCAAAGAGATTGCTCTGGAGGTTAAAGGAGGCATACCTGGGAGTGAGAGAGACGGAGTGATGTGGGGGGACTCGTTCCAGGAGATCAGCCCGGATGGTGAGGTAGTTTGGGAATGGCTATCATACGAATATCTTGAGCCCAAAGTAGATATGATTTGTCCGGTATGCTCTCGAGAGGAATGGACGGGGGCTAATGCCTGTGAAGTTCTTCCTGACGGCAATATACTTACCAGCTTCATGAGAACTAACACTGTTGCCGTTATTGATAAGAACACTGGGGCTATCAAATGGCGATGGGGGCCAGGCGAAGTGGGGCATCCGCATCATCCGACTCTGCTCAACAATGGCAATATTTTGTTCTTGGATAATGGGAGGCACTGTACCGGTTTGAGTATTGGCTACTCTCGCCTACTGGAAGTCAACCCCAAGACGGACAAGATGGAGTGGGACCATATGAGCACCCCGTGGTGTTCCTTCTTCTCCTGTATCATGGGAAGCTGTTATCTGTTGCCCGATCCTTATGACCCCTATGGTCCCAAAGGGAGGTCACTCCCCAACATCTTGGTTTGTGAGGGAGCGGCCGGACGGATTTTCGAGGTAACTCATGATGGAGAGATAGTCTGGGAATACGTCAGCCCCTTTTACTATAATACTCTGCACTTTGGTCGAACGAATATGATGTTCCGGGCCTGCCGTTACGGACCGGAATATGAAGGACTCAGAGGGCACTACGTAGCTCCCAGCAGGTTTGGAGGGGTAGTTCAAGAAAAGAGTGACAAGGCCGGAGAAAAGAGAGCTCGAGTTCGCTCTCGGCTTGAAGCCTTGGGTTACTAAGTGAGTTGTTTGGGAATAGTCACCTTTCCAACACGAGGAAGACAAATATAAGGAGGCCACTACTCTTCGTATTCATGCTCTGCATTATTTGGGCCAAGGGTTGAACCCGTGGGGGTGAGGGGCAAGGAATGACGGACAGGCCAGAAGAATCCACAATCTACTGGGGGGATATACACAGATCTAGCACGGCCAGCGGCGGCAAAGCTTCCATGGAGCAGCATTTCCGAGTGGCACAAGATGAACTCCATTTGGATTTTCTTGCTGTTGCTGATAACGCCAGCTTAACCGAGAATCCCATCAAACACAGATTCTACATGGAGGAGCTAAAAGGGCCCGAGAGTGCTACTAACGGAAAGACCCCGGAAGGTTTGGACAGAATAATGGATCTTCATCAAATATCGAGTTCCGATTGGGAAAAACTCCAGAGACTGGTGGAGATTTTTTCTTTGCACGTGACCTGCCCCCATTAATTGTACCACTTTCTAAGTTAGGGTCACGGGCATAATTGCCTCAGGAGCAGGAGGTTGGTAGTTTAGAGCGCTGTGCGGCCTTACTTGATTGTACTCCTTTCGCCATATTCTCTCCACTCATCTTGCAGTTTACCCTCCAGCCTTCCTGGTTCAAGAGTGCTGTGATTCTCCGATACCCATACCGTCCATATAGAGTTGCTAGCTTCACAATCTCTTGAGTCAGCCTCTCCTCTTCACTTCTGAGGTGAGGAGTATAGCGCTGAGTCGTCCTTCCCTGTCCCAGTACCTGACATGCCCGCCTTTCAGAAACCGCAAGATTCGTACACACTTGGAGTAATAGCTTACGTCTCCTCGACGGGCTTAGGAGTTTCCCCAAATTCTATCCAAAATCTTAAGCTTTGTCACCCAGAAAGTCCTTTTCCACTTTCTCATCTTCAGAATTCCTCTTTAATTCAGCATCTTGGAGAAAACGATATGAAATTTTGGGGAATCTCCAGTTACTTTACTAATTGACAAAATAGTCAGGGAAAACTTTTGCCCTTGAAATCCTCCTTGCTCTTCTCAGAGCGGAGGGTCCTTGGCCATGGTAAAAAAACTGGGAAAGAAGGAAGTAAATTGGCGTTTTCTCTGAAAAACCAATTAGATTTTTTATCCTTTGACAGCTCCACTTAGCCCGGCGACAAAGTACCTGCCTATAAACTGGATTAGAATGGCTACGGGAATAATGGAGCAAATGGCTGCCGCCGTAATTTGTCCCCAATCTATGGTGTAAGAAGCAGCCCAGCCCGCAATCCCGACAGGGATGGTTTTCTTCTCGGGTGTTGCAAGTAAAATCAGAGGGAATATATACTCGTTCCATGAGGCTACGAAAGAAAAAATTGCTGAAGTGACCAATCCCGGGCGTACCAAAGGAAGATATAATTTATAAAGAACGCTTAGTTTACTTGCTCCATCTACGCGAGCGGCGTCTTCAAGACTAGGAGGTATTTGATCAAAAAATGTACTTAAGGTCCATATACAAAATGGCAAGGTGATAGTGACGTGAACTAAGATAACGCTGGGTAACAAATCATAAAGGCCAATTGTGGTCATCATTTTGAAGATAGGCACAACCAACAGGATTCCCGGAAAAAGATAAACCAACAAAATTAAATTTGAAAAGAGTCGTTTTCCTCTAAAATTAAGTCGACTCAAACTATAGGCTGCCCCAGTTGCAAGAATCAGGGTAATAATTGTAACCATCGAGGCTATGATCATACTACTTCTCAAATAATATGGAAATTTTGAACGCAAAAATACATCTTCGTACGAAGATAGGGTCATTTTTTGGGGAAAAAAAATTGGTCTTGAGCTCATTAAATCTAAAGGAGTCTTAAAAGATGTTATCAATGTCCAGTAAACAGGAAAGAAATACCATCCAATAACGACCAACAATAATAGCGTAAAAATTATTCTTTTGGCGATTGTTCTTGTATCCTTCATTTCACTACTTCCTCACGGGATTTTGCAAACAACTTCATATATGCGGCCACGAATGCGGATACCACAATTAGTAAGATTATCGAATAAGTAGCTGCTTTTCCCATTCTGAAAAGCCGAAAAGCTTCTTTATATATGACTATGGGTAAAGTAGTGGTACTTTCGATGGGACCTCCCTCGGTCAATAGCCATATAGGGGGGAACATATTAAATAGCCATATCATTAAAATAAAGGAAGTTATCGAAACGGTGGGAATAATTTGGGGTAAGGTTATATGCCAAAATGTTTGCCAAGCATTAGCTCCGTCAACTCTGACACTATCGTATAACTCTTGAGGAATATTTTGCAACGCCGCCAATGTCATTATCCCCATGAAGGGACTCCACCGCCAGAGGTTAACTATAGCTATGCTCAGCATAGCTATAGACGGATCTCCCAGGAAATTAACATATGAACGTACAATGCCCACCTCATACAGCAAGAAATTTATCACCCCCACCGCTGGTTCTAACATCCATTGCCATACTAACGTGGTGGCTACTATAGGAATTATCCAGGAGAATAGAATCCAAGTTCTTAAAGTGCCCACACCTTTGAATTGACAGTTTAGTAAAAGGCCAAGTAGTACCCCTGCAGGGGTTATCAAGGCTAGGTTGAGAAAAGTCCAGATTACGGTCAACCTTAATTGAAACAAGAATTCTGCACTGGGCAAAATAGCGAGGTAATTTCTCAATCCTATAAAAGGTGGACTGACTTCTACCATTTTTTGCTGATGCAGGCTAATCCAAAGGGTCAATATTACTGGATAAACAATAATTAGTAAGATCCAAACCACCGACGGAGCACTTAAGATCCAGCCCAAAAGCCTTTCATTCTCGGTGATCTTCTTCCTGATTTTTTCACTCCTTATCGACTGGCATCGCCTCCCTCCAATGAGAGAGGCGATGCCAGTAAGAACTCTCGGTTTCCAGCAGCCGTAGCTACTTACTCCTTAATGATGTCTTCGTATCTTTTCTGAGCCCACTCTACTGCCTTTTCAGCACTCCACCCCTTGAGAACCATATTTTGCAAGGTAGCTCCTAGAGTAAACGAACCCTCCAGTTCCCCAGCATGTGGCGACTTTCCTTTCGCAAAACCAATGACACTACTGTTATTTAACACATCTATCTGAACCTCCATCGCATGTCTAAATTTCTGTATGAGCGGTTTAGCGAAGAAGGCATCCATCATACTCTTTCCATTGACAACTGGGACAAACAATACTGGTTCCATCATCATTATCTCAGCATAGTTCTCAGGTTGGTACTGCCACCGGACAAATTTTTCTACCGCAGCTTCTATTTCCTTTGAGCTTTCTACGGCCGTTGTTAAAACCAACCCTCTTGTATACGCGGTGTGGCCTATTCGACCATCCTTGGGCCTGGGGATAAACTTCTGCTCCCACTTTAGGGCCATCTCTTCTAACCCTTTCCGGTAGAGAGTGCTCAGAAAACCAGAAGTGTATACCGCCGTTGCAACTTTGCCGGTTCTAATTTGCAGCTCTCCCATTCCCCAGTCCATATTCTCAGAACCAGGAGAGGTGAACTCGGTGAGTTTTCTCAGAAACTTATATGTCTCTATTGTCTCTGGGGAATTGAATACTACTTTTTCCTTGCCATTTTCCACCTCAACTACGTTTCCCCTGTTGGTCCGTAAGAATCCCCAAACTGCCTGACTACCATAGTTTCCCTTAATTGAGTACGGCATCATCATCCCGTAGATATCTATACGCTTATCCCCATCTAGATCTTTGGTTAACTTCTCTGCCGCTTCTAGAAGATCTGTCCAATACTCAGGTGGTGCTAAGCCATTCTCCTTATAAAGGTCAGCTCTGTATTCTAAAGGCCAGGAAATCCCGTAAACCGGGATGGCAAGTTGCTCTTCGCCATACTTGTATATATCGATAGATGGCCTGAGGAACTGAGCTTGGGTGTGGATTTCGTTAAAGAGATCCGTAACCGGTATTAAAGAGTTATGTCTTTTCAGGATCACCAGTTGAGGCGGATTTACCCAAATCATTTCTGGTAGGTGGTTCGCTGCGATGGCTGCCAATATCTTACTGCTAAGCTCCGGGAAACTTATGGGGACCTGTTTAACTTCAATGCCTGTTTCTTCCCTAAATCTAGCCAAAAGCTTATCTAGTTGCTCCACTCGATGCGGTGGAGTTTCCCAATGCCACAAACTTAGGGTTACCTTCTTAGCTGAAACTTTCGCTGGCCAAGTAAAGGCTAACGAAAGTACCACGGTCACACTCAACGTCAATAGCATAAACCTTTTGCCTGTCTTCATGGTATTCTCTCCCTTTCTAAAACAATTGAAATCGTTATCCCCATGTTCAAATTTCCGTGAAAGCTCTCCTTAAGAGACAGCAATTATCCAACGCTCCCCCGGGGAGAACTTCCCTTATTCCCAAGCTGGACTAGCCTGCCTACTTTTCACCTCCTTTTGGCTTTAATCTCCAGCTTCTTACCTAAGAACGTATCTCCCATCTCTACCTTTGATAAGAGGGTAAGTCAAAAAATTGAAAATGTAAACCAACTACCGCTCCTCTTAGGGCCTGTCTTTCAAAGCGCTCCAATTCATCAGCCTTTACCACTTTTCCAAATAGTCTGGTCTCCCTTCATCCCCTGAACTTTCTAACCTCAGGGGATCGAAGAGAAAGAGCGCAATACTCAGTCTTTCTTGGCAAGCCATCTGACAGTTTGATTCCAGAACTTCGAATAATACCTCCATTCCACAAAATTTGCACCCCAGTGGAGAACAGGATCCGAGCTAAACACTAAAATCCTTCCCTTCCCATATTCCCCTACTACGATAAAGGGGTCCCCTTCAATTTTTCCCAAGAGACTTCCCCCCTCTTTTACTTTCCCGCATCTGTTATACCCAAAGAATACCGGGCAGGTAGCCCATTCAATTCCATTCATAACGGGGTGGTTTTTCTCTATTATTTCAGGCTTAGCTCCTTCCGGACTCTCTACTCGGTCATCGGGGAGTGGGAGTATCTCTACCGGTAATATTTCGGCTACCGGGGTCCCGTACCAGTTTCCTCTCCCATAGCGACCTTGGAATGTAAAGTATCCTCCGCAGTAGGCGAGTCCACCTCCTTTTTCTACGTACTTTTTGATTTCTTTTAGCCTGTTGGGGGTGACCTTTAAAGGCTCTGGCTTCACGCCTCCTGGAGACAGGACAAGCGTTTCATAGCCAATATCACTTAATATAAGTACATCATAATTGTTTGTTAAATCCTCAGCCCTTTTCGGAAATTCAGAAAAAGCGACCATTGGTGGCATGTGCGTCACGCTAATCTCCGAATTTTTTTCTAATGTCTTGCGCAGGTACACAGCTGCGTCCATGATTCTACTCATGTAAGTAATTACCTCGGCTCCTTTTATTTCCGTCTCTGCACGCATAGAACCGTCCCCAGCATACAAAATTCTGATCATTCCTTTTCCTCCTTATCCTATGTCTTATCTAATACACTCTTTGACCTGCCCCCATTAATAGTACCACTTGTTAAGTTAGAGTCAACGGCGATGGTCTCGGGAGCAGGCGGCCGGTAATTTAAAGCACGATGGCCACGGCAAGCATCAGGTATCCGTTTGGAACATTTACTGACTTCTCAGAGATTCATACCTCCAAAACGATTAGTCTAGAGGATCCTCGACACGAGCGGTATTTTTCGGACTATGCAGGCGACGGCGAAGCAGAGCGGTACCCCGATGGCTGCTGCCAGACCGAACTTCAACAGGGGCTGAAGCTCGATTCCCTTCAGCGAGACTGCCAGAAGAACGATGACCGGGACATGTATAATATAGACGGTAAAACTCTGTTGGGACATGAACCTGCCGAGCCTTCCCGGCCGGTCTAAGAAGCGGCGGAAAAGCGTGATTAGGCCCAGGCACATTCCGACCGAGACGGTCGAGTCCCAGAGCACGTAGACCGCGGACTGCCAGTGCCCGTTACCGACGAAGTTCGATCCGATGTCGGTGAGCCTTAGCGGCAGACCGCTTAGCGCAATGGGAAACAGCAGTACGGTGACCGCCAGTGCCATTATGAGGCCTACCCTCCCCGTTTTGCTGGGGATGGTCCGGAACCAGTTGCTCCGTGATGCGATGATGCCCAAAACGAAGAAGCTAAGGTATTGCGGGAGATATGCAAGGGTTGGAAAGACGTCGAGCACAAATTTGCCCAGCGGGACAACTATACGTACCAGGTAACTTACCAGCGCCAATGCCAGGATGAAGGTGCCTATAGCGAGATAGCCGGGTGGTGGTGAGTTAATTGCCTGTTGCGATGTCCGATTCCTTGTCGCCGTGCGCCATGCAGCATAACCGAAATCGAAGATGAGCAACATCGCGACGAACCACAGTGGCCCAGCCCCGATCAAGTGGGGGTAAGCATGCCAGGTAAGCGGGCTCGTAATGCCGGTGAGACTGGCTGGCATCTGGTAGTACCCAATAGATGCAATAGGGCTGAGCACGAATATGAATACGACTACGGGTATGCCAAGGCGGAGTAGTCGGTCCTTGAGGAAAGACCCCGGTCCTTTGCGCTCGAAAGACCCTGGGGTGAAGTACCCCGACATCAGGAATAGGGCGCCCATAAAAAAGGACTGATTGATGAGTACAAATGCCAGAAATACCACGTACGCTAGGGGGTCGGTCCACGGGGGCTCCACGTAGTAGAAGGGCGCGCCCGCCCCATAGACGAGAGCCAGGTGGTGCAGCACTATAAGGATAATCAGCGCAGAGCGCCAGTTGTCGATAAAGTGCAAGCGAGAGCTCGGCTTCCTTGCTGCGTGCAATTGACCATTCGCTATGGACTTCTCGGGCATCTGACCCTCCATGTCTGCGTCAATATCAATATGATGTCATCACGAGATTATTGTCATCAATGGCAAAAGTCAAGAGATTGGACCGAAAATGTTGAGATGGCGAAGGGGGACAATATCAAAGGCAAGGGCTATGAGCAACCAAGGTACAGGTATTGCGTTCACGTTTGAGTCACTTTTTGAGCACATACTCCGTTCCAGCCGCGGGGGATTCGAACCAACCCGATTCCGATTGAATGAACACCTTGACGATCAGGCCGCAGTCCCTTCCGGGCGCGGGGCAGCGTTCCATTCTTCGGAGCAAGACCAAAACTCGCTCAGGTACTACGTTTCAGACGCTGGCTCCGGGGGACGGACGATGTTCGAATCTTTCTCCAGGATGCCGGGGAAGAGATTCAGATTCCAGCCTATGCTCAGCCGTCCTCATTAACCAACAAGTAGGTAACTGTTCAATTTTTTGGTGGGTAAGCCATATGTATCGCTTTCTGGAAAAGGGTTTAAGTCATTTTATTTGAAATATGGCTCAAACCTGCCAGTGGTAAGGTTTTCAGATATTTCGCCCACCAGATTTTGAACAATCACCTGTTCTTAAGGCCATCTTTTCCTCAAGCCTTAACTCTATTCGTCAGGGCCCAGAAACTATCTCCTTTACAGCCTTCCTTCCCTAATTTAGCAGATTAAGCGGCTACAACTTTCTCAGGGAATTATGGCTGGAGGTAGTTTTGAGCCTTAAGGTGACACCGCTTATTTGAGCAGCTAGAGCGATGCTCTTTATTCGGTTTTCTCTGTCTTCATTCCTTTGGTTAAGTAATAGCTAACAATTAAGGCTATTCCTATGAATATAGAACAGAACCCGGGAAGATATAGCCACTGACTCAGTTCTCCTATGAGTTCTGCTATCAGAAAGGCAAAACCCACTCCTATTAGCACTAATCCCCCAATGAGCATACCTTCTGGCCACCCTCTCTCAGCCCGGCGCAGCTCTTCGGGCTTTATCCCCTTTTCAATCATAGCCATCTTTTGCCGGTGCTCCGTATAAATAGCCAGCATCCCACAGAGAATGCCCACCACAGGAATAAGTACCCATACCCATCCAGCCATGGGTCACCACCTCCCTTCTCCAATAAATTAGCTATTTGTTCAAACCTATAGAAGTTACATCTTT
>Ga0209978_10001151_pt1 | contig 10866 bp, 10 predicted proteins | sample BentaG_FD_182805 | JGI IMG/M metagenome (GOLD analysis project Ga0209978, IMG submission 182805) | Deep subsurface microbial communities from South Atlantic Ocean to uncover new lineages of life (NeLLi) - Benguela_00093 metaG (SPAdes)... | ecosystem: Environmental > Aquatic > Marine > Oceanic >...
TTGGGGTTGAGGCGGATAGCCTCATCATAGTCCTCGATGGCTATTTGACCCTCTGCCTGTCTCAGTTCAAACGGTGCACCACAGCTAGCACAGGTTGTGGCATCTCTAGGGTTCTTGGATCCACAACTTGGGCACTTCTTTTTAAAAAACATATAGCACCTCCTGTTTACTGAATCTAAAAGGGCACTAGCCAACGCTAGTATAACATTTTTGATTTAGAGTAAAAATTGAACGATTTTTGGATTGCACAATTTGGCTTTTTATTGTTGCTTGAAGTTGTTGCATGACTGGAAGTATAGCCTGGCTATAATAGGAACTAGCTGCTGAATATGACTACCTTGGAAGCAGTGAATCTACACAATAAGCTGTCTATTTCTTCGTCGGAACCCGATGCAGTTCAACTGCTCTAGTGATTCGCCCGTCTGCCATTTGAACATCCATCTGAACGGCGTACTCGTATTTATCATCATTAAACTCTGCGTGAACGAGCCAGCCTTGCTTCGGTTCCCTAAACAATGGAAACCGCTCAGCTTTGAGTATCTTAATGTTCTGCATGGCTTCGCCGTATAGAGCTTTAACGGCTTTTGTTACTAGGGGCATTAGCTCAGTAGCATTATTCACTGGCTTATCCATGGTGCCTCCGTCCTCGCCAAATCCGATTTGCGCCTGTAGACTTTCGAGGTCATGCCTTTTGCTATAGTCATATTTTACCATGAATGACTTAATATATGTTTTTATATATACTTATTATCTCTTAGAAAATAAACCACGAAGTTGAGGAGAAGCTTTGAGCATGCCAAGCACACTAAAAAGAGGGCTATTTCACATATTTGGTGGATTGTTTATCCCCATAGCTGCCTTGTTTCTGCCGAGAATGGTCTTAGTCATATCGCTGTGCGTAGTGACCTTCATTTTCTTAACCTTTGAGCTCGTCAGATTTAGGGCTCCAGGAATAAACAGATGGTTTTTCTCATTTTGTAAGCCGTTATTAAGGGAAAAAGAGGTGTCGCGCTTAACTGGCACTAGTCATATGCTTATTGCGTCTTTGATAGCATTTCTAGCCTTCCAGAGAGATATTGCAGTGCTGGCACTTTGCTTTCTGGCTGTGGGTGACGCATTGGCTACCCTCGTTGGCAAGCACATAGGGAAAAGGAGACTCCTCGGTAAGACATTGGAGGGAGACCTGGCATGCTTTATCTCCTGCATCGCTGTAGGATTGGTCTTCTATTATGCAGGTTTGAACATCCCGTTACTCACCATCCTGGTAGGCGCCGCAGGTGCCACTATTGTGGAAGCCGTACCATTACCGGTAAATGACAACTTAACTATGCCTCTATTTGCAGGGGTGGTGATGACGGTAATGCAGTTCTAGCCCAGGATCGGAGCAACAGCAGAAGGGAGTGATGCATCAAGCGGGACAAGACAGAACTACAATACGCGAAAGCTATTTCAGCCGTGAAATCTATGGCACTGATACCAGGGGCCCTATCCTGATTACCCCGGCCAGGAAAACTGTTAAAGTGCCGACTAGAAATGAACAAGGCTCATGGCTATGCTGACACAAATGAGATCTCTTGGGCAAAGTTTGGTAAAATTGAAAGGTCTTTTTATGTTGGGCATCTGGATTGTTATCATTGTCACTATCATCTATGTTGTCTTTACCAGCTTTCTCTTCGTTTCTCAGGCCCACTATGTCTACTACCCTGAGCGCGTTCTATCATCTAGCCCAAGCAACATCGGGCTCGACTTTGAGAGTGTCTCATTTGAGACTACGGATAGAGTCAAGCTCTCCGGCTGGTTTATTCCCAGTGACAGCGCCAGAGGCGTCATTTTATTTTGCCATGGTAATGCGGGCAACATAGGACACCGGTTGGAGTCCATTCAAATATTTCATCGACTTCGATTAGACATCTTGATCTTCGACTACCGGGGTTACGGCCAAAGTGAGGGGACTCCCTCTGAGCATGGCACATACAGAGACGCAGAGGCTGCCTGGCACTACCTAATTGAGGAACGTCAGGTAAACCCAAACGAGATCGCTGTTTTTGGCCGATCGCTCGGGGGTGCAGTTGCCTCATGGCTAGCTCAAAGCCAAACGCCGGGGGCGCTTATCCTTGAGTCAACATTCACGTCTCTCCCAGATATCGCGACCACACTGTATCCTTACGTTCCCGTCAGGCTGCTTTTACGTTTCAAATACAACACGGCAGAGTACCTAGCTAGAATAAATTGCCCGGTTCTCATTATTCACAGTCGCGACGATGAAATAATGCCATTTAGCCACGGGTGGCGACTATTTGAAATAGCGAAGGAGCCGAAGAGGTTTCTCGAAATCACTGGCACTCACAATGAGGGATTCATCACATCAGGTAAGCGTTATGAAGAGGGCCTAAACACATTCATATCGGAGTACATTGGACCCCAATAGTAAGGAGGGAGCAATAAGCTTCCCCAAGTACATGCGAGCTAGCTCTCTGGTCGCCAGTTACATTTTGGCTTATCGTTCAATCCAAGTATTCTTGCCAGGATGGCAACCACCCGCAGGCTATTCCTGAGTGAAAATGCCCTCCATCTTATTGCGAGCAGCTTCAGTTGTCTCCGCAGTAAACTGCGCGGTCACCTTTGTCGCTATGGTACTCGTATGTCTCCCCGGCATAAGAAAGGAGAATCTTGTAACCAGGGGTAATTACCTGGGCATACATCATTCCTGGCTCCGGGCAGCCCAAACTGGTGTCCGGCCAGTCCACCGCCTCGACCGCTACTACGGTAATCTTCCCTGCATCTATACCTTTACGCTTGGCTAGGTCTTCTTTTGCAAGCTCAACTACCATCTCAGCCCCCCTAGGAATTGAGCTATTGCTTGGCGGCTTGGCGGCACAGGCACACCCAAAAGCAGACAGCGCAATTATAGCCCCGATAACCAAAAGGAAACCGCCTTTCACCCGTCCATTCCTACCATGCTAGTAAGGGGGCTGGCTTAAGCCAGCCCCCTGTGGCAACCCCTGTGGGACATTTATTCCTTGGTGAAGCTGTTGGGCGGAGTTTCGCCGTCCCACTCCAACCCAGCAGCGCTTACATTTGTCACAAGCGTTGTATAGGTGCCAGACGGAGCATCAGCGATCTTCTCTGCTAGCTCTCTTGCCCTCTCCAAAAGCCTCTCTGCAGATACTACCTCACTCACTAAGCCTATTCGCTCTGCCTCTTTAGCATCGATCCTTTTTCCGGTAAATATCATCTTCAGAGCCTCTTCAATCCCCACTATGCGGGGTAAAAACCATGTCTCCAACCCGGGGATACTACCAACAGCAGCGACATGGTTCTCCATAAAGCTGGCATTCTCAGAAGCAATCCGAATATCAGACGCCAAGGCCATGGCAAATCCCCCTCCGGTAGCAATTCCATTTATGGCGGCAATAACAGGTTTATCTGTTTCCAGAACGGCTCCAGGGGGGTAGTTAGTAATACGAATAGCTACCTCCTTCTGCTCAGCACGCTCCCTAACCTTTCTCTCTCTAGCGTCTTGGACATCATGGCCGCTGCAGAAGCCACGTCCGGCACCGGTGATAATAATAACTTTAATATTTTTATCGCCATCAACATCCCGAATAGCCTCACTCAATTCCTCCCCCGTTTTATAAGTATATGCGTTAAGCTTCTCCGGGCGATTCAGAGTAATGATAGCCACCTTGTCCTCTTTGCTAAGGATAATATCTTGATACTCCATATCCCCTCCTGCTAAATTATAAGCAAGACCAGGTACCCACTCCAAGCCTCGATACTTGGACTACATCATCTCATCCATAATGCCAACCCACTTGACGCTTCAGCGCCAAGTGGGTTAGATGTATCAACGTAATACCGTTTAAAGAATGGCTGGGCCTCTTCCTTGTCGTTAACCGCCATCCCCTTTCATTCTATCTTCCCTTGCTCATCCTTAACCATCATGTCGCAGTAGCTCTTGTGGCAATAAACCTCAATGCAATACATGATGCCCTCTTTTCAATTTTGGCTCGCACTTTGTGCCCCACCAGCGGCAGTGCCTGTACTTCTACCCGCTTTGCAACTTCTCTATGTCAAAGAAGATTAACCGTTACTCAGTTATTACTAGCGGTGCAATAACTACTATATCTCCTTGTCTGGCTCCTAAACTGTAAACCCCTGGCCCAAGCTCGTAACACCCGACTGCTTTTTGAAACTTCTTTTTAACTATCTTGGCAGCGCCATATTCATTTGCCACGCCTTCGGCCATATAAGGGTCTATAGCTTCAAACGCTCCTCCGTCCGCCTTGAATTTTCCCACTAGGTATATAACTACCTCTTCATCAGGGGCAAAGCCAGAGACATAGACTGTAAACTTCTTGGTAGCTACTGGAATTTGAGCCGGCACTATAAAGCTAGCCGCAACTCCGACCACTGCCGGACCTGGGGGACCAGGCAGACCGGGGAGACCTGGGAGACCTGGGTTACCGGGCAGACCTGGGAGACCGGCCGGACCTGGGGGACCAGTGCAGCTAACCGTTGTGAAACACAAAACACCGATTAAACCAAGTAAGAAGACTATCTTAGCTTTACCGTTAAGAAATCGCTCCACTTTTTACCTCCTTAGTTAGTGTACAGATAATGCATTTGCGATAGGCATGATATTTTTCACTTAGTTAGCTTACCAACCACCCAGTAATCTTTCCACACTCCTTTTTCTTTGAGGTACTTCGCCACACCAGGATGCACCGGTATGTCAGGAATAGTATCAATGCCAGCTGTCATTATCTCCAAGGGTGTTTTGGAAAATGCCTCAACGAAAATTGTAGCTGCAGACTTCGTATGTGCTTTTTCGACAATGGCTTTTGTTATGGCATAGGCATATTCCTCGCCAAGGTCGGGAGAGAATCCCCACCCCCAGTAAAACTCGCATGCTGATACCTTCCCCACCGGCGTAGGCTTAACGTAGGGAGCCTCGGTCTCAATCAGGGCGATACCTGCACCTTTTACGGCTTCCTTGAGTTTGGCTTTCTCCTCCTCAGTAAACGGGATTATCACCAATTTGTGACGTGTAGTTACATCTACTAACCAGCTAGGGGGAGATATTGCCGGGGCCATATGATAAACTATAGTAGCATCTATTGTTCTAGCGCCGACTGCACCACTAACCTCTGGATAAGGTAGGTCAGCATACTCTATTTTATCAAAAAGTCCGATTGCATCAAATATGACTTCACAAGCAAGAAAGAGGGTACCTCCCGGAGCAGCTAAAAATATCCGTCTACCGGCAAGATCCCCGAGACTCTTTACTTCACCGGCAAGTCTTTCCGGAACAGCCCAAAAGATGACAATAGTGTAAATCCATATCCCCTGCTGCATGCGGCGTTCCGGTGGAGTTGGGTGTTTTGCCCAATATTGAAGGTTATGATACTGCTGGTAAAGGGCCATGGCATTCGTATAGCCTGCTTCCGAAACCCCTTGTTCAACTCGTTTGACTCCAGCTAAGCTACCGAGAGGACGCACATCTACCCTCTCTAATAGTTCGGGGAGCTCCTCCTGTATAAGCATGGCCAGGGTTGCCCCCACAGCATAACCTGCCGACCCTTCCCGTCCTGTAATCCACTGTATAGTTACCGCTTCTTTTTCTTTAACTGCTGGTGCCGGTGCCGGGGTAGGTGCCGGCGCTGGTTTGAGTGGTGGTGCCGGGGCAGGGGGTGCTGGCTTAGGGGCACAAGCCACTACTAAAGCCAAAACCATAATGAGTGTAACCGGAATTAACCACTTCTTCACAATGAACCTCCTTTCGTTTGGCAAAAACATATTATTGGCAGTTTGTCAAAGTGGGAAAATTAGCCATTGCTTCATCATCCACCTCCTTTTTATCCATTAATTCTTTACAGTCTGTCAATCGCCAGTAATGACCACCCCTCTCCTGACAATGCGTTCAAAAATTGGCTCTTTTGGCTCATCTCCATAAAGTGTCATGTATTCTAGCACTACCCCGATGCCTTGTCAATAGGGGTAAGCTTTTCACCGCCCAAAATCCAAAAAGCCCTGCCCTTGAAGTTTACCGGACCTTGCTTGGCAAGGCCGTAGGATTTTTGTAACCGAAGCTACCCATTTATGATGATAGAACACTACCACCGAATAGCTTCTCTATTTCTGTAGAGCAAGGCGCTTGCCACCAGAACCAGTACCCCTAGGCTCAAGCCAAGATAAAATCCTTGACTAATGAGAGCGCTTGCTGCCCCTGCCGCCAGCAGGATAAATCGCAACAGATAATCTAGCCTTTTTGAACTTTGAAGGTTTAGTGCAAAAACGATGCTACAGGTAGAAACTAGAATTAAGGGAAACAGGATTAAGGTATCAAGGTTAAAATACAAAATTTGCGGATGAACTATAAGAACAAAAGGCATGAAGAAGAAGATTATTCCTAATTTTACCGATGTCCAACCAACCTGCATAACATTTGCTCCACAAAGACCACTTGCCACGATAACTCCTCCCCCTACAGGAGGAGTTATTGAAGAAGTTACAGCCAGAAGAAAAACGAAAAAGTGCGAAACGAAGGGAGGTATGCCAAAATTGACTAAAACCGGAGCCACCAGGATGGCAACAAGGATATAAGCAGTTATCGAGACGCTTACCATACCCAAGAAGATACATAATACGGCTGATAGCAAAAGCAGAGGAATTAAGCGCCCCCCTGAAAATACGAGCAGGTAAGTGCCTAGCACCTGGCTCGCCCCGGTAACATATAAAACTCTTATCATCAGTCCTACTATTGCAGTTAAGAAAACCAGAACTATAAGAGCATCGGCTGCTCTACGGCATCCCTCGTAGACCACCTTTATCCATCTTAGAAATGCACGCACATCCCGTTCCCGAAAAGCCGTAACTGCAGTATAAAGCAATTCAAGACTAAGATAGGTAAAGATACAAAGCATAGCTCCATACATTACGCTGAAAAGAAAAACAGCATAGGCAATAACAAGCACCACTACCGAGCAGACAAAAGCAAATAAATGTACCCCATCGCCCCATGATAAAGGTGCTGCATATATTTTTTCATCTGTCTCTATTCTTTTATCTTCCTCTCCTACTGAACGCGAAATAGGTATCCGAACTTCTGGGCCTGCTGTCAAGTGAACTCCTATAAAAATACCAGCATAAAGTAAAAGAGCCAGAGGCACGCCGGCTTTCATTATTTCAATGTAATGGACTCCTAAAAATTCGACCATGAGAAAGGATACTGCTCCCATCACAGGAGGCATATACTGTCCTCCCGTAGAGGCTACCGATTCTACAGCACCTGCCACTTTTGACCGAAGACCATGTCTCTTCATTAGGGGGATAGTAAAAGAGCCGGTGGCAGCTACGTTAGCCATAGCTGCCCCTGTAATCATACCAAATGCCATGCTTGATATGACGGCGAACTGCGGTAAAAGCTTCGTACTTTTTCTTACTATGCGCCAACAGATTTTGAGGAAGGTTTCAAGCAGGCCGCTGGCTTGAGCAAGCATAGCAAAAAGAACAAAAAGAGCTACTAACGTGACTGCGACCTGAAGCGGAGAGCCATAAACCCCTCCATCGACCATTAAGAGCGAGAAGTATTGCAAAATTTCCGTGAAGGAGAGCCCTTCATGGAAAAACGGGCCTGGAACGAGAAAGCCAAAAATAGAGTAAAGAATACAGATAATACCTATTATGGGTAACGCCAATCCTGTCACATACCAGGTCAAGTGAAGGCAAACCACTATATTGATTGCAGCTAGAGTGTACTCGAGCAGCATATACTCACCGAACGACTCATATGAAAGTTTCGCAAAAAAGGAATAATAATATACCGCTTGAAATACACCAAGAAGCATATATAGAACCAGGATGGAGAGGTTGAGCCTTTGGGATTTAACAAAGGGGATAAAGGGTTTACCCCCTATGGCACGTAAAAGGGCAATTACAGAAATTACTGCGTAAAAAATTATCGTAAACTGTATACGACCTACAAAAGGAGTAAGGGCATAGTAAATTAGTAGTCCACATAAACCGAATGATAGAATTCCTCGGAACTTTGTGGCATCAAGAACGTTATGCACAAGATTGCTTAGCAAAGGACCACCCTTTAGTCAGAATTATAAAAGGCGTTTCAAAGTTTGCCACGAGCTCGGTTGCGTTCAAAAGTTGGTTATTTTTCGGCCCACCAAAAATTTTTCTGCCAAAATATTATTCTCCTTTGCTTCCCCTGTCAAGTGGGGGGAGCTTTTCTCCTAAAGAGAGTGTAGCCCATTTGTAGGGCGCTGCTATTTTTCGTCTCGTATCACCTCAAGATAGGTTTCAGTTGGCCAGGCTTAGCCCTAGCTTCTCCTCACACTTTCCACACCTTGATCATCCCCCTGACTCCCAGCTCAGGAAGAACTCGCCTCCGCCATTCCTTAAATAGGCGGCGGCGGAGCCGAGTCCTCCCTCCAAGCTCTGGTCACGATCTCCTGGCAGGGCTGGACAGTGAAGGCATGTCATGCGTAGTGAAACAGAGATTGAAGACCTCGTTTTCCCCTGGCTTTGTGGAGAGAAATCCCGTTGTTATCGAGCGGTACAGAAAAATGGTGCTTCAAACCGGGGTAGACAACTATCGCAAAATCATAGCTATCCTGCTACAAAGGACAGCCCCCGATTTTACTAATATCACCTGTCCCACCCTGATCATAGTGGGTGAATACGAGGGTACTCGTGGTCCAGAGGCTGGCCGATGTGTACAACAGATGATAGTAGGCTCCGAGGTCAAGGTATTTCCCACTGGCCACCATCCGTTCTTAGAGCAGCCAGAGGCGTATAATGCTGCCATACTGCAGTTCTTGGCCAAGGTCGAGGCTAGATAGCTCGCTCCAGGGTCGACTCACCTCAGGCATCAAACCCGGTAGTTCCCTCATCATTTATCCTTTTCCTTGACGGATTCGATTTCCCGGTGCAGTTCTCTCTGTTTAACAACTAGCCAAAGAACATAGCTGAAGACCAGCGCCCAGACTACTATAAATACATCTATGACCAACTTGAAGCATGTTGCTCCCTTCTAGGCAAAGGCATTAGCGAAGCCGCTAGCAAAACTGGGATAAGCAGCCTTTGTCTCTACCGCTCATACCGAGACCGACATTCAAGCTACCATTCGTGCGGTAGATAAAGCTTTCAGCTACCTGTCGTAGAATGTAGTACGGCCTCCTAGGAACTCTATGGTACCATACTCATCGGTGCGATATATGTTTTGCGGCCTAACCTTTCCTAAGCCTCTCTGAGTTTAGGGCGCATAGTAAACTAGGGCCGGATTGCTTAACAAGCACCCTCACCGGCATTGACATGGTGAAAACGAGATGCTAAAGTTTACTCGTTCTGATAAGGAGATAATGTATCCAGCTTCCTTTGTGCCGTGGTACTAAGTAGTCCCAAAGATATATCAGAAAGCGGGGATACTCAGGTAATCACAGTTCAGAGACGGACAGCGAATATTGTTTTTAGGCAAGGAGGGAAGATGAACGGAAATGGTCTTGAAGGATATAAGGTTATAGACCTGACTCATTATGTAAGTGGACCTTACTGTACTCGCCTCATGGCTGGGGTAGGGATGGAGGTGATAAAGGTTGAGAAGCCGGGAGAGGGGGATGGTGCTCGCTGCATGGGCCCCTTTGTAAATGACGAGCCAGATATAGAAAAGAGCATCCCAGCCCTTTTCCTAAACGCGAACAAGAAGTCTATAACGCTCAACCTCAAAACCTCACAGGGGAGAGACATATTCCTAGAGCTGATAAAAGGTGCCGATATCTTAGTGGAGAACTTTATGCCGCGAGTCATGCCATCGCTGGGGTTAGACTATGAAACTCTTCGCGGACTAAATCCTGCCTTGGTAATGACATCAATATCAAACTTTGGGCAATCTGGGCCGTATCGGGACTATGAGGCGAGTGAAATTGTGGAGTATGCTTTAAGCGGTCTTATGTATATAACAGGTACGCCTGAGGCCACACCTTTAAAGCTTGGGCTTGACGTAAGTCAGCAGGTTGCCGCTCAGTATGCCTTTATGGCCACTTTGGCTGCCCTTTATAGCCGGGAGATGACCGGAGAAGGAGACTACGTAGATGTCTCTATAATGGAGTGCAACACCGGGCTTTTAGATTGGCAGTTGGGGCTGCTCCTTGGGCTAGACTTCATATACAAGCGGCTAGGAGACCTCAATCAGAAAGGTCATCCCTGGGGAGTATTTTCCTGCCAGGATGGCTGGGTATGTGTCTGCGCTATAGGGGGGAATTTCAAATATGTAACGGAAATGGTGGGAGACCCTCGACTCAGGGACCCGAAGTTCATGACGTCGGCGGGCCGGCTTGAGAATCGGGATGAAGTGAGTAGCCTTCTGCTTCCTTGGCTGGTAGAGCATACACGGGAAGACATATTTCACGCCCTTTGTACCAAGCCAAGTTGCGCCGGGGGCATGGTGCTCAATACCGAGGAGATAGTTAATTGTCCCCAGCTTAATAGCCGAAACTTCTTCTATCAAGTAGAGCACCCCGAGGCAGGAAAGGCCTTATATCCCAAGGGGCCTTTTCAAATGTCAGAGATCCCATGGAAAGAAGGACGGGCGCCGCTACTAGGGGAATACAATGATGAGGTGTATAGCAAGCTCGGCTATTCAAAGGCAGAGCTTGTTCAGTTGAGGCAGCTTAATGTTATATAGAGTGACCTTTTGCCACCCGGGTTACTTAGACAGGAAAGATGCTGCGTGCTGAGTCTAGGTAGTGGTTACTAAGTCGGGACAAAGGAGGATCAGATGAGGTTACCTTTGAATGGAGTAAGAATTGCCGACCTCACCCATGCTTGGGCGGGTCCACACTGTACCACAAATTT
>Ga0209978_10001152_pt1 | contig 10863 bp, 14 predicted proteins | sample BentaG_FD_182805 | JGI IMG/M metagenome (GOLD analysis project Ga0209978, IMG submission 182805) | Deep subsurface microbial communities from South Atlantic Ocean to uncover new lineages of life (NeLLi) - Benguela_00093 metaG (SPAdes)... | ecosystem: Environmental > Aquatic > Marine > Oceanic >...
TGTGTGTGGCGGTCTGGCAAAGTATTTCGACATCGACCCCACTATTGTTCGGGTAATCGCTGTAGTTTCGATATTTGTTACCGGAATAAGTATCATAGCCTATATAGTTATGGCGATTGTCGTTCCCCTAGAAAGCTAAGGGGTTACGACGTCACAGGATGAAATCAAGAAAGATGTGTAATAGACAAACCAGTTATTGCTGAAGCTAATTAGGCTCAAAATTATATATCAAGGAGGACACAAGATATGAGAACATGGATACCCGGAATAGTCATGATTATTATTGGCATCTTAGTGCTAGTCTGGCCTGATGTTATTAGGTGGACAATAGGGATAGGCATAATTGTAGTGGGGGTATTAAACCTCATTGGGCAGCGAAGAGACTAGTTTGGTCCTTATTACTGATAGTTGGTCTATTCGGGGGACAATAGCCAATTCCTTCGTGAGTAGAAAATAAGACAGTATGACCTATCAGCAGGCTATAGACTATCTATCCAGCTATACTGACTATGAAGTAGTGCCCCGGCTAGCACATAATGCGGCTAATTATGACCTCAGGCGAGTAGAGGAGTTGCTATCCCGGTTAGGTAATCCCCACCTCAAAGCCAGCTCAGTTCACATTGCCGGCACCAATGGCAAGGGGAGCACCGCGGCCATGATAGCCTCAGTCCTTACTACGTCAGGTTATACCACCGGGCTTTATACTTCGCCTCATCTGCATACCTGGAGAGAGCGCATCAAGGTTGATGAAGAGTTAATTTCAGAGGTGGAGCTGGCTGCCCTGGTAGAGAGGCTCAAGCCTGAGGTTGAGGCAGTGAATCAGAGAGCCATCTACGGTCGGTTAACCACCTTTGAGCTATTAACGGTGCTAGCCTTCGCCCACTTTGTCACAAAAGGGGGAGACTTTCAGGTGCTGGAGGTGGGAATGGGAGGGAAGTTTGATGCCACCAATGTGATTAACCCTGAGGTCAGCATCATCACCTCTATTAGCTTGGACCACACCGAGGTGCTCGGCAATTCTCTGGCGGAAATCACGGCTGAGAAGGCAGGCATTATTAAGCCAAGAAGCATAGTGGCGACCTCCCCCCAGCCTGATGAGGCAGCTCAGGTAATAGAAGAGAGTTGTCTCAGTGCTGGGGCACAATTGGTCAGGGTAGGTAGCGATGTCAGCTGGCGGAGCCTTAGCTCCGACCTTAACCACCAGCGATTTTGCGTGGCAGGAAGATTGGATAATTATGAACTATCCATTCCACTTCTGGGTCAGCACCAGCTAACTAATGCGGCTACTGCCGTGGCTGCACTGGAGGTTCTAGCCGAGAAGGGCTTTAATATTTCCCGGGATAGCATCACTAACGGTCTGACACAGGTAAGCTGGCCGGGTCGTCTTCAGATTCTTAGCCGTCATCCCTTTATCGTGGTTGACGGCGCCCACAATCCGGATGCTGCCCAAAGATTAAGAGAGTCTCTGGAGCGATACTTTGACTTTGACCGAGCTATCCTGGTTATCGGGGCATCAGATGATAAGGATATAGCCGGCATAACCACACAACTAGTGCCTTTATTTAATAAAGTCATTGTTACCCGCTCTCACCACCCTCGGCCTATGGCACCAGCGGCAATCGTTGCTGAGTTTACCAAGCACGGCGTAGAAGCTCAGGTTATGGACAATGTTCCATCAGCGTTGTCTGAAGCTCTGGCTCAAGCTGGGGAGAGAGACCTTATCTGCGTTACCGGTTCACTATTTGTTATTGCCGAGGTAATTGAGCAGATAAACAAAGGCAGTTTAAAGAGCCAACTTTAGTTGACTGATGAACTCCTGCCGCTTCTGCTCATCGCCAGTTAGTTGCTGTTTTAGCCTTTTCCAGGTCTCCGGGCAATGTTTATAGGTCACCCCAACTATTTGGTGAATTGCTTGGTCAATTTGTTTTCTATTGGCAGGAGTAACCTTAATGCCGGCTTCATCCAAGATGTCCTTTAAGTGGCGGAAATAGCAAGACATAGCATACTCCCTGTGGTTTTCAATTTCATCGGACTGTGCTCTAGGTTACGGAGTGTCATTAAATTGTGTCGTCTGGGCTTCTTTAGGTAGCATGTTGCCCAGGATTCTCTCCAGTGCCATAGTATGGCTACACAGCCCCCAGCTTGAGAAAAAGTGGCATGAGCAGTGCCACCTGCCATCTTGGTAGCTAGTGGTGTAATTGTCATGCTCTCCGTGAAATTCTACAGAAAATTCGGAGAAGGTAACCCGCTCAGTCTCTTGAGCATAGCGTTTTGCCTTTTCAATTTTCCCTATCAGGCTGGATTGCATATTTATGCCTCCTTAACTTAAAAAGCACTGCCCCAATTAGGCTCAGTGCTTCTTTCCTCGCTCAAGATAAAGTTTATCACTGCCAAACACATATTATCTGCCCAAAACTAAACCCTTCATATTTTTATTTTACTTCTTTTTTACTTAAAAGTCTAGGGGAAATCCAGACAGATTGGTAGGCCAGGCAATGAGATTGTTCAACAACCTATCCCCCTAACCCCCTTCCCTTAATAAGGGAAGGGGGAGCATAGGTTAGAGAGGGGCTTCACCCCTCTCTAAAATCTCTTCCCTCTCCCCTTTATAAAGGGAGAGGGACAAAGGGTGAGGGGTTAGTAAACAATCTAGGCAATTTTAATTTGCCTTAGTTGGGGCTACTACAGTAAAATGCATATGGAAAAGATTGGTGAGGTGAAGTAATGCCTATCTATGAGTATGAGTGTGATATTTGCCGTTGTCGTTTTGAAAGGCGGCAGAGGTTCGATGAGGAACCGGTAGCCATATGCCCCGAATGTCAGGGGAAGGCTCGGCGTGTCATTCATTCGGTTCCTATTATCTTTAAAGGCAGCGGCTTTTATACTACGGATAATCGTAAGGGTGAGGCGAAGGAGCCCGCGAAAGGTAAAAAGAAATCACCCGGCGAGGGAAAGGAGAAGCAGGCGTGAAGGCGCTACTCCAGCGAGTCACTGGAGCCTCAGTCAGGGTAGCCGGTGAGGTAGTGGGTAGGATAGGGAGAGGACTGGTGGTTTTTGTTGGGGTAGCCGATGGAGATACAGAAAGGGATGCGCAGTATCTGGCACAAAAGATGGTCAATCTGCGCATTTTTGCTGATGAAGAAGGAAAATTCAATCTTTCAGCTCTAGATATTAAAGGTGAATTGTTGCTGGTGAGTCAGTTTACCCTGCTGGCTGATACTAGAAAGGGTCGGCGTCCTAGCTTTGTCGAAGCGGCACCACCGGCTCGGGCTGAAGAATTGTTTAACTATTTCGTGGAGCAGGCTAGTGCCGCTGGACTGAAGGTGGAAACAGGACGCTTTCAGCAATATATGCAGGTAGAAATCCACAACGATGGGCCGGTGACGATACTATTGGATAGCCGAGAAAAATATCCGTGACTAATGGGAACTATAGTGTGAATGAGCAAGTTCTACAATCGAAGTTCCTGGGTGCTTTAGTCGGCACTGGTGTCGGGGATTCTCTAGGAGCACCGTTTGAAGGACGTTGTGAGGTCAAGCTTGAAGAAATTGAGGCTATAGCTGAAAGACAGGAGGTTCTAACCTATACCGATGATACCCATATGATGATTGGTGTAGCTGAGTCTTTGATTAGGAATAGAGGTTTTGATGGCGAAGACATGGCACATACCTTTGTCAAGAATTATGAGCTTGAGCCTTGGCGTGGTTACGGACCGGGGCCACCCCACATCTTCCGCTTGATAAGGGCTGGGGCAGTTTGGGACGAAGCTGCTCAAGGATTATACCGTAGTGGCTCTTACGGAAATGGTTCAGCTATGAGGATTGCTCCCATAGGTGTATTTTATCATAATAATCCAGCGCTGCTAAGAGAGGTTGCCTATAAATCAAGCCAGATTACCCACGCCCATCAGCTAGGCAAGGAAGGGGCTGCCTTGCAGGCTTATGCTATTGCCCTGGTGACAACCCTTGAGCCAGGGTTAGCTTTTGACCAGGGTGATTTCTTGGCTAAACTATTGAGCTATGTGCCAGATAGGGTTTACCAGGAAAAACTAAACCGGGTAGAAGTACTGCTTAATCAGCCAGACAGGGACAGAGTTATTATTGAACTAGGAAATGGCATTGAAGCCTTCAATTCAGTACCTACAGCCATATATTGCTTCTTATCTCAGCCTCATTCTTTTGCCCAAGCTATCCTTTATGCTATTAGCTTAGGTGGAGACACTGATACCATCGCAGCCATGACTGGAGCTATTTCTGGGGCATATCTGGGCTTTGAGTCAATACCCAGCCGGTGGAAAGACAAGCTTGAGAACAGACCGTATATCGAGGAACTAGCCAAGAAGTTACCCCACCCTACCCCAACGACAGGATAGCGCCCAGCTGTTGTATTGTGCCAAGGTTGTCCACATTGACCCATCTTTCTGCAATCTTACCATCGGCGATGCGATATATAGCAATTCCTGTCCACGTCGCTTGCTTACCGGTTGGTGGGATACCTAGAAACTCGCCTTGTTGAGTGCCACGCCCGATAAGACGGTGTACAACCTTGTCACCCTCAGCGATTTCATCCTCCACGGTGTACTGAACATCTGGAAAAGCAGTGCGAAGCATAGTGAAGCGTTGAATCATGGCTTCAGGCCCACGCTTTGGTGATTCTGGCAAACCGTAGTGGCCAACAAAATCAGCGGTAAAAACCTCGTTGGCGATGGCTAGGTTTCCCTCTCTAACAACCTCCTCCATGAAACGGTGAACGATAGCCTTGTTTTCTTCTACTGACATGGTCTGGTCTCCTTCATCAATATATGTTTACGATTGGATTGCTAGATTCGGTAAAAAGTGGAGATAGGGGGATTCGAACCCCCGACCTCTGCGATGCGAACGCAGCGCTCTCCCTATTGAGCTATATCCCCAAACTACACTTAGAATTATAGCATATGTGGAATTATTTATCTTCCTTGTCAGCCATTGGCATTATTGTTATACTTAATGTGCTAACTAGGGGTGAGACAGATGAATTTTGAGACTATTATTGGGCTGGAGGTACATGCCCAGCTACTAACCAAGAGCAAAATGTTCTGCCGCTGTAGCGCTGGCTATGCCAGTGCCCTACCTAATACCCATGTCTGTCCGGTGTGCCTCGGTATGCCGGGTGTTCTCCCCACCATCAATAAGCAGGCAGTGGAGTATACTATAATGACGGCGCTGGCACTTAACTGCACCATCGCTGATTATACCAAGTTTGACCGCAAGAACTACCCATACCCTGACCTGATGAAGGGCTACCAGATTTCCCAGTATGATGCCCCTATTGGGCATGGGGGCTGGCTGACTATTGAGGCTAATGGTGGCAAGAAGCGAATAGGCATAACCCGCGTTCACCTTGAGGAGGATGTAGCCAAGCTAGTGCACCGCACCTCCCCTGCCGGCGAATCCTACAGTCTGGTGGATGTTAATCGGGCTGGAGTCCCACTGATGGAGGTTGTTGGTGAGCCAGACCTGCGCTCCGCCGAGGAAGCCCGGCAGTATCTGATAAAGCTACGCAGTATACTCCGCTATCTGGGTGTATCTACAGGAAATATGGAGGAGGGAAGTTTTAGGTGCGATGCCAATATCAGCATTCGCCCTGAGAATAGCCGGGATTCTCTGGCTAAGGTCGAGGTCAAGAATATGAATAGCTTTAAGGCAGTCTACCAGGCTCTGGAGTTTGAAGCTAAACGCCAAAGAAAGGTAGTGGCTGAAGGCAAGCGACTTACTCAGGAGACCAGGGGCTGGGTGGAGGAAAAAGGGAAGACGGTTTCCCAGCGCAGCAAGGAGTATGCCCACGACTATCGCTATTTCCCTGAGCCTGACCTACCGCCATTAATGATAAACCGAGAGTGGGTGGAGGAAATAAGGGCACGCCTTCCTGAGTTGCCTGAAGCCAGGCGAGACCGCTTTATGGCTGAATACAACCTGTCACTCTATGATGCCAACCTGCTCACCAGCTCCAGGGACATGGCTGACTACCTTGAAGACTTTGTAAAAGCAGGCGAACCTGGCAGCCTGTCACAACCCGAAAGAGCCAAATTAGGGAGTAACTTGCTTTTGGGCGAGGTCAGCCGCATAATGAATGCTAATAACATAGATATCGTTGACTTTAGAGAAAGGGTCAGTCCAGAGCAACTTGCCAGATTATTGGCTTTGACCTCAGAAGGCGCCGTTAGCACTGCTACCTCCAAGTCCGTGCTTGAGGAGATGTTTAATACCGGGAAAGATGCCGATGAGATTATTGCCCAACGAGGGTTAAGCCAGATAAGTGATGCCAAGGAGATTGAAGAGGTGACCAGTCAGGTGATTCAGGCCAATCCGAAAGCTGTGGCTGATTATAAGGCAGGCAAGGAGCAAGCTCTAAAATTTTTTGTCGGGCAGGTAATGAGGGCTACCCGGGGTCGTGCCAATCCTAAGCTGGTAAACGAATTACTGAAAGAAAAGCTTGCCGAAGTCCTATCTGGTAGAGAGCGAGGATAAGATGCAAACCTACCTGAGTGTGGCTCAAATAATTTTATCTATAGCCCTGATACTGGCTGTTCTATTACAGGTTCGAGGTGGAGGGTTAGGAGGTATCTTTGGTCAACCTGATAGTGTGTTTAGAACTAAACGGGGGGTAGAAAAGACCTTATTTCAGCTTACCATCGCCCTAGTGGTTTTGTTTATTACTATATCCTTACTAGCCCTCATCATTAGCTAGTAAAAGGCTGCGGCATAAAGATGGGTGCCATAATAACTTTGACCACTGATTTTGGCTTGACTGACGCCTATGTAGCCGCTATGAAAGGGGTGATACTCGGTATTAACCCTGAGGCTAAGCTAATTGATATTTGCCACTCCATTAAACCACAGAATATTCCCCAGGCGGCTTTTGTGCTGAGCACAGCTTATCAGTTTTTCCCCCAAAAAACAATCCACCTAGTGGTGGTCGACCCCGGAGTTGGTACCGAGCGAAGAGGTATTATTCTAAGAACACCATCGGCTGACTTCGTTGCTCCTGATAATGGCGTCCTGAGCTATGCTATACAGGAGTCTTCAGCTAAACCTGCGGCGGATAATGTTAACCTACAGGAAAGAGAGCTTGAGCCAGGGCTGGAAGCGGTGGCTATCACCAAGCCTCAATTCTGGCGGACACCGGTTAGCTCTACTTTTCATGGACGTGACATCTTTGCCCCGATAGCCGCCCTACTTTCCTTGGGCTTCCCACCAATTAACTTTGGTGAAGCGATAACCTCGCTGACCATGCTACCTCTCCCTAAGCCGCATCGGAGACCGGATGGCTCACTGGTGGGGCATATCCTCCACATTGATAACTTCGGCAACCTGATTACTAATATTAAGGGTAGCGACCTGCCACCAACCAAGCAGCCAATCACTGTTGAGGTCGGCAATCACGCCATCTCAGGGCTAAGTCGCACCTATGCTGAAGGGCAAGGATTACTTACCCTCATCGGCAGCAGTGGATACCTGGAAGTATCCCTGAGGGGGGGTAGTGCCAGTGCCTTCCTTGATGCTGAGATAGGCAGTGAAGTAAGATTAAGACGGTAGCCGGGAGGTAACCAATGAACTGCCCTGTTTGCCGGCAAGAGGCTAGAGCCCACATCTACTATTGCGCTAGATGTGCTGTCTATGTGCATGAGAAGTGCTGGCAGAAACATGTAGCCCGAGCACATAAGGAAAAGAAGTAAGCCGGTGAAGCTGAAAATATGGTTTCTCGAGACCAGACCCCAATTTTTGCTGCTTTCTGTGGTGCTGGCATTCCTGGGTACTTGTATTGCCTGGTATGATGGTTTTTTTCATCTGGGCTATGCTCTGTTGGCCTTTATTGGGCTGCTGCTGGCTCACATCAGTGTCAATGTGCTTAACGACTATTTTGACTACAGAAGCGGGATAGACCTGGCGACAAAAAGAACCCCTTTTAGTGGGGGCAGTGGCATTCTCCCAGCAGCTCTGCTCAAACCGAGGCAGGTCTTCTGGCTTGGACTGGGTTCTTTCCTATTGGCAATACCCATCGGTATCTATTTCGTGCTCGCCAGAGGCTGGCTCTTGCTACCGTTGCTTCTCATAGCTGCAATATGCGTTCTTCTATACACCCCCGCCATACTCAAACTGAGATGGCCTGAGTGGGCACCTGGGTTAGGGTTAGGAACTTTGCCAATTCTGGGAGTTTACTTCGTTCAGACCAGCGTTTACACTCTCCCTGCGGTTGTTGCCGCCATACTATCTGGCATCTTGGTGCATAATCTGCTCCTGTTGAACGAATTTCCCGATGTGGAGGCTGATAAGAAGGCCGGTAGAAAAACCCTGCCCATCACCATGGGAAAGGCAAAGGCAGGCATAGTCTATTCAGTTCTGACCATCATAGTTTACCTGTGGATAATTGGTGGTGTGGTGGCCGGGCAAATGCCAGCCTTCTCTCTAATAGCTTTGCTAACACTCCCCCTTGCCATAAAGGCTATTCGGGGTGCCCTGAAGCCAGAGGAGATGGACAAGCTGGTGCCAGCGATGGCCAATAACGTTCTGGTTGTTCTCCTGACCCAGTTACTTCTGGGCATCGGCTATATTTTGGCGAAAGTTTTGGTGGTATAGTGATGTCAGCCGACCTGGTTTTGCTACACGCACCCAGCGTGTATGACTTTCGCCGGAAAACGATTCTTTACGGACCGGTTAGTGACTTGATTCCGCCCTCTCCGGTTTTCGAGATGTATCCTATCGGCTTCGCCAGTATCGCTGAACACCTGGAGCGTGCGGGGTACCGGGTGCGTATTGTAAATCTCGCTGTGCGCATGCTTAACAGTCGGAATTTCAGTGCTGAAAGAATGATAAAGCGTCTGAGGGCAGCAGTCTTTGGCATTGACCTGCACTGGCTAGTCCACGCCCACGGTGCCATTGAGATTGCCAAAATAGTGAAAAAATACCACCCTGAGGCAAAAGTGGTTTTCGGAGGACTCTCCTCATCTTATTTCTATAAGGAGTTACTCCAGTATCCTGAGGTTGATTATGTGCTGAGAGGTGACTCTACTGAAGAACCCTTCCGACAGTTAATGGATTGCCTGATGAGTAGGAGAGATCCTGAGGCTGTGCCTAACCTGGTCTGGCGAGATAGCCAGGGCAAGCTACGAGAAAATCCTTTTTCTCACGTTCCCACTGACATTAGCCATGTAATGATTGGTCACTATAAAAGGATAGTACGCTCGGTCATCAGGTACCGTGACCTGGCTAGTTACATTCCGTTTAAGGGCTGGCCACGCTATCCTATCATGGCGGTGTTTACCTGCCGTGGGTGCAGCCAAAATTGTGTTATCTGTGGTGGCTCCGCCGCTGCCTTCCGGAACTTTTATTATCGTGAAAAACCGGTTTTCCGCCCTCCAGAATTGGTTATTCGAGATGTGAAGCAAATTGAGTCCTTCAGTAATGGTCCTATCTTTATCTTAGGTGACCTGTGCCAGGCCGGGGACGACTACGCCTACGAGGTTTTGCGCTTGCTTCAAAAAGAGAGAGTAAAGAATCAGTTCATCCTTGAACTATTCTCCCCGACTTCAGGAAACCTTATTCATCAAATGGGGCTATCTTGTCCCAACTTCTGCCTAGAGATGTCTCCGGAATCACACGACCCTGAAGTAAGGAGGGCTTCAGGCAGAAACTATTCTAACGAAGCTCTAGAACAGACCATAAATGATGCCCTTAGTGCTGGCTGCAGGCGAATGGATGTATTCTTTATGATTGGACTGCCGAAGCAGACCCCACAGTCGGTAATGGATACCATTGACTATTGCGGCTATTTGCTGGATAAGTTTAGAGGGGATAAGAGACTCGCCCTGTTTGCTCCACTGGCACCCTTCCTTGACCCAGGCAGTCTAGGTTTTGAGCAACCAGAGCGCTATGGCTACCATATCCGGTTTCGCACCCTGGAAGAGCACCGCCAGGCACTCGTAGCGCCAAGCTGGAAATATTCCCTGAATTACGAGACGAAGTGGATGACACGCCACCAGATTGTGGAGACGGCGTATGAAGCTATCCTGCGCCTTAACCGTTTGAAAGCTAGGCATGGAAATATTCCCCAAAAACTAGCGGAGGCCGGGGAGCAGCGCATTGAAGCAGCTCGGGAGATGATGCACCGCATTGACGATATACTGTCCCGAGGTAACTACCAGGAGGAGCTATCCCACTTAAAAGCAGAGATAGACAGGGTAAATATGTTTCCAGTTAGTGAGAAGAGACAGCTAGAACTACCAGTTGGACTGGTTAAACTAAAGTTTTGGCGCCTTTTCTGGTAGTGGCTGGCTGAAAGATAAAGCGTGGTGCTTGTCTATTCCAGCACCACCCCAGTTCCATAGGCAAGTACCTCAGCCGCACTCTGCATTACCATTGAGGTGGTAAATCTCATACTGACAATGGCGTTAGCTCCCTGCTTCTCGGCATCCTCTACCATCCGCTGAATAGCTTGCTCCCTGGCCTCAGCCATCATCTTGGTATATTCGGTTATCTCACCGCCGACCATACCCCTGAGCCCAGCCATAATATCCTTACCCAAGTGCCTTGCCCGAATAGTACTACCCTTGACCAAGCCCACAGTTTTGCTAATTGTCTTGCCTTCTACCTGTCCCGAGGTGGTGATAATCATTTCTCTACCTCCTTAAAATCCTCAGTTTTAGCCTTTTTCAGACGGTCTTTAATAGCTATTCCAATGAGAACTAGCACTCCCATACCGATGACACCAGTAGCTATTCTGATAAGCAGCGGGATTTCACTAGCCATAAAAAAGACTTCAACACTCCAGCCGATTAAAACCAATATACCAATGCCAATCAGGATAAAGGCTACATTTTGCCACATA
>Ga0209978_10001153_pt1 | contig 10862 bp, 9 predicted proteins | sample BentaG_FD_182805 | JGI IMG/M metagenome (GOLD analysis project Ga0209978, IMG submission 182805) | Deep subsurface microbial communities from South Atlantic Ocean to uncover new lineages of life (NeLLi) - Benguela_00093 metaG (SPAdes)... | ecosystem: Environmental > Aquatic > Marine > Oceanic >...
GTCAGAAAGACTTAATATCAAAAGCGTCTTCGATTACCTAAACAAACACTAAGGTGATAAATTGAGAAAAATTCCACTCAGTGTTGGGTTCATCATTCTGTTCGCAGGAATCATAATCTTTTCATTGGCTAATCATGCCATTGAAACTCCCGAGAACCAGCGAGTGGAAAGAGTTAAGGATCTACCCTACGGACAATGGAAAATCTCGAAACAATTTGACAGGGGAGAAAAAATATTTGTAGCATTTGCAGGACCTAAACTAATAGACATCCCGAATGGCGTTCCGGCTATCGCTACAATTTGGATAAACATCACCGATCCAACAGGTGGTAATACCACTCTGAAAGCTGATTTTCGGGTAAACTTAGTCACAAAAAACCCTGAACTCAATATTACTCTTGAATCAGAAAGCGAAGGCCTAATTGTCGATAAATCTAAACTGGGAACCTCCAATGATTCTCCAGAGAATCTAGGCGGAGAGACACAACACGACGGCAATTACACAGCATACGTGTACAGCTATGGTATCTATATGGCAAGGTATTATTACCCTCCCGACGCAGACTTGCCACGCCTTGACTTATGGAGAATAGTTTTGAAAAAGGAATACTCTTTTGGCAACCTTCTGCCAGTTGGAGTAGCATTGATCGTGGGAGGCGCTTTCCTATCTATCTGGGCGGCGAGTACCAAACAATCATACAAGTCACGAAGAAAAGATAGACGAAAATGATCTAACGCACATGCTTAAGCCTCAACTACATGCGCGCGCGCGTTATTTTTCTGAACTGTAAAGGTGACAAGCAACGAGGTGGTTCTTACCAACATCGATCAACTGCGGTTCTTTCGTACGGCATATATCTCCTATGTAGGCAGGACAACGAGTATGGAATCTGCAGCCAGAAGGCGGGTTAATGGGACTCGGAATCTCTCCCTTGATAACCGTTTCAACACGTTTAGCCGTAGGATCAGGAACTGGTACAGCCTCAATCAACGCCTTTGTATAAGGATGAAGAGGCTCAAAAATAATCTTTTCCGTCTCACTCATCTCCATGATTTTACCCAAGTACATTATGCCAAGACGGTCACACATATGACGTGAAAGGGCTAAGTCATGGGTTATGTAGAGGAACGAGGAAGCATATTTCTCCACCAAGGAAATCATAAGGCGCAGGATTTCAGCTCTAATAGAGACGTCAAGCATGGACACAGGCTCATCTGCAACTATAAACTCAGGGGTTATACCAAAAGCCCTTGCAACGGCGACTCTTTGCCTTTGTCCCCCACTGAGTTCATGAGGAAATCTTTGGACAAACTTCTTGGGAGGTGTCAATTCAACATCCTCCAGCACTTCATTTACTCTTCTATCTACCTGATCCGGGGGGATTGTTTCCTGCAATAATCTTAGAGGCTCAGCAACTATGTCTCTTATAGTCATTCTAGGGTTTAACGACTCATAAGGGTCTTGAAAGATTATCTGCATTTTGCGTCGAAACGATTTCATCTCGGATTCTGAAATTGACGTAATGTCTTTACCTTTAAAGTAGATTTTTCCACCAGTAGGTTCAATTAGTCTCAGTAAAAGTCTCCCCGTAGTGGTCTTTCCGCTACCGCTTTCTCCAGCCAAGCCGAAAATTTCACTCTTTCTTATGTAAAATGAAACGTCATCCACAGCATGTACAGCCAGTTCCTCCTTCGAAAAAACCGATCGAAAGAGCCCCACCTTAATGGGAAACCACTTTTTCAGATTTTCAGCCTTTATTATTAGATCTTCCATGTGTTGCATCCTCTTTTAGTCTTTAACCAAATGGCACGCTACAAAATGATCCTTTGATATTTTGAGCAGTTTAGGCACCTCTTTTTTACATATATCCATGGCGTATTTACATCTTGGGTGAAATCTACACGCAGGAGGTGGGTCTAGAAGGTCTGGTGGGGAACCTGGAATGGATATCATTTCTTGCTTTTCAGCTTGAATACTTGGAAAAGATCCTATCAGATCTACAGTATATGGGTGCAATGGTTTCTTGAAGATTTTCACGATGTCTCCGTGCTCGACTAAGTATCCCGCATACATAATACAAATCTTCTGACATATCTCGGCAATCATTGAAAGGTCATGGGATATCATAATGATTGATAAATTCAATCTATCTTTTAGCTCTCTCATCAATCTTAGAACCTGTGCTTGTACAATAACGTCTAGAGCTGTTCCCGGCTCGTCGGCGATGACCACATCTGGATTGTTACACAGAGACATAGCTATCAATGCTCGTTGTTTCATTCCCCCACTAAACTCGTGAGGAAAATTATCTACTCTTGAAGCGTCTATCCCTACCATTTCTAGAAGTTTTGCGGCTCTTTCTTTTGCTTCTTTCCTGAATACATCGGGTTCATGCAATCTAATGGCTTCAACGATTTGATCGCCTACTTTATAAAGTGGGTTCATAGCGTTCATGGCGCCTTGAAATATCATTGATATCACCTTCCATCTGATGCGTTTCCGCATTTCAACCTCGCTCAAGTTGACAACGTCGGTGTTTCTCACCAAAATTTTTCCATTGATTATTCTACCATTTGAAGGTAGAATTTTAAGTAAAGAAAGAGCGACAGTGGTCTTACCGCATCCAGACTCTCCTGCCAACCCCATGGCTTCTCCTTTTTCCAGTTGAAAACTAACGCCTTCTACAGCCTTTACATATCCTTCGCCTATTAAGTAGTAAGTGGACAAATTCTGAACGTCAAGTATCGCCATGCTTGATCACTCACATCTTCTTGTTTTTACTATCAACAGATCTTAGATCTTATAGAGTAACAAGAAGTATTGTTTATATAAGCTTTAAGCCATGCAACTTCTCTTCTTGAATTTGTTTGTCTTGTTTCAAAAATGCTTAAAGGGAAGCATTACTTTAGCAAAAGAGTGATTAGAAAGGAGGAATGCTGCACGGAAAACCGATACACTGGCAGAAACGTTGATCTCATGCTCTTAAGTGAATGGGTTGAGCGATTCTTTGAGAAGAAACTTTTTAGGACAATTAGAGAAGAGAAGACAAAAGCGCACAAAATTACTGCCAGATCTACATATGTACATGAAGTTTTAGACAGAGTCACCGTTTATATTTCTGGAGACCCAAACGATTTTGTGTTGCAGTTTATTACTGGGGCCCGTTCCAATTTGTTCGTGAAGCTTGGTCGGCTCACAACTTTGTTTGGTGGCGGGATTGCATTTTTGCGCGGTGTCAAATCGCAAGAAGCTGAAGAAAAGCTTGAGAGAAACTTCTGGACTTACGTGAATGAAAAAATTGATTTCATAGCTGGTTCAGCTCGCACCTGAAAAGCCAGATGACGTAGATCTCCTTTTTATCGTGGGTGGCTAACGAAGGCTTTTGTGCTAGCGTCTTTTCCTCAGCCTTGGGTTCAAGATTTCGTCAAGGGAGAATCCCATTAGGATGAAAGCCATTGCCATCAATGCGATTGCGAAGCCTGGAGGTATCACCCAGAACCAGTATTCACCAATTCCTTTCACAACAGCCGTTTGGGTCTTACTGAAGTCGAACAGCATTATGCCCCAAGAAGGTATAGTGATATCGCCCAGTCCAAGCCAAGCTAGGGATGCTTCCGCAATTATGGCGCCTGGAACAGATGTTGCCAATGAGATGTACACTAAAGCGAATACGTTAGGAACGATGTGGCGGAATATTATGTAGCTTTTGTTTGCTCCGGCGGCTTTGGCGCTTTCAATGAATGGTCTTTCTCGCAGACTAAGAGTCATAGATCTCACAGTTCGTGAGAAGCCCATCCACCCCATGAATATAAGTACGCCTATTATGTTCCAGATTGATTTACCGAGCACTGTAACTAAAACTATTAGCAGCGGCAAGCCTGGTAATACTAAAAGAAAGTCTGCGAATCGCATCAGTCCTTCATCAACCAATCCGCCCACGTACCCCGAAACTAGCCCTACAATCAGTCCAATCAATACAGAAAAAACTGCTGTGAGAATCCCAATCAAAAAGGAGATTCTAGTTCCATGCACTAACATAGTGAAAAGATCTCTTGGAGAGGCCTCGGGGAACGACGAGGTACCCAGCAAGCCGAATGCTTCACCATACAATATTACTTGCAAGTTGTCAACATAAACTCTTAAATCGGAATTACTGCCTTCCGGATCGAAGATCGTAACGACGAACTCGTATGTGTAGTTCCCGGCTTTAGTGAATGTTGTTTCTTCTATTATAGACAGTTCTCCTAGCGTAGTTCCTCCTTTGCTGTACCATTTTGTCTCGTTCGCTTCACCTAGGAGTACGGGTTTCGGTAAACTAATCGTTTTAACAAGAATTGCGTCTGGTTCATTCCCTCTGCGAAATTGGATACTAATCTCAATGGGGAAATCGAGTATTATAGGCGTTTTGTTCTCTACAGAGAGAGAGTAATGGTACCAGAACGACTGTGGATTGTTTTCATAAGGATATTCGAAGCTTTTGGCAAATGTTATGCTTGCCTTACTATCCTGAGGAGCAGCTTGGCCGTCTTCACGTTTGTATAATATCTCGATGCATCCATCATTGTTGTGTTGGCCTCTTGTTTCGTTATATTGCACTGAGGTGTATGTAGGATCGTAGATTGATACCCATTGTTCGAAGGCCGTTCTTGAGGTTAATTCATGATTTTCCATCAGTTGAATGCTTTCTGAAAGCTGATGCATGCCCAGAACTGATTTGTACCATATTGGAACGCAAAGTTTCTCAGCTTGCTTTGGTTGCTCACCGCCGGGGTAATATCCGGGCCACTTCGGGTTTAACGGGTCTAACGGTGCTATGAGCGGAGCAAAGATGGCTACAACGGCGAAAAACATAATGATTCCTATTCCAAGAACGCCTCGTTTACTTTGCTTATATTGATTCCAGAAACCCTTGAACCTTTGAATCGTGAAGGAAAATTGTTCTTTGCGTGATGGCATATTTGATTTCACCCATACTTTATTCGCGGATCTATTACACCATATAGTATATCTGCTAAGAAGTTTGCTACGATTACTAACAGCGCCATTACAAAGAAGAATGCTTGCATTACCGGCATATCGTTCCTTTGTATGGCATTCCACACTAGTAATCCCATGCCTCCATATGAGAAGACTGTTTCAGTTATTATGGCTCCAGATATAAGAAAGCCGAAAGTTAATGCAACACTGGTGATCAACGGCAATGAGGCGTTTTTCAAGACGTGTTTGAACAGAACTGTTCTTTCGGGCAGTCCTTTGGCTCGGGCTGTTGTCACGTAGTCTTCGGTAATTGTTTCGAGGACCGTGGCTCTTGTTAGGAGGACCCAGCCACCGAACAAGAAGACGAAAAGGGTTGTTGCTGGAAGAATAATCATATAGAGGCGACCGGCAACAAATTCTAATATAGAACTCGGGGGGTGAATAGCCCAGATTTGAGGTTCAACTCTCCCCACTTCAAACCAACCTAGGTAGACGGCGAAGAAGGAAAGCATAAGCCAGCCTATCCAGAATACTGGGACCGAATATGTTCCCAAGGAAGCAGTGACCAATAAAGTGTCTAGGGAGCTTCCTCTTTTATAGGCGGCTATTACGCCTAATAGGATTCCTATTATCATTGCGCCAAGTTCGGCAACGCCCATGAGCAGCAAGGTATTGGGCAATACCCTCACTATGTCGTTCCTGACATAGTTCCTTGTTTCATAGCTGTATCCAAAATTCCAAGTGAACATGTTTTGAACGTATATTATGTATCTTTCATGGAGGGGCTTATCAAGACCGTATATCACCTTTAGTTCTTCAAAGCGTTCCTTAGTCATTTTACCTCTCAGATCTTGTACATATTTATCTAAGGGACTGCCGGGCATTAAGTTGAAGAGAAGGAAATTTACTGTTGCAACCAAGAAGATCAATAAAATCATGTAGGCTAATCTTTTAGCGATGTAAGATTTCAAGGCCATCGATAGCCACCGCTAAAATTAGAGTCCAGCTTTGTATTTAAGCTTTAGTTTCACGTTCACAGAACATTCACGTGTACGCGTGTTGACGAAAACTTATTGGATATGACTTTCACTTTACTAAAAAGGAGCGAGCTTAAATGTGTGCACTATTCTTCAATTCAAAAAGTCGCTTAGAATTTCTTAAAGATATAAAAAGGGGGGGTGAAGTTGTTCTGGTTCCATTTGCCTATGGAGGCAAGTCGAATGATTGGCCGTATCTACTGGCGATGGTGACGATGTCGTAGATGTCTATCTTGCCGCCTTCAGGCGCCAAGTCTGCTCCTGCGAACCAGTTGGAAGACGGTACGCCTGTTCCTTGAGAACCGTAGGCGCCAGCTGCTAGAACGATGTCGTAGATGTCAACCTTGTAGGCGCCGTCTGTTTTCTTGACCCAGTCAATCTCGCCCAGCAGAGGTTTCTCCATGTAGAAGAATGCAGACTTTTTCAGCGTTATGCTGCCACCTATTCCACTTGTGAATGCAGTTGCGTACCACGAGCCAGCTCCTTCGAAAGATTCCTGCCATGGCAAGTTGCCAGGTGTAAATCCTTTTGCATCTTCCGCGCTCCAGTAGTTTATGACAAGAGTTCCAGTGCGAGTTGTATTCACCCATACATCAGCATGTCCCAGAGGACCACCGCGTTCTATATGCCATTCTGAGCCTCGAGTTAGCGACACAGCATCGATGGATATATCGACAACCCAGTATACTTTGTGGCTTAGACCCAGAAAGCCAGCGGGGCCAGTCCAGCTCCCGCTCCAAGCACGGCTTGTGTTGCTCAAACTACCCTTTCCAAGCAGGTTAAATGACTTGAAGGGTGGAGTAGAGTAGTAGGCGTTCCAATAGCTGTAGGAGTCGAAAAAGATTTCAATAGTATGGGAGCCAATAATGTTGAGGTGGTGAACGTCTTCAACGTCTACATAGAACCAGCCGTCTCCGAGTTGGAAGTCGAACCAGATGCTGACATAAGCGTTAGTTGCGTCAACGTTTTCTAGCTGGTTACCAGTCACGGGTTCCACGAAATAAGCATCGGTTCTAAACGTGTATGTGACTTTTGTCTTGTTCTCATCACCTGGAGGAGCAGCAGTATCCCACCATGTTTCAACAAGCCGCTCCGTGACGAAGCCGTCTTGGTCAGCTGAAAGGTCATATGGGGGTACATCGACGCCGCCGTACAGGTTCATCCTGTCAAGGTTCTGATAGTCGTAGTACCAGCTTGAGTACATGATGTTCATGGCTGTAGGTGCACCTTTAGGTCCATATCTGATAGCTGAATCGTCTACCTTGTAGGCGTTCATGAAGGTGTAGCCTTGTTCAGGCCCAGAGCCTGCCATGTTAACGACGCCTATTAGACTCTTGCGCCAAGGCCAGAATGATCTTGCGCTGAACAACGGGATGTTCACACAGATTTCTGTCATGTATCCTGAAGCGAGTTTGCAGTAGGTGATAGCCTCGTCATATGTGTCGGGATAACGACAACCTTCAAGAAGCGTGTCGAGGTAAGGATGAGTGCCATTGCCCGTCACGTAGTTAGGTCCGTAAGGAAACGTGAAATCGGAGTGGTATAGACCGTGAAGAGTTATTGGTGGGAATCTTCCCACACTCCAGCCACCGGTGTACATATGGTAGTTAAAGGCGCCCATCACTTGGTCGTAGAGACCGCCCATGTCAGCCTCGAGGGCGTTCACGGGGATACCGGCTTTCCTCATGTTACCATAAGTCAGCCTTCCAGCCTGAAGCCTACGAGTGTCGTCGGTTCGCACGCAAAGTATCAAATCGTCCAAGTCCAGTCCAGCCTTGGAGTGGCCTACAGGATAGATTCGAATGTACTCCGCTGAGCCTGGAAAAGCAGCATCGTAGTATGGGTTCGGCGTCGTGCCCTGTAGGAATCCCTCTGCATCCAAAACGGCAGCCGCTGCAATAGGGTCATACTCGTACGGATAGTAGGGAGCCATCATCGTCTGGTTTCCCCAACCCCTAAATGGCGATGCAATCATCTGGTCATTTCTTTCAGCGAATCCGCCACAAGCCTCGTCTACAACCCATTCCTTGTCGGTCAACCATGCCATGGCTTGCCTAAAGCCTACATAGTTTGTAGGTGAACGTACCCCTGGGTACGTATCGATAGAATAGTTGTTGTTGATGTCATGCTCGTAAAATCCCATGTCAGCAACAGCGCCGAGAACGATGTTAGCGTCGGCACTTGCATCCACATACAAGTCGGCTGTGATCTCATAACCAACAGCGTCAATCTGGTTAGCCTTCAAGGCTGCGTAAGCTGACTCCACGTCGCCGTAGTAATAGATAATGAGATCGTCACTTCTTGGACCTTTCTCCGCTAATGTAGGAAGTGGAAAGACAGATATCATCAGTAAAATCGAAGCAAATAGAATAGCAATGGAAACATTTTTGGTATTCATTTTTTCTTGTTCTCCTTTCTTTTTTTTCAGCAATATGCAAATAAGGTGCTTCCTAATAAAAAGGTTTCTGGAACATTCCTCTATGTAAAATTATGGAAAAAAACGCGTTCCCGACATTCTTTTGCAGACGAGGACTGTCATACTGCTCTCTCGTATACTTGCCTGCTGTAAGATTTTCACAGAGTTTTTCCCGAAAAAAGAAGAAACTTTTTTACATAAGTGTTTATCATAGTGTTTGCTAAATATGGGGTATAATTGGAGGAAAGAGTTTGTCATCTTACGCAGGGCGCATATTACGTGTTGACCTTTCAACCGGAAAAGTCGATACAGAACCATTGAAAGAGGATTTGGCTAAGCAGTATATTGGAGGCATAGGACTTGGCATCCGTCTGCTCATAGACAACTCCAAGCCGGGTACTGATCCTTTCAACCCGGACAATCCATTGATTTTCGTAACGGGCCCTCTCAGCGGCACCATGGGACCGACTGCAGGAAATGGCTATGCAGTAGTGTCGAAGTCACCTGCAACTGGAGGAATAGCTGAATCTAAAGCTCACGGTTTCTTTGGGCCTGAATTGAAACGAGCGGGCTATGACGCTGTAATCTTTACAGGGAAATCTGAAAAACTCGTGTACGCGTGGATCGACGACGACTCGGTTCATCTCTTGGACGCTCAGCATCTGAAAGGAAAATCACCATACGAAACAGATGTGGCCATCAAAGAAGAACTAGGTGACTACTACATTCGCGTATCGGCAATAGGCGAGGCAGGAGAAAAACTCGTCCGTTTCGCATCAATCATAAATGATGAGTTCAGAGCAGTTGGAAGAACTGGCATGGGCGCTGTCATGGGTTCCAAAAACTTGAAAGCCGTAGCAGTCCGCGGCACAAAAGATGTAAACGTTGCAGACCTCGAAGGATTCAAAGAATTCATAAAAATGATTCATGAACGCATGAAAGGCCCAGCAACCAGAAAATACAGAACCCTGGGAACACCTGAAAACGTCCTCGTTCTAAACGCTCTTGCAGCCTTACCAACACGAAACTTCACTCAAGCCACCTTTGAAGGAGCAGAAAAAGTCAGCGGAGAATACTTAAACGAACATTACATCAAGAAAATCATCGGATGCGCAACATGCGCCATGCGCTGCGACCATATTGCAGTAGTTCCAGAAGGCCCATACAAAGGATCCACTTCAAGAATGGAATTCGAATGCCTATGGGCACTAGGACCAAACTGCGGTGTCGATCGCTTGGACGCCATCATTGAAGCAATGCGCTTATGCAATTATTATGGCATCGACGGCATCTCTACAGGAGTTATTGTCGGCTTCGCAATGGACCTGTATGAAAACGGAATTCTCACAAAGGAGAACACTGACAATTTGGATCTCCGCTTTGGAAGCCATGAAGCACTCATAGAAATGGTGAAGAAAATCGGTGCTCGAGATGGCTGGCTGGGCGACGTACTCGCAGAGGGAACTAAGAGGGCAGCTGAAAAAATCGGCAAGGGCGCTGAAAAATATGCCTGCCACATTAAGGGTTTAGAGCTGCCGGGCTACGACATAAGAGGCTTGAAGACGGCAGCCTTGGGATTTGCGGTTTCCTTCCGAGGGGCTTGCCATCTTCGATCAGGTGCTTACTCGCCTGACGTTAAAGGAAAAGTGAATCGCTTTGTCATTGAAAAAGGAAGAGGAAAAATAATCATGGAAAATGAAGACGTGTACAACGTTATTGATTCTCTCATATTATGCAAGTTCTCAAGGGGCACATATTACGACGGCCTTGAAGACATGGCAAAGTACTATACTCTCGCAACAGGTATCGAAATAACCGTTGAAGAACTGAAAAAAGCAGGTGAAAGAATAAACAACCTAGCAAGACTCTTCAACGTCCGAGAGGGCGTTGGAACGAGGAAATATGATTCTTTGCCACCAAAGATAATGACAGTACCCATACCTGACGAGGGAGTTGCAAAGGGAAGCGTTGTCAATAAAAAGGAGTTTGACTTGGGGCTAGATGACTACTATGAAGTGCGTGGATGGACAAAGGACGGCATTCCCACCACTGAGAAACTCAACGAGCTGGACTTAGACCAGTTTGCTCATATAGTGAAGAAAAAAGGAGAGAAGTAACTTGGCGAAGCTTCACGAAAAGAAGTTTGTCTCCGCCGACCCCGCAAAATGCGTCGGCTGCTGCAATTGTGAGTACGCGTGTTCTATGGTGAAGGAAAAAACGTTCAATCCAACAAAGTCTCGAATACGTGCTATACGGCTTGGTCCTCTTGTGAACTTAGCAGTTGCGTGCAGACTTTGCGAAGATCCGCCATGTGTAGTTGCTTGTCCAAGAGACGCGTTGTCTCAAGAAGAAAACACGGGAATAATCATGGTTGATGAAGATAAATGCAACGGGTGCGGCTGGTGCATCGAAGCATGCGATTACGGTGCAA
>Ga0209978_10001154_pt1 | contig 10859 bp, 8 predicted proteins | sample BentaG_FD_182805 | JGI IMG/M metagenome (GOLD analysis project Ga0209978, IMG submission 182805) | Deep subsurface microbial communities from South Atlantic Ocean to uncover new lineages of life (NeLLi) - Benguela_00093 metaG (SPAdes)... | ecosystem: Environmental > Aquatic > Marine > Oceanic >...
AGTACCTGACGTGATTATTAATCCCCATACATTTCCATCTCGTATGACTATAGGTCAATTCATCGAATCTATTGCTGGTAAAGCTGCTGCTTTAAAAGGTGAGATTGTAGATGGAACACCATTCAGTAATAAAAAACCTGAAGAGATAAGAGACACTCTCAAAAAACTTGGATTTCAACATGGTGGTACAGAAGTTATGTATAATGGAATAACTGGCGAAAAATTTGAGGTTAAAATCTTCATTGGATTAATCTACTATCAAAAGCTTCACCATATGGTTGCTGATAAGATGCATGCAAGGGCTAGAGGGCAAGTACAGATGCTTACACGACAACCCACAGAAGGCAGGTCAAGAGGTGGAGGATTAAGATTTGGAGAGATGGAAAGAGACTGCTTAATTGGACATGGGGCAGCTCTGCTCCTAAAAGATCGGCTATTAGAGGAGTCGGATAAGAGTATGATCTATATCTGTGAAACATGTGGGTATTTGGCTTATTATAATTTTAAGCAACGTAAATATATTTGCCAGATTTGTGGTGAACATGGACATGTTTCAACAGTTATTGTATCCTATGCTTTCAAGCTTCTAATTCAAGAATTAATGTCACTCTGTATCTCACCAAAGTTAATGTTAAGGAGGAAAGCATAAAATGGCTTTAGCTAATGCTGAAATATCTAAACTTATCGACGGGATATCTTTTGGACTTTTCTCACCAAGTCTTATCCGAAAACTCTCTGTAGCAGAAGTCTTTATGGCTGATACATACGATGAAGATGGAGTGTCAATAACCTCCGGTCTTATGGACGGTCGTTTTGGAACCCTCGAACCAAGACAGAGATGTCAGACCTGTGGTAATACTGCTTCTATCTGTCCCGGTCATTTTGGTCATGTTGAATTAGCAGTTCCTGTTATTCATCCAAGCTTTGCTAAACTTACTCATAAACTTCTTAATATGACATGTCGAAACTGCGGTAGAATTCCTCTTTCCAATGACGTTCTTGAAGAATATAGCAGGAAAATTGAAGATGAAAGAAAAACCCTTGGTTTACAGTCTTCTTCATCATTTAAAAAAATTGAAGTAAAGACGAAAAAGAATCTAACTTGTCCACATTGTGGTGCTGCTAATTATAAAATTAAATTTACCAAACCTACATCATACCAAGAAAATTTAGATGACGATAGCGTTAATATTTTAACACCAAGTATGATAAGGGAAAGACTGGAAAGAATTTTGGGTAATGACTTAAAGCTTATAGGTCTAGATCCTGAAGCTGCTCGCCCTGAATGGGCGGTTCTTCAAGTTCTTCCTGTTCCACCCGTATACGTTCGTCCATCTATAACCCTTGAGTCTGGAGTAAGGTCAGAAGACGATCTTACACATAAACTTGTAGACATCATTAGAATCAACCATAGAGTGAAAGAGAACATCGAAGCTGGGGCTCCAGCCTTAATCGTTCAAGATTTATCTGAACTCCTCCAATATCACATTACAACATACTTTAATAATGAATCCTCTGGTATACCTCCCGCTCGCCACAGGTCAGGCAGAGCCCTAAAAACTCTCTCTCAAAGATTGAAGGGAAAAGAAGGCAGATTTCGAAGTAATCTCTCAGGAAAGAGAGTTGATTTTTCTGCTAGAACTGTGATATCTCCAGATCCAAATCTTGACATAAATGAAGTTGGTGTTCCAATAGAGATTGCCAGGCAATTAACAATTCCAAAAAGGTTGAATTATTTAAACATTGAAGCAATGAAAAAACTTGTAATAAATGGAATGGAGAAATATCCCGGTGCATTGTATGTTGTTAGACCGGATGGAAAACGTGTAAGATTAGAATTTGTTACCGAAAGAGAAAAAGTAGCCGAGCTTTTACAACCAGGTTTTATCGTTGAACGTCATTTAATGGATGGCGATATCGTTATCTTCAATAGACAGCCTTCTCTCCATAGAATGTCTATTATGGCACATAAGGTTAAAGTTATGCCATATAAAACATTTAGACTTCACCTAGCTGTTTGTACACCATACAATGCTGATTTTGATGGAGATGAAATGAATCTTCATGTTCCCCAAAGAGAAGAAGCGCAAACAGAAGCAGCTCTTCTAATGAAAGTTCAAGACCAAATCCTCTCTCCACGATATGGTGGTCCTGTAATCGGAGCTACAAAAGATTTTATCACCGCTTCATATGTCTTAACTAAGAGCACAACCAGGCTCACAAAAGAAGAAATCTCCAGAATTCTAATGGCAACTAACTATCATGGTTCTATTCCTGAGCCAGCCATCAAGAAACCAGAACCTCTTTGGACGGGTAAGCAAATTTTCAGTCTTTTCTTACCCAAAGGCTTTGATTACGTCTTAAAAGCAAGCATATGTCATCATTGTCCTCGTTGTAAATATGCTGACTGTCTAAATGATGCATATGTCATAGTTAAAGATGGAATTTTAGAAAATGGAGTAATTGATGAAAATTCTATTGGAGCAGAAAAATCTGAGAGTATTTACCACAGAATCGTGAAGGATTATGGTACACAAACTGCAAGTAACTTTTTAAATTCTATATGCAAACTTCTCAAAGAATTCCTTACTATGAAGGGATTTGGTTACTCAATTGATGAACTTGATTTATCGCCAAAAACACATAGAAAAATAAACAAGTTAATAGACTTGACAAATCAAAATGTTCATGAATTAATAGAAAAGTATAACCAAGGAATATTATCAAGGCTTCCCGGGCAAACACTTGAAGAATCACTAGAAATATTCATAATGAATGAACTTGCAAAAGCTAGAGATGGATCTGGAAATATTACTGACGAATTTTTTGGAATGGATAATCATGGTATCATAATGACAAGGACAGGTGCCCGTGGATCTAGTCTAAACATAGGTCAAATGACTGCATGTTTAGGACAACAATCCGTTAGAGGTAAACGAATCTTTAGAGGATATAAAAATCGAACTCTAGCTCATTTTGAACCAAGGGATCAGAGTCCAAGGGCAAGAGGCTTTGTTGTCTCAAGTTATAGAGATGGTCTTGATCCAATCGAATTCTTCTTTCACGCTACTGGTGGAAGAGAAGGACTTGTTGATACAGCTGTTCGTACACAACAGAGTGGCTACATGCAACGAAGATTGATAAATGCTCTAGAATTTCTAAAAGTTGAACATGATGGAACAGTCCGTAATTCCAAAGGATATATTGTTCAATTTAGATACGGTGATGATGGAATAGACCCCGCAAAAAGTGATCATGGTAAAGCAATTAATATTGAGAGGCTCATAGCCACTCTTAAACTGACAATGGAGAAAGGAAAACCCGCAACAAAGAACTATATTAAACAAGAATTACTGAAAATAGAGAATGAGTTAACCCCTCTTCTAGTTGCAGAACTTAGAACTAGCTCATCAAAGACAAAACTAAGTACAAAAGCTTTCAATCAACTTATTCAAATAGTATTAGACTCCTATAAAAACGGTCAAGTTGAACCTGGGGAAGCTGTTGGAATCGTAGCTGCACAATCCATCGGTGAACCTGGAACTCAGATGACCCTAAGGACTTTCCATTATGCTGGTATAAGAGAGATGAACGTTACTTTAGGGTTACCCCGCCTTATTGAAATAGTAGACGCTAGAAAAAACCCCTCAACTCCAATTATGAAAATTTATCTCGATAAGGAACATAGTGCTACAATTGAGAAATCCACAAAGATTGCTGAAAAAATAGTTTATACAACTGCCGACGCTATCTCTTCACTCATTTATATAGATCCCATAAAAGCGTCTATAGTACTGAAAATAAATAAGAAAAGGATGAAAACTAGAGGTATTACACAAGAAGATCTTGAGAATGCTTTTAATTTCAAAAACTGCACGGTAACTGTAGATGACGATGCTATTCTCATAACTCCTGAAGAAGTTACAGATTTAAGTAAACTCCTACCTAAAATTCCTTTAACGCATATTAAAGGAATTCCTGGAATCCGAAGAGCTCTTGTTACACGAGAGAAAGGTAAATGGTTAATAAATACGGATGGTTCGAACCTATCTAAGGTTCTCAAGGTTCCAGGCGTAGATCCAACCAGGACATCAACAAATAACGTTCATGAGATAGCTAAAACCCTCGGCATAGAAGCTGCTAGGAATTCAATTATCAAAGAAGCTAGAGGTGTTCTTGACGAACAGGGACTGGATGTCGATGTTAGACATGTGATGCTGGTAGCCGATATTATGACTACGACTGGTGATGTTTTACAAATCGGGAGACATGGTGTAAGTGGTAAGAAATCCAGTGTCATTGCAAGAGCAGCCTTTGAAATAACAGTGCCAACTCTAGTTGATGCTGCTTCCAAAGGAACGAAGGATATGTTTAAAGGCGTTACTGAATCTGTGATAGTGGGTCAGAACATTCCTGTTGGTACGGGAGCAATCGAAATTTTTATGGGACTAAGTAAAGAAAATAGCGAGGAAATAGAAATAAATAGTTAGTTCTTTAAAGATCCTGTTTGGAGGACAATATTGATGATTGATCTTGATCGAATTATCAGATTAGCAATTAAATCTAAGAAAATCTATTTTGGTTCGAAACTAACACTAAGTATGGCTAGACGTGGAAGAGCAACAGTCATAATTATTGCCTCCAACAGTCCTAGTAGATTTCGAAGTGAAATATCATATTATTCTAGACTCTCAGGGATTCCCCTATACACCTATAATGGCACTAATTTAGACCTAAGTTTGGCTTGTGATAAGAGATTTCCTGTTTCTGCTTTAGCTATTAGGGAAATTGTCGACTCTCGACTCCTCAGAATGTTAAAGATACAGGCTTCAGAGATGGAATGAAGATTAAAATAATATATAACTAATATATGTATAATAAAAAATAGCAACTTTCAAAGGAATACGACTTAAAATGGTTCAGAGAATTCGATTAACTGGTACCGAAATGCGTTACATTGCTCTCTTCGAAAATTTAACAGGTGAAATGGCCAATGACTGCATTATTGATAATAAAAGAGATAGGATAATCCTTATTGTTAAACCCGGAAACGCTGGTCGTGCCATTGGAAGGCATGGTTCTCGTATAAGAATGATGAGAGATATGGTAGGGAAAGATATTGAGATCGTAGAATCTGCTGATACCCCAATTGAATTTATTAAAAATTCCTTTGCTCCAGCTCATGTTAAAGAGGTTCGTATCACAGAAAGACTAGATAATAGAAAAGTAGCAGTAGTAACAATCGATCAACGCGATAAAGGGATTGCTATAGGGAAGAATGGGAAAACAGCTGAGAGGACGCGTTTATTAGCAAAGAGATACTTTGGAATAGATAACGTGGTAATAGTTTAGAATTAATAATACATGAAAATGGATCTTTTCTATCTCAATTCATGTTTCCTAAATTATATTTCCCTTTTTTAGATACATTCTACTTAAACCTATTTTTAAAAAGTGGTACTATGAACCCAATCTGATAACAATTTGATTGAATGAGGCAATGTTGGGAACATGGGACGTTAAGAATCTGCTCTGGATATATAAAGCAAGATCTCTGAATCTAGAATAACCTATACATTCTTAACTGTTGAATAAAATTGAAAGAACTCTTCCCTTGTTCATTATAATATCTTGTCTACAATTTTGCCAACCATCTTGGCTATTGCAGGAGCGCAGGTCAATCCTGGCGATTCAATACCGATTAGATTTATGAAACCAGGGAAACCCTTATCCTCTTCATGCCTTATTATGAAATCTCTAAAAGGTTCAGTTGGTCCATTAAGTTTAGGTCTTATTCCCGACATATCTGGCTTCAAGTTTTCCTTTTTGACAAAGGGAAGATAAGGGATGATGTCCCTCCAAAATTTATCTAAATTTGATTCAACCTTATAATCGATTTTATCAACATAGTAAGCGTTTGGTCCAAATCTTAATCGCCCCATAATATCCGGAACTGTATGTACTCCAAGCCAACCTTGATATTCTTTCATTGGAGGTGATGGATAGATTAACATTTTTACAGGAGGTTTCCCGATCAAGGAGTAGTAATCCCCTTTACACCAGTGTATGCGATATTGCTCCTTATCGATATCTATTCCCACCATCCCAGCAACCCTATCTGCGTATAGACCCGCTGCGTTGATAACAAGTTCAGTTTTTAAAGAAAACAGTTCGCTACCACTTCTGGTTCTAATAGTATATCCATATTCACTTCGATCTATATTAATTACCTCTGTATCACAGACAAGGGGATCTATTCTACTGTATTGACACATTTTTCTGTAGAAAAAATCCATTAATCCATGCGCATCGACTATTCCTGTTGAAGGAGAGTAGATGGCAGAAATCGCGTTTACTTGAGGTTCAAAACTATGTATCTTATCCTTACCAATAATTTTTAAATTTTTTATACCGTTCTCGCGTCCCTGCTGTAGGAGCTTTTCGAGTTGTTTCTCTTCTTCTTTTTTTGTTGCAACAATCATCTTTCCGATTCTCTTGTAAGCTACATTATTCTCTTTACATATACTATAAACCATAGGATTTCCATCAACACAAAGTCTTGCCTTTAGCGAATCATTAGGATAATATAAACCAGCATGTATCACTTCACTATTACGGCTACTTGTCCCTTTACCATAACTAGTTTCTTTCTCTAAAATGTATATCTCACGGTCTTCGCGAGCTATCTCCGAACCTATTGCTAAACCAACTGCACCAGCACCTATGATTACGATATCAACTTTCTCCATATCTAGACCTTATGAATAAATGACTCAGATACTTATATTTCGAGGATACAACTCTTTTCTCCTCTTTTTACATTTTTTATGAATAACTCTATTTTCTACTGAATTTGTTTCTAACTTACTCATTTTCATAAATTCGAAATCTCGAAGACATGGAGTTATATCACATAACCCCAATTCAACAAGTATTGAAATCTGATATTGCTATATATTCCATGAATCTTGAAAGTTATGTAGAAGAACAGCTGGTCTCCTTCTATAATTAACTATGGGGAATGATAAATCTTCATTTTATATTGTTGCTTCCTTTATCTTCAAAATTTGTTTATACTCCACCATATTAAATAATGAAGTTACGTTAATCAAATTTACTTGCTGAAAACAATAATAAAGGAGTAACACTTTTATTTTTATTTATAAGCACTCGTTAAATGATGAATACTTGAAATTTCCTACTAGATGCAAAAGCAATATATACCACCATGTTTATCACATGATACGCGATTTAATATAGAAAGAGGATTATAATGTCTCCAGGTCTATATGCGGCTCGAGGTCTCAGAAATAAACGGAAACATTTCCGATGGAAAGATAGATACTACAGAAGAAGAACCCTAAGATTAGATATCAAATCAGATCCACTTGAAGGCGCTCCAATGGGTCGCGGAATAGTTCTAGAGAAAGTTGGGGTTGAAAGCAAACAACCCAACAGTGCTATACGAAAGTGTGTACGTACTCAGCTTATTAGAAATGGTCGACAGGTGACAGCTTTTCTTCCAGGAGACGGAGCTCTTAATTATATTGATGAACACGATGAAGTTATGATATGCGGAATTGGTGGAAGTAGAGGTCGTTCTATGGGAGACATCCCAGGTGTCAGATATAAGGTAATTGGTGTAAACGGAGTTTCCCTAAAATCTTTAATCCTAGGGAAAGCCGAAAAACCTCTCCGATAACCCATCTTTTCTAATAAAGAATTATCTTTTTCCTAACGTGATGATAGTGCAATTCTCTCCATTTCATCTTTCTTTCCGATAGCATAGCTTCGGCTATCCCTCGCAGCAGCAGTAATAAGTTCGTCTGCTAAACACTCTTCAACAGTTTTTCGGTTTCCAAACGCCACTTTTCTTGCGCCATCAGCCAGAAATCTCAGGGCGAGATCAACCCTTCTCTGTGGTGATATATCAACAGCTTTATGATAACTAATACCTCCATAACTAATACGCGTTGTGTCTTCACATGGGGCGGAGTTTTCTACTGCTCGAGTTAAAATCTCTATTGGGTTCTGATCGGTCCTTAATTGAATGATTTCAAAAGCTAATTTAACTATGTTTATCGCTTTAACCTTCTTTCCACCGCGTGATCCATGACGCATTAGATTATTTACTAATCTTTCAACGATATTGACTTTAGATTTTTCAAATCGTTTATGTTCATGTCTCCCCCCACTATGGGGGAGAATAACGGGTTTAAGGCAGATATACTTCCTTAAACCTGGATCTTTAATCTTTGTGTTATCGAAACCCCATTTATTGAAGAGTTTGATTTCTATTTTTGCCTTTATTTTTTCACTCTTTTGAACCAAAAGGTACATCATCTCTAAAGTAACTTGTCGGACAGTCATCTTCCCATATAAACTTTACCCATGCTTTCTATGTTATACTAATATATCAGCACAATATTGTCTTTATAATTTATATAAATTTAGTGTCCAAGAACAAAAATCTTTAATATAAGTCATTCATCTAGCCTTAATCCTTATTAACGTAACTTTAAAGATATATTATCAGGAAAGAATGGGTGCGATGAAGAATGAGTAGTTCAAAACCACACTTGAACTTGGTTATAATTGGTCACGTGGATCATGGTAAAAGTACATGTATGGGCCACTTACTCCTCAAGAAAGGTGCTATAGATGATCGAGCAATAAGGGAGCACGAAGCTGAAGCTAGGCGGATCGGTGTGAGAGCCGATGAAGTCAAATATGCTTGGGTCCTTGATAAACTTAAAGAAGAGAGGGAAAGGGGTATTACGATTGATCTTGCTTTTTGGAAGTTTGAGACCGATAAATATTTCTTTACAGTCATTGATGCCCCTGGACATCGAGACTTTGTGAAAAACATGATTACGGGTACAAGTCAAGCTGATGCTGCCCTTCTTATCGTATCGGCGAAGAAGGGTGGTTATGAAGCTGGAACTGGACCTGGAGGTCAAACAAGGGAGCATATTTTTCTTGCGTATACTCTAGGTGTTTCCCAGATTCTTGTTGGTATCACAAAAATGGATGATCCCACTGTCAAGTGGAGCCAAGAAAGGTTTGAAGAGGTAAGAGACGGAGTTGCTGATCTATTAAAAATAACAGGCTACAATCCGGCTAAGATTTCCTTTATTCCGATATCAGGTATTACAGGTGATAATTTAGTAGAACCGAGTAAGAATATGGCTTGGTATAAAGGATTGACAATTGAACAAGCTATAAATAATTTTATAGTTAAACCAAGACCTATCAAAAAGTCATTAAGGATTCCAATTCAGGATACATATACAATTACAGGTATTGGAACAGTTCCTGTAGGAAGAGTTGAAACAGGAATCTTAAAAGTTGGCGATAAAGTTATATTTATGCCTCACGGAGCTAAAGGAGAAGTGAGGACAATAGAGACACACCATGTACAAATCCCAGAAGCAGGTCCTGGGGATAATATAGGTTTCAGTGTTAAAGGTGTTTCTAAGGGAGATGTCCATAGAGGTGATGTTCTTGGTCATGTGGATGACCCCCCCACAGTAGTTAAAGAGTTTATTGGCCAAATAATTGTTATATATCATCCAACTGCCATAGCGGCTGGATATACACCCGTCCTCCATGCCCATACATTGACTATGGCAACGACTTTTTCTGAGCTGCTTCAGAAGATTGATCCTAGAACAGGGCAGGTTGTTGAAGAGAAGCCGTCATTCTTAAAGACGGGAGATGGTGCTTTAGTAAAGTTTAGGCCACTCCGGCCAATAGTAATTGAAGCGTATTCCGATATTCCACAAATTGGTCGATTTGCTATTAGAGATATGGGAACAACCGTTGCAGCTGGTGTTGTAAGGAAAATCACAGAGAAGGTATAAACTAAATTCATCCTCTTTTCCTATTTTTGGTTATAACATATCTTCTTTAAGATCGAGATTATAAATTGATGAGACAGAAAATGAATATGTAGAAGGAATTCATATGGTACAAAAGGCCCGAATTCACCTCAAAAGTACGGATATAAGCCGTTTAGAACAAATATGTACTGAAATAAAAAACATAGCTGATAAAATAGGCGTTAAATTAGCCGGGCCTATTCCTTTACCGACAAAACGATTAGTTATTCCTGTAAGAAAAACTCCATGTGGTCAGGGTAACCCTTCTTGGGATCACTATGAGATGCGCATTCATAAAAGGCTAATCGATATTGACGCTCATGAACGTGTGATGAGACGAATCATGAGGATTAAGATCCCTGATAATGTCTATATAGAAATTACTTTAATTTAAAAAAGTTACAAATTCCTAATATCCCTACGTTTTTTATACTATTTTTTCTTTTATAAATAGGTAGATATTATGCAAAATGTACTTAGCCGGGGTTGCTGAGTGGTTTAAAGCGCAGGCCTTGAGTAATAGAAAGAGAGTCTGTGACTCCTTTGAGTCTCGAGGGTTCGAATCCCTCTCCCGGCGCCATTTCTTTATTCAATTTCTAAAAATATATTGACTATTTTTAGTGAGTACTGTCCATTTTTTATTAAAATAGCAAAGTGAATCTCAGATTTTCTAATCTAGATCTATCTTTTTAGATGAATAGTCTCCCATTTTACATTTTTTTCCTCAATTGCTCTCTTTATCTTTTTTTGCATATATGTAAGTGAAGCTTTTTCCCCAGTTTTAACTTCTACAAAAACAACTGTGATTGATTTCCCTTTTTTAGCATCTTTCAATTCAGTATAACCATTGAAAATTATGTAATTAATTGGGGAACCTATGAATCTTGCATCTGAGGGATTATACCTAAATTGTTTAATAAAAGGAACGATTTGTTCACCTATTCGCCCTTTTATTCCTGCTCTGCTTTTCTCAAGAAT
>Ga0209978_10001155_pt1 | contig 10859 bp, 8 predicted proteins | sample BentaG_FD_182805 | JGI IMG/M metagenome (GOLD analysis project Ga0209978, IMG submission 182805) | Deep subsurface microbial communities from South Atlantic Ocean to uncover new lineages of life (NeLLi) - Benguela_00093 metaG (SPAdes)... | ecosystem: Environmental > Aquatic > Marine > Oceanic >...
ATTTTTTGGCGATATTCCAATATTTCTTCTATAGTGGAGCCATATTTACTCTTTAAACTATTAATTATATTTAATCTTCCCTCAACTTCTTTTAATTTCTGGCTATCCAAATCTATTTCATCTTTATGTTTTACAATTTCATTAACAATATCCTCAAATTGATATCCTACTTCTTTCAAATTTTCTCTTATCTTTTCTATCCGTCGGTCCAAAGAGGCAATCTCTCCTAAATCTGCGGAAACTTTGTTTAAGGAATCTCTTACTGAGTCTTGCTCTAATCCGCCTTCATAGAGAATAAAATTAGCTTTTTCCATGGTTTCAATAATTTTCTCCGCGTTTTTTAGAACCATCTCTTCCTCTTCTAAAGCCTTATCCTCACCTTTAACTAAAGATGTTTTATCTATTTCTTCTAACTGGAATTTTAGAAAATCTATTTTTTTTAAATTCTCTTCTTTATCCTCTAATAACTGAAATAACTTTTTGTTCTTTTCTCGCCATCTTCGATAATTGTCAAATAATTCCTTTCTATATTTAATAATTTTATCTCCACCTAAATTATCCATCAAATCAATATGCTTAGAAGTATCTAAAAGGGATTGATGATTGTGTTGTCCGTGTAAATCAACTAAAAATTTACCAATCTCTTGAAGTGTGGATAAATTTATCAACCGCTGATTAATCCAGCATTTATTCCGTCCTTTTTTATTAACTTCCCGTCTAATAAGTAAAACTCCTTCCTCATCAACAATTTCTATGTCTAAATTTAAATTATTTATTAGCTCTTTTTCTTGGGGAGTCAACAGAAACAATCCTTCTGCTATCATGCTGCCTTCTCCGTCTCGAATTAAATCAGAAGCGGCATAACATCCCAATATTAAATCTATTGCTTCTATGATAATTGATTTCCCAGCTCCGGTCTCACCGGTTAAAACATTTAATCTTTCCTCAAATTCAATATTTAATTCTTTTATTAAGGCCATATTCTTTATGTTTAATTGAAATAACATTTATTTCTGTATCCACCTCATAGTATAGTCAATACATTATATAATGATTAGTTGGTTAATTAGTTAATTGGTTGTAAGATTAATTCACTAATCAATTAAGTATATAATTATTTAAATGTATGCTAACTTTTACGTTTTTCTTTCTTTAAACCAAGTAACCAGCAAGCAATGTAATGTGCAACGTGTAACAAGTAACCTGTTTTTGTAATTTCAAAAATCTAATCTTATTACTTGTTACTGTATTTTAGCTATCCGTTATTATTCTATCTTCACTCATCACTCATTACTTATTACTCATTACTTATTAATCTGTCCACTCCATCTTAATTTTTCCCGTAAAATAGCATAAAAACTCTTTTCCTTAAAAGTAATTAAATGAGCTTTATGGTCTGATTTTTTTATTATCACTTCATCCTTTGGTTTTAAAACAAAGCCCTCCTGCCCATCTATAGTTACCATTACTTTTTCTTCGCTTGATTCCAATTTTATTTTTACTTGGTCATTTTCACCAACAATTAAAGGCCGAGCAGATAAAGTATGGGGGCAGATGGGGGTGAGTATTATAGAATTTATATTAGGATTGACAATGGGGCCGCCAGCAGAAAGAGAATAAGCAGTAGAACCCGTAGAAGTAGATACAACCAATCCATCCGCTGAATAAGTAATAACATAATCATTATTAACATAAGTAGCTAAACAGATAATTCGAGCAAAAGCCCCTTTGCCTATAACTACATCATTTAAAGCAGTAAATTTTTTAATCTCTTCTTCTCTTCTTTTCACTGTACAATTTAACATCATTCTCTCATCAAGGAAATATCTCCCCTGATACAGTTTCTCTAAAGACTTTTCCAGGTCATCGATGCCAATTTGAGTCAGAAAACCCAATCCTCCTAAATTCACTCCAAAAACCGGGATATCTTCGGCAGCGGCTAATCTAGCTGCTCTAAGGAGAGTTCCGTCTCCCCCCAAAGAGATTATCAAATCAACATTTTTAAGAAATTTTTCAGTAGGGCAGTTTAATTCTTCCTTTCCTATTTCTTCGCCCTTATTTCCTTCTATATACACTCTTAGTTTTTTAGAATTTAGCCAATCAATTATCCTACAGGCTGTTTCCCGAGTATTTTCTTTTTTATAATTCACTATTAAACCAACGCTGTCTAATTTCATCTCCACCCTCCTTGAAGTAAATAATATAAGACCAAACTAAAAATTGCTCCTGCCAAAAAATATACTATCTTTATTGTCTTTTGACGTATGGTGCTTTCGAATTGAAACTTTACTTCAGAAATACTCTTATTTTTCATATTTAATAAGAGAATACCGCTCGGTTGGTAAGCAAGATAATATTCTAACATCTGTCTACGGGTCTCCCGGTTGGTAATATAGGGAATCTTTTCTCCACTTTTGACTTCTACTACGTAGACTTTCCCTTTCTTCTTCGCCAAATAATCTATCCGCACTAAGTAGCGATGAATCTTGTCTCCGATAGTTACAAGAAGTGGTTTACTTTTTTGAGCATCTATAATCGCATAACCGTTTTTCCTCAATATTTTCTCTGCTTCTTTTTCTGCCTGTCTGCTTTTAGAAAATCTCTTTCTTAGCCTCTTAGCTCTCAACCAATTACTTATCTTGATATAGAGAACCAGGCAGACTATTCCTCCGCCAACAAATAAAATAAAGATTAAAATAGCATTTTCATTTATATTCAAAAACCTCACTCCAATAATATCTTACTTTAATTTGATTCTTCATGCACTTCCCTGTTGTTAAAATTAAGTATCACTAAGTAAAGTCATAAAATATCATTTTTTAGGAGAAAGTTCCTGGTGAGCTTTTTTTACCACTTCCTCTACAATTTGAGGAAAATTATTCATCTTATCTTTTCCAGAATTTTTTACCAAGCAGATAAGGTATTCTATATTACCGGAAGCTTTTTTTAAGGGTGAAAAAGTTAGATCTTGGATACCAAAACCTATTTTTTGGGCTTTTTCGCCGACTCTTTCGATTACCACCTGATGGACTTCTGCCTTTTTTACTAATCCGCCCTTTTGAATGAACTCCCGACCTGCTTCGAACTGTGGTTTGATTAAAGCTACCACTTCTCCTCTCTCCCCAATTAAATTATACACCGCTGGCAGGACTTTATCTAATGAAATAAAGGAGACATCTATGGTAGCTAATTCAAAAAGGTCATCAAATTTATCAGCATTAAGATATCTTATGTTAGTTCTATCTATAACTACTACTCGGCTATCTTTCTGCAGTTTCCAGGCTAACTGTCCATAACCCACGTCTATACAGTAAATTTTTTTAGCTCCAAATTTTAAGAGACAATCAGTAAAACCCCCGGTAGATGCACCAACATCGATTACCCTCTTTCCTTTAACATTGATATTAAAGACTTTTATGGCTTTTTCTAATTTTTCTCCACCCCTGCTTACATAAGCAGTCTCTTTTTTTATTACTGAAATATTGCTTTCAGCCTTGATTCTTTGCCCCGATTTATTGACTCTTTCACCTTCCACTAAAACTTCTCCCGCCATAATAGCGCTTTTGGCTTTCTCTCTGGTGGGGAAAATTCCTTTTTCAACCAGTAATATATCCAAACGTTCTTTCTTTGACTTTGTCAAATCTATAAATTCACCTCTCGGGCTGAAATTCTACCTATTAAATTAGTCGTTAGTTTCAAATACAAGCTTTCAGTTTTAAACTAAAAGTTTAAAGCGAAAAGCGAAAAACCATAATTTAAAATTCAAAACTTTTTCTCTCGTATTGCGTATTGCTTATTACGGATGGGTTTTCCTTTTTGTCATTGCGAGGAGTGAAATGACGAAGCAATCTGGTGGCACTCAAGCAATATTGAGTGCCATCCCACACTCCCTGCGGTCGCTCGCAATGACATTGAAGTTTTTTTCATTCTGGCTCCTGAATTCTGTCTTCTGACTTCTATTCCCTTAACGAGATACGATTCACGAGATACGAGATACTACTAGGGATTACGGAAAAAGGAAGTCTCTATACAATCAAGTTAAAGCTAAATTACCGCGCATAATATCCAAGCCATTACAATTCCCATAAAGGCTCCTACTATAACTTCAAAGGGAGTATGCCCAACCAACTCTTTTAAACGCTTGTCTTTTAACTTTATTTCTTTAAAAAATTCTAAAATAATTTTATTTAATACTTTGGCTTGTTCTCCCGTCTCTCTCCTTACTCCGGCTGCATCGGCCATAATAATAAAAGCTATAACTATAGCTAAAGCAAACAAAGGAGTTTCCCAACCTTCTTTTATGCCAATGGTGATAGCCACGCATATAGAAAGGGCGGAATGAGTACTGGGCATCCCTCCTGCCCCAACAAATCTCCTAATATCCCATCTTTTTTCGGTAACATAAAATAAAATTAGCTTTAAGCTCTGATTTAAGATCCAAGCCATAAAGGCAATTATTATAATTTTATTTCTAAAAATTAGAGATAAATCGATAATATTAATCTTTATCACTTCCTATTTTTCTATATTATTCATTTGGTTTTATGGTTTGATCCAATCTTCGTCTCTAAACAAAGGCATACTGATATCTATATGTCCGGCTAAACTCTTCATCTCATTTCCCTCCACTAATATCTGAACACCTTTAATCGGGGGAATTTCCGTTAAAGTACTAACTATAGAATAAACGGTCATCAACTCACCACTACTTCCTCCGGGATGATTTTCAAATATTTCTTCAGATAGGTCTAAGTAGGCAATATCATCAGCAATATATACTTCATTGACTTGAGTTCCTTCAGGAATTGTAGGGTAAAAATCGGAACTTTCCGGACCTTTTATCAGCTCAATAACTGCCTGTCTGGCTAAAGAAGGGATTTGAGATATTTTTCTTTTTTCGGGAACTAAATACATCGCTTGAGAATCAGAAAAGTAAAGGTTCACCTCGACCATCTCTTCTATCGGCACAGGTTGAACTTCTTTTATTTCTTCTTCTTTATAAGGAATTTCCTTGGTAACAGTAGGCTTTTCTGTATATCTTTCCCAGATAGGGACAATAAACTTATTAAATATTAGATAGCTAAAAATTACAATTACTACGAGTATTAATAATATGAATATGATTTTCAGGTTATTTCTTTTCTTTTTCAGCTTTCTATTTTTAGCCATAATTGATCCTATACACCATTATCAGGGGTATTTTCTATATAATATTTTATTGCTTCGAACAGGGCTTGTGCGGCATTTTCTCTAAACTTATTGGTTTTTAGTAATTTTTCCTCTTTAGGATTAGAAATAAAACCAACCTCTACAATTACTGCTGCCATATTCGCTCCTTTTAATACAACAAAAGGAGCTTGTTTTATTCCCCTATTTTCTAATTTTAAATACTCTACTAATTTTTTCTGGATAATATCAGCAAAATCAAAACTATACTTGATGTTAGCGCTCTCTTCCAGGTCAGCGATAATCAAGGCTAAATCAGTATCTACATCCGGATGGGCCCTACTGGCTCTATTTTCTCTATCTGCTACATCTCTGGCAGAAGCACCGATATATTTGGAACTTAACAAAAAAGTTTCTATTCCCGCAGCGGTAGGTCGATGATTTAAAACTGAATTAGCGTGTAAACTTATAAATACAAAACCATTTTTCTGGTTAGCAAAATTTGTTCTATCTTCCAAGTAAACAAATTTATCTTTATCTCTGGTTAAATAGGTAGGAATACCTGCCCCTTTTAACAATTTTTCTAAATAAAGAGCGATTCCTAAAGTAACTTCTTTTTCTTTCAAGCCAGTAGGCCCAATCGCTCCCGGGTCTTTCCCTCCATGTCCAGGGTCAATAATTACTACTCTCTTGCCGGTTATCTCAGCTCCTGGAGTAGGTCTTTCTTCTGGTTTAGTGGGAAGAGTTTCAGAAATGGCTGCCTCTTCACCTGATTTGAATATATCAATCACTACCCTATCGGGTTCAATAAGGCTGAAAAATTCGTACCTAGCTTCCTGGTAAAGATCAAATACAACTCTAGTAATTTCCTCATTAAATTGAGCTGTCCTTACTGTTTTTATCACCCCATCATCTATCTTTATCTGCCTGGAGGCATTTTCTAATTTTGCAATAGACCCCATTATATCGATAAAGATTCTATCCGGATTTATTAATTTATCTGCTCTGAATTCTGTCTTTTCAGATAAATCTATCACCACCCTGGTTTTATCGGGATGAGAATAACTTCTAACTTTTAACAGATAAGGCCTTATGGTGTTAATAAATAAAGTCTTGGTCTGGTTCTCCCATTTAATGTCTACTTCGGCTATAATTTTTATCACTTCCAAAGAAATCATTACCCGATTATCGAGAATTCTTGCTGGCATTTCCAGAAAAATTACCTTTCCATCTATCTCTAAAGAAGGGTCATCGATTACTAAACGGACTGTATGACCACTAATTTTTACAGTCATCAACTTTAAAGCTGGAAACCAGGTAATCCTTCCACCTAAAGCTTCCACCACATTACGAGCCGAAAAAAACAATCGGTTATTTTCGATAACTGAAGGGACAACTGTTTCGAGAGGCTTGTTATCTAACAATATCTTTATTTCTGAAGATTGGGCGAAAGTTGAAGAAAGGGGAAATAAAATAGCAAATAAAGCTGTTATTAAAATTACGCAGAATATCTTTTTCATATAACCTATTCTATCCCTCCTGGATTAAATATCTGATAGCTAAAACTTTCAAAATAGCTACCAAAGGAACAGCCACTAATACTCCTAATATTCCTAATAACTGACCACAAATTAAGATCGATAAGATTACTGTTAAAGGATGCAGGCCTAATCCTTTCCCCAAGATATTAGGATTAAGATATATCGCCTCAAGCTGATTAACCGAAACAAATAAAATTACAATCATCAGCAATGTCCACCAGGGGTTGCCCAAGGCAAAAATTAGAGCTAAAATGACCCCCACAATGGGTCCCAAATAGGGAATAAAATTAAAAACTCCACTAACAATTCCGATAATCAAGGCGAATTTCAAATTTAAGAAGTACAACCCTATACCAATCAAGGTCCCCACAATAAAACAGACTATTATTCGACCACGAATAAAACCACTGACAATATGATCTATCTCTTCCAGAACTTCCTTAAATTCTTTTTTATTTTCCCTTGATACAAAAATATACAGATTTTCTTTAAATACAACTATGTCTCTCATTAGATAAAATAAGATTAAGGGGATAATTACTATACCAAAAGTAATGCTGGAAACTATATTGGACAAGTAAATTATGATACTTTGGGAAAAACCCAATACACTCCTCTGTAGTTCAGATAAATTTTCTTTTAGTAAGATCTCTACATCAGCCGGGTTTATGAATTTAGAGAGTTGCGGCTTTATAGATAAAATTAGATTTTGGTAATTTTCGATAAAATTAGGAATTTCTTTATATAAAATATTAAGTTGACTAATTACGCTGGGGATTAGAAAAAATACAGTTAAGATTAACAAGGCAATTATGATCCCAAAGACAATAATAATTGCCAATACCTTCGGAACTTTTTTATGAGTAAGATATCTATAAAGCGGATCAAAAAAATAAGCTAACATCAAAGCAAAACTAAAATATATAAATAACCACTTCAGTTTACTCAATACATAAAATAGAATGACAATACCAATGGCTATACTGATAATAAAATTCAATCTCTTATCTTTTACAAATTCCATAAATGATTTTCCGCCTAAAACAACTTTTTACTTATCTATTTATAACAGATTAGCTCATATTATTCAATTTTTTCTATCTAATATTAGTCTAATGGAGCTCTGATTTATCAGAGCACGGCAATCTCATATATATATTCTACATCACTCTTTAATTATCCTTCTTTTTTAACTCAATAATTAAAAAATCCGAAAAATAATATTTCGGATTTTTTTTTAATATTAATTGGTTAGCTAATTAGTAAATTTTGAAACTTTATCTTCTTTCTTGCCCTACACTTTGCACCTTTTTTTCTTTTTCTTTCTTTTTACTAAATACTATTCACTACCGACTAACGACTATTCAATTATGGTTTTTCACTTTTCATTTTAAGTTTTTATCTAATTAGGATAAATTTTATTAATCCAAACTATACGCTAAACGCTAAACGCTCCACGCTAGATTTGTTTACTAACGACTATTCAATTAGGATTTTCCATTTTTATTGGCTCTAAGGATCCTGTACCAAGTATCCCGTAAAGACACAATTCGGTTAAACACCAGCTTATCTGACGTTGAATCAGGATCAACACAAAAGTAACCTTTTCGCATGAATTGGTATCTGCTTCCGGAAGTCGCTCCCGCCAAACTGGGTTCCACCAAACAATCAGCTAACACTTCCAGAGAATTTAGGTTAAGCTGCTTTATAAAATCTTTCTCTTCCTCCTGTTTTTCCGCTCCCTCGTACTGGTCCAGTAAAAGGTGCTCGTATAAGCGCATCTCCGCTTTCAAAGCATGGTCTGCGGAAACCCAGTGTAAAGTCCCTTTTACTTTACGTTTAGCACCCGGCTTACCACTTTTGCTTTCCGGGTCGTATGTACAGTGTACTTCTTCTACCTCTCCTGTTTTTTTATCCCGGACAAATCCTTCGCATTTGATAATATAAGCATTTTTTAACCTGACCTCACGATCGGGAGCCAGACGAAAATATTTTTTCGGCGGGTCTTCATAAAAGTCTTCCCGTTCGATGTAAAGAATCCGGGAAAAAGGTATCTTACGCTTCCCGGCAGTAGGATCCTCAGGATTATTTTCTGATTCCATCTCTTCCACCATATCTCCAGGATAATTATCAATAACCAGCTTTAAAGGTCGCAGAACCCCCATAACCCGGTGCGCCCGCATATTCAGGTCCTCACGGATACAGTATTCCAAAAAACGTACATCCACCACGCTATTAGTTTTGGCTACGCCGATACGTTCGCAAAAGTTTCGGATAGCCTCCGGGGTGAAACCCCTGCGCCGCAGACCGGCTATAGTTGGCATCCGAGGGTCATCCCATCCAACTACATAACCTTCCCCCACCAGCTTGAGAAGCTTACGTTTACTCATCACTGTATTGGTCAAATTCAGTCGGGCAAATTCAATCTGCTGAGGTGGGTCTGGTAGATTCAAGGCATTGAGAACCCAATCGTACAGAGGGCGATGGTCTTCGAACTCCAGGGTACAAACAGAATGAGTAATCTTTTCGTAATAATCCTCAAGAGGATGAGCATAATCATACATGGGGTAGATACACCACTTATCCTCCGCCCGGTGATGGGTAGCCCTTAAAATGCGGTAGAGAACAGGATCCCGCATATTCAGGTTAGGAGAGCTTATGTCAATTTTAGCCCGTAGCACCCGGGAACCGTCAGGAAATTCACCAGCGCGCATACGTCGAAATAGATCCAGATTCTCTTCCACAGAACGGTTGCGATAAGGACTTTCTCTTCCAGGCTCCTTGAAAGTTCCGCGGTACTTCCTGATTTCTTCAGGGCTCAAGTCGCACACGTAGGCTTTACCTGCTTTAATTAGACGAACGGCGTAATCATACATCTTTTCAAAATAGTCGGAAGCATAAAAAAGCCTGTCATCCCAGTCAAATCCCAGCCACCGAACATCGTTGATTATGGAATCAATATACTCCACATCTTCCTTGCTGGGATTTGTATCGTCAAAGCGAAGATTACATAGACCATCATTTTGTGCAGCCAAACCGAAATTCAAGCAGATAGACTTAGCGTGACCGATGTGCAGGTATCCATTAGGTTCCGGAGGAAACCGAAGATGAACCCTTCCATTATGTTTATTCGTTTTTTTGTCTTGATTAATGATCTCTTGAATAAAATTAACTGTTACCTTAGACTCTCCGTGATCCATAAACTAATCCCCTTACTTTATTTTAAATTGTACTTTTTAGTTTTACCTTATCAGTGCTGAGTATTTTTTTATATTACTACATTTGTTCCCAAAAATCCAACTTTATTATTACTTCGTATCGCGTATTGCGTATCGAGTATCGCGTGAAGAAAAACTAGAGAAAAATAGATAGAAAACAAAAGTAATAAATATTCCTTTCTCTTTCTTACTACCCCACAAAAGTTTACACTAATAAATGCTTTTTTAAGTTCGGCATATAGGGATTTTTATATTTTAAATACCACAACTTCTTAAAATATGATAAGTCCCCTGTCATGCTCAGTAAAGACTTATAAATAAAGGGGTTCGAGGGGCAGTAAATTTTCCAAAAATCTTTCTTTTTTAAAAAATAAAAACCCTTTAGCAAAAGCCAAAGGGCTCAGGTTTACCAATGAATGGTGGAGCACAGTAGACGAGTTTCGCAACTTTTGTATTAGTGAAAAAACCGAATTCTTTCAGCAGTTATGGGATTGATTTGTCTTTTGTTTTTAATGAGATTTTGTATATTTTTTATTCTCATACCTTTCTTTTACTTGTGCAACAAAGGTGTCTATTTTCACTTCTCTTGTACTATCCTGAAAACCATCATACTCTATAGATACAAAGGGAATGTTATTATTATCTTTTCTGAATTTAGGGATAAAACCAGCTACAGTCAGTCCTGGCATGCAGTTAAAAGGAATGACACTAATAATACCATCTAAATCTCTTTTTACATAATCTATTGCCTTTCCCATGCTTACTATGGCCTCTCCGCCAATATAGTGTCTAATATATTTCTCACCATTTGAAACTATCTCTTTTGCAGGTATATCATCAAAGCCTTGCATATATGGCAAGGTTGCCTTAAACAACTTGTGCTCATAACCAATCATAACTCTGTATAATATTGATTTCAAGAGCCATTCCCTTA
>Ga0209978_10001156_pt1 | contig 10858 bp, 9 predicted proteins | sample BentaG_FD_182805 | JGI IMG/M metagenome (GOLD analysis project Ga0209978, IMG submission 182805) | Deep subsurface microbial communities from South Atlantic Ocean to uncover new lineages of life (NeLLi) - Benguela_00093 metaG (SPAdes)... | ecosystem: Environmental > Aquatic > Marine > Oceanic >...
GTTAAAGGTGTTGATCATGACATAATTACCGCAGCCTTTAGAGAGCACAAAATAAAGACTAAAACTCACCTCTTCCCATGGGAAGTTTGTATAGAACATATGGAAATGAAGAAGGTGGATGGAATATTTCAAATCAGTCTCACGCCTGAAAGGGAAAAGGCGTTTTTATTCTCTAAACCTCTCAGAACCGCAAAAACTGTTCTTTTTAGAAAAGCTAAGGCTTCGGTAAGATTTAATAAAGATGATGAGATATTGACTCAGCTAAAGAGATATAAACTTGGGGTTTTAACAGGTTATAGTTATGATCCTATAATTGACGGGTTAAGAGAACCTGCAAAAACAGAAGTCAAAAGCCAGGAAATGCTTCTGGAACACCTCTTAAGGGGGAAGTATGACTTGGCAATAATGGATCTGGGAGTTGCAGCATATCTCATAGAAAAAATGCACTTAGATGGCATTGAACGGGTCGAAGGATATGAAATAACCCGAAAACTACATGTTGCTTTTCAGAAACATCTTTATGAGTTAGTTAACCTCTTCAATGCAGGTCTCGATAAAGTCAAGGAAAAAGGTCTGTACAATAAAATCTTCAGAAACCATGGATTAGATTATTAGAAATACGGAGATGTCAATGAGCGAGAGATTAGTAAATACTTTCTGTGCGATGGTCCAAATTAGTAGTGAATCTGGAAATGAGAGGGATTTCATCTATTACCTCAAGGATCTATTTACAAAGGAGCTTGGAGCAAATTGTGTTCTTGATGATTTTGGAAACTTAATAGCAAAGATACCTGCTAGGAACTCAAGTTCGGTCGAACCTATCTTTTTTGGGCTTCACGCAGATACGGTCAAGCCGGGTGAAAACATTGAACCTGTTATTGAAAACCAAATAGTATATTCCAAAGGGGAAACAATCCTGGGTGCAGATGACAAGGCAGGTATTGCAGAGCTCTTTGAAGCGATAAGAGCCGCCGATTGTTACCCTCCCATAGAAATTGTGGTTTCAAGAGAAGAGGAGATAGGTTTCAAAGGCTCCAAGAATATTGATACATCCCTTCTCAAATCAAAAATGGGGTTTGTGATTGATACGGATAATTTGACGGATATCATTGTTGGTGGCCCATCTTACATGAGCATCAAAGTGGGCATTACTGGTAAGGCTGCCCATGCAGGAATGGAGCCAGAAAAGGGCATATCTTCAATCAAAGCCGCATCATATGCCATATCAATGTTAAAAGAAGGCTGGATCGATGATGAGACAACGGTAAACGTGGGGGTCATCAGGGGAGGCGAGGTTCTCAATGCCGTGCCAGAAAAAACAGAAGTCAAAGTTGAATGTCGCAGTCAAACTCACGACAAGTGCCTTCGGCGGAGTGACTTGATAAAGCAGATATTTCTTAACGCAGCAGAGTCTGTCGGAGCAAAGGCAGATGTCACAATGGAACTCCTGGTAAGATGTTACCGCATTTCAGAAGGTACAGGATCTGTTAGAATTGCGAAAAAAGCTATTAGCAGTGCAGGACTGGATCCAGAGGTAAAGGTTATATGTGGTGGAACTGATGCTGCCAGCTATAACGAGAAGGGTATAGACACAGCGGTGATAGGGATGGGAGTTCAATCGGAACACACAAAAGATGAGAAAATAGCAATACCAGACATGATAAAAGGCGTGGAAATTATTCAGCAAATCTTCAAGGAGTTTTGTGAGAAAGGATAAAGATGGAAATTGGTTTTTCTGACTTATACTTTAAAGTGAGGTGAAAAAATATATGTCTATAGACTTTGACGCACCCCTATTTGAAACTATGTATCGGAGGAGGACAAGGAGGTTTCCTAAAGGGGGAAAACTGCTATCGAGACGTGCTGGTCTCAACCATAAGTCTGATGAGCAACCAGTTCCACTCAACGACTTGGAAACTGCAATATTATGTTTTGCTGCCAGTGGGATTACAGGAGTAACAACGGAGGAGATTCGGCACCTCCTGGGCCATCTGACTGTTATCGGCAGAACCGCCGCAAGTCCCTGCGCCTCCCTTACTATACACCTCTTTTTCACCAATGATGAGGGTGTTTTTTACTACAAAACCGATACTACAGAGGAGATCATTCCGAAAAAGCGCGTGAGGATCAGTTCTCCGGAAGACAGGAAGATCATCCTTGAGGATTATAAAAACAATACCGTAAAACTAAAAGACGGGAGATTAGACATTCCCCGGGAGGCGATCGGTTCCGCATTCGAGAGCATGGTAAACCTACCTGGAACTACCCTGTTCATACCAATTGCTGATACAACAAGAGAGTATATCAATCTGTTGTTCACAGGACTGGCACAATTTCGATGGCAGCTGTGGGATGAGGTCAAGGACCGGCCTGCAGGGGTCGGCACATGGATTGACAATGGATTCTTGAATGGTAGCCGTATGACCATAGCTCAGTATGATGCCATGTTACCCTGGTTATGCAATCTCGAAGCTGGAATGGCAATGCAGAACTTATCCCTTGCAGCAACTGCTATGGGGCTTGGTTCGTTCATGATGCATACTATCGATCTTGCAACGGTAATGAGGTCATTAAACATGCGCTTTGAGCAGATCAAGACGGAACCCTCTCCTCAAACAACTGCTAATCCAGTGGGAATAGATGGCATTTTGGAGGGATATTGTCCACCATACAGAACAGTGGAAAAGGCCGTCGAGGAGATAGCAGATATGAAGTGGGGTGCCGGCGGAATATATGGGGAAAAAGGCTATAGCCTTCCAAAACCGGATATGTATGAGACAATTGTAGAAATCACAAAGTCATACTGTAGCTATGTGTATGAAACATATGGCAGAATACCAAAATACCACGATGCCATGTTTATTCCTATTCTTGCACAGATTCACCATCTTGATATTGGCTTCTATGAAAAGTTTTTTCCTGAATATCTTGACGAGATGGACAAAGCACATATGCCCCAATGGCATTCTGAGTAACCAAAATGTAAAGCAAAGCTATTGACTTTACGATTCTCATACTAAAGCTTAAGGTGTCATACTTGTTGAGTTATGCATATTAGAAAGCTTTAAAGGACAGAGGGTTCAGCGACTGTCTGTATCGAGAAAGGAGGTGGTGGCACAAAGAATAAAAACAAGGAGGCTTATTTAGTTATTAGACCATTAAAAAAGGAGGAAGAAAATGAAGCGAACTGGGAGTGTGATAATTGCTGTTTTTGTGTTTCTGTTAGGGTTTAGCTGCTTTGGCCTGGCTGCAGGACCGAACATCTTGACTATGTCCTGTAATCAGGAGTTTGGGACGATCGATCCGCAACGTGGCAACGACTGGACAGAGTCTATGGCGATGGTCAATGTCTACGATGCGCTTGTGTTCCCTAACTCTGCAGGTGACATGGAGCCTAAGTTGGCTACAAGTTGGGTGGCCACCCCAGATGGTTTGACCTATACTTTTACGCTGAGGAAGGGAGTAAGGTTTCATGATGGCAGCGAGGTGACCGCCGAAGACGTGGCGTTCTCTATGAACCGAGCGATCGCTCTGAAGGAGGGCTATTCATGGTTGTGGGCGGATGTCGTGGACAAGGTTACCGCTAAAGGCAATACGGTTACCTTTCGTCTGAACAAGCCCTTTGCCCCGTTTTTGTCCACCCTTGCCTGGCTGTTCGTTGCGAACAAGGATCTCATCCTTGCACACAAAGAGTCGGGGGATTCTCCTGAATTTGGTGATTTCGGGGCTAAGTGGCTCAGCGTGACCACCACTGAAGATGTCGGTTCCGGCCCATACAAGCTGAAGGCGTGGGATCGGGGCCGTGAGATCGTCTTCGAGCGCTTCGCAGACTACTTTGAAGGCTGGCCGCACGGAGACAAGTCCATAGATGAGGTTCATGTCCTCTATATAGCGGAAAATTCAACAGTCAGAACAATGCTAAGAACAGGGGAGATGACCCTAGTCGAGCATTGGCGTACCTACTCCGACTATCAAGAGATGGACGGATATCCTAACGCCCACGTTATCTCATTTATTTCGCCCGAGGAGCTCAGCTTCAAAATAAACACGAAGAGACCCCCCACCGACGATATTCACATCCGCAGAATGCTGGCGTGGGCAATGGACTATAAGGGCATTCTTCAAGTTCTTGAGCCCGGCTCCGGTGTAGCGAGGGGTCCGATCCCAGAGGTCATTCCAGGACATAACCCGAGGGTCTTCAGATACTATATGGATCTGGATAAGGCCCGAAAAGAGATGGAGCAGAGCAAGTACCATCCCAACATTCCTCCTATCGAACTTGTCCTGCCCACCGGGCTGGAGAACCGTCGGAAGATGGCCTTGCGGCTTCAGGAAAACCTGGCAACCCTGGGCATCAAGCTCAACGTCAGCATGGAACTGTGGGGAAGGATGACCGACCTGGCGACCACTGTGGAAACCACCCCTAACATTATGATAACCTCTGTATCAGCCAATTATCCTGATCCAGATACATACCTCTATTGCATGTACCATTCGAAGGCTGTGGGAACATGGATGTCCACAGAGTGGCTGCAGGATCCTTTGGTTGACAAGCTGATAGAGCAGGAGAGAGTTACCCTTGACGCAGAAGAGCGGACGCACATCATGAACGTTCTTCAACATATCCTTGTTGAGCGTTGCCCGGATATCTACGTCTACGTCATGCCACTGCGCGCTGCTGTGCAAAACTACCTGAAAGGCTTCACGCCCAGGCCGGTTATGAGCTTCTACTACTACTATCACGACTGGTGGTATGAAAAATAGAACCAGGAGGTAAGAGATGGGGGAAGGGGTGGATCCCCTTCCCCCATCCTGAATTGTCATGAATTTTGCCAGTTTTTTTACTAGAAGGCTGCTACATTCTATCCTTGTCCTGGTGGGCCTCTCTATCCTGATATTTATTATCGCTCGCATCCTGCCAGGTGATCCCGCCCGCCTTGCCTTGGGCCCATTTGCATCAAAAAGGCAAGTTGAGCACCTAAGGCACCAGATGGGCATGGATCAGCCTTTGCATCTTCAGTATGTCTCTTATGTTCGGGGTATCTTTCATGGCGATCTTGGTCTCTCTTTTCAGACGAGGCGAAGCGTCTCTCTCGACATCGCGCATTACCTGCCAGCAACCATTGAGCTGGTTATGATGGCGATTGTCTGGGTCCTGGTTATTGGAGTACCATTTGGCGTTCTTGCAGGTCGCTATAAGGACAGCTGGCTTGACAATATGAGTCGGGTGGTGGCCTTTATCGGGGTGGCGGTCCCACCATTTGTCGTTGGGCTCATGGGCCAGCTCATCTTCTCTTATGGTCTTGGTATCCTCCCAACCGCGGGACGTCTGAGTCTGTTAACACCTGCGCCCCCAACTTGGACCGGTTTTCTCATCGTGGACAGCTTGATTGCCGGCAACTTCACTGCCCTGGGAGATGCCCTGGAGCACATCCTCCTGCCTTCATTTGCCATTGCCATGACCGGGATCGGCCAGATTACCCGTCTTACGCGAGGCAGTGTGAGTGATATCCTTGGCAAGGACTACATTGAAGCGGCCCGGGCGTTCGGTATACCTAACCGTTACGTGACCTTTAAGTATATGCTAAAGCCGTCCTTCATTGCACCATTGACGATTCTCGGTCTTACCTTCGCCTCAGAGCTCGGCAATGCCTTCCTTGTTGAAACGGTCTTCGGGTGGCCCGGAATGGCAAAATATGGGATACGTGCCATCCTGCGGAAGGATTTCAATGCGATTATGGGTGTTGTCCTTATTATTGGGGTAGCATTTGTCGTGGTGAACCTTATCGTGGATGTACTGGCCGGATACGTAGACCCTCGTATTCGAATTCGGGAGGAGGAGTAATGGAGGCCGATCAGAGAGCTCTTTCATCGGTTGGTTTGGAGATCACCATCACCAGATGGATAGCCTTCAAGGATAGAGTCGGACGTGGCTGGTACAGATTTCGCCGTAACCCGATTTCCCTTGCTGGTGGCTCGATGGTGCTTTTGGTTATACTTCTGGCGATCCTGGCCCCTTATGTCACCCCGTATCCACGACATGCCGGGCCATTTACGGATTTCTCGAGCATTTTTCAGGCGCCCAGTAGGTCCCATTGGTTTGGGACAGATGAGGTTGGAAGAGACGTGTTCACGCGTGTCATCTTCGGTTATCGCGTCTCACTGATGATGGCCATAGTGGTATTGGGAATCAGCGTCCCTTTTGGTGTCTTCCTTGGCCTTGTTGCTGGGTATTTTGGTGGGTGGATTGAAACGGTCATCATGCGTATGACCGATATATTCCTGGCGCTTCCCCCCCTTGTGATGGCACTGGCGATCTGCTCGGCCTTCACCCCGACTATAGAGAAGGCCATGCTGGCAGTGGCCTGCATCTGGTGGACATGGCATTGCCGCTTGATTGCTGGTATCACACGGTCCCTCAAGACAGAGGAGTTTGTACAGGCAAGCCAGACAATTGGCTCCAGTCATATTAGAATATTATTCAAGGATATCCTTCCAAATTGCGCCTCTGCGATGATGGTGAAAATCACATTAGATGCGGGCTTTGTTATCCTGGTCGGAGCCGGTCTGAGTTTCCTGGGATTGGGTGTGCAGCCCCCAAAGCCTGGCCTGGGTACAATGATATCTTACGGGGCCGCGCATCTCCCTATGAAATGGTGGCTGACTGTCTTCCCAAGCCTTGCTATCTTTTTTCTCATTTTGGGATTCAATCTCTTGGGGGATGGGCTGCGAGATATGCTCGACGTAGAGGCAGAGGGGATTTAAATGACAGGTCAGTATATGCTCGAAATCCGAGATCTCTGTGTCTACTTTCGAGGATACGAGGGGGTTTCTCGCGTGCTAGACGCAGTCTCTCTAAATGTTGGCAGGGGGGAGCGAGTTGGATTGGCAGGAGAGACCGGTTGCGGCAAGACCGTGACCATGAAGACCGTGATGGGGTTGTTGAAAACGCCTCCTGCAATCATTCCCCATGGCGAAGTCATTCTGGACGGCCAAAACATCCTCGAAATGTCGGCGAAGCACCTCCTTCAGATAAAAGGGATGAAGATTTCTATGATCTTCCAGGATCCCATGAATGCCCTTAACCCTGTTTTTACGATAGGGGGACAGCTCTATGATGTAATTCGATTTGCTCAATCGCGCTCCGGCAACGGGCGGAAACGGGCCAGAACGGAGATCCATGCGAGGGCTATCGCAGCATTAGAAGAGGTCAGGCTTCCTGATCCCGAGCGGATCCTGAACAGCTATCCCCTTGAGCTCAGTGGCGGGATGCGTCAACGTGTGTTGATCGCTATGGCTCTGGTCAACAGGCCGAGTTTTCTCATTGCTGATGAACCCCAGACCGCCCTTGATGTGACCATTGGCGCCCAGATCCTGGGTTTGTTGAGTGAGCTTGTCAGAACCAAGGGGATATCCGTATTGCTCATCACTCATAACCTGGGCGTTATACAAGAGACAACGGAGCGAATCTATATCATGTATGCCGGGCAGATAGCGGAGACAATGCCAACTGCCTTGCTTTTCGATAACCCCAAACATCCGTATTCGCAAGGTCTTCTGGCATCTGTGCCTCGCCTGACCGGTGGTGAGATCGCTGAGGGAATCCGGGGAACAGTGCCGGACTATATTGCGGCTCCATCAGGGTGTCGTTTTCATCCACGCTGCGATTATGTAATGCCAATCTGCTCGCAGAAGAAGCCGCCGCCTTTCATGGTCGAGCTCGATCACTATGTCGGATGCTGGCTTTACGGGGAAGATGGAGGATGAGAATGAGCGATCCTCTCTTAGTGATTGGGGATTTGGTCAAGCGTTTCCCTGTGAGGGCTGGGATCTTCCATCGAAAGGTTGCGGAGGTAAAGGCCGTTGAAATGGTCAGCTTCGACATAAGAAGTGGGGAGATCTTTGGCCTGGTTGGGGAGTCGGGTTCCGGGAAGTCTACAGTGGGGAAAACCCTGCTTGGAATCTACAAGCCGACGAAGGGGTCTATTAGGTTTAAAGGAAGAGATGTCACGACGCTGATAAAGGAGAATTTACGCTTCTTCAAGAAGGAAGCTCAGATGGTATTTCAGGACCCTAAGTCTTCCCTCAATCCCAGACGAAGCATCAAAAGTACGCTTGAGGAGTCGTTAATCGTGCACAAGATCGCCAAGAACGGGCGTGAGCGCGAGAAGATTGTTGTGGATCTCCTCGGGATGGTTGAGCTCTCACCGAGTTTCATGTACAAGTACCCGTCCATGTTAAGCGGTGGGCAGCGCCAGCGTGTGGCAATCGCTCGTGCTCTGGCGCTCAACCCCTCTTTCATCGTTCTCGATGAGCCGACCTCAGCGCTGGACGTATCTGTCCAGGCCAAGATTATCCGTCTCCTGCAGCGGCTACAAGCCGAGCGTCAAATGGCATACCTCTTTATTTCCCATGATCTCAGTTTGATGCGCACAATGGCCAGTCGGACTGCCGTTATGTACCTGGGGCGGATCTATGAGCTTGCTCCAACCGAGGAACTCTTCACCAATCCGCTTTATCCATATACCAAAACCTTGATCTCAGCAGTACCTGTTGTGTCCGAAGAAGAACGGCGGATGAAACCAAAAAAGCAGAGTGCCGGTGGGGAGATTCCAAGCCCTATCAATCCACCAAGCGGGTGCACTTTTCATCCTCGTTGTAGTCTAGCGCAACGGGTTTGCTCCCAACAGCTTCCGGAGCTTGTAGAAGTTATGCCAGGTCATTTTGTTCGTTGTCACGTCGTGACTAATGCTTGATCTGCAAACAATAAACAGATGCAACATGTAAAAGGAACGACAAGCAAGATAAAAAGGAGGGAATAGGATGGTTGTAATAAAATCAGACCAGGAGATCGAGGACTTTGTAAGGGGATGCACGTTTATGGGGACAGGAGGAGGAGGCGATCCTAAGGATGGTGTCGCCTGGCTTAGAGCAGCTCGCGACGACGGAAAGGAAATCACTTTGGTAAATCACGCAGAGATCCCGGATGACGCCTGGACGGTTTGTCCTTTCCTTATGGGGTCGATCGCCCCTCTGACAGAAGAAACAAAGAAGAGGATGAAAAGGTTGGGCCTGACAAGGGATGCTTACAAGAGTATTCAAGCGGAATCTGTTCGCCTGTTAGAGGACTACATGGGTGTAAAGGTAGGGGCTATCGTTGCGATTGAGCTTGGGGGCTCTAATACACCTGGAGCTGTGGCGGCTGCAGCAAGATTGGGAATTCCCGCTATCGATGGTGACTATACCGGGCGTGCCATTCCTGAGGTTCCTCAGACCACTCCTTACCTTGCCGATCTTCCCCTCTGGCCCATTTCCAGCGTGGATAGATACGGCAACCTTGCTGTGATCAAGGAGAGCACTGGCTACGAGATGGCAGAACGCATGGGAAAATTCCTCGCAGCGGCTTCCTTTGGTCTTGCGGGCCAGGCTGGATTTCTATTTAAAGCAAGCGAAATGAAACGGGTCATCATACCCGGAACACTCTCCAAATGCCTGGAAATTGGACATTCCGTTAGGACATCAAGGGAGGCTGGGTGCGATCCAGTAAAGGAGATAATCAAAGCGCTTGATGGTTGGTTTCTGTTTGAGGGAGAGGTCTCAAAGAAGGAATGGGAAGACAAGGAAGGCTATTATTGGGGGACACATACCATTAGCGGCCTTGGTGAATCTAGGGGATCGGAGTTCAAGATTTGGTTCAAGAACGAGAATCACATCTCCTGGCTCAATGGGAGGCCCTTTGTGACCAGTCCGGATATGTTGATTGTTGTTAATCGAGAGACTGGAGAACCGTTCGCCAACTTTGCCATCGTTGAAGGGCAGCATGTGGCGGTCATTGGACTGCGTGCAATTGAACAATTCCGCTCCCCCAAAGGGATCGATATTCTTGGACCAGGTCATTTCGGGTTTGAGATTGATTATACCCCAATTGAGAAACTTGCACGGTAGTGAACAAGGAGAGCGGCTTACATGAAGATCAAGGTTATTCTAGCAAGCTCATCGCAGGAGTTGGTTCAAAGCCAACTTGCTGACCGGCAGAAGTCCTTAGCCCCCGGGACTGAGATTACGATCGTTGCTCCGGGTCAATGTCCACCATCGACTGAAAGTGAAGTGGATAAAGTCTTCGCTGCTTCACAAATCTTCTCTGAGATCATTAAGGCAGACGAAGAGGGATTCGATGCCATCACCATTGATTGCACCTTGGAGCCAGGGCTTAAGGCAGCCAAACAGGCAAGCAGGATTCCAGTGGTAGGAGCGGGAGAGGCTGCGCTTTCCCTTGCTTTACTGCTCGGAGAGCGCTTCTCTGTCATCGTCCCAACGCCGGAGAGCATCGGGGCCATGGTATCTAAGACTCGCCAGATGGGACTATGGGAACGCATGGCTTCTGTTCGGTCGATTAACCTTCATGTATTGGATCTCGACAATCATGAACAGACACTGGCTGCAGTTGCTGAGGAAGCGCGCCTTGCTATCGACAAGGATGGAGCAGAGGTGATCGTGTTAGGTTGTACGGTAATGGGGCCAATTGCCGCTAAGCTCGCGGACCTTCTTGGGGTTCCGGTTATCGAGCCAGGCACTGCTGCCTTGAAACTTGCTGAGGCCTTTGCCGCGCCTGGATGGAATTCGTCCCTGCTGCCAAGGAAAAGAGGAGGGCAGTGGGGTCAGGTGGCAAAAGAATAGGAAAATATTAACAGAATATCAATCTTGATCACATAACGAAAATTCGTTGGAGCATAGGAGGACCTTACGTTGAGCGAAAAGGAATGGAGGACGCATAATCCCTCCGGGAACAGACGTGTGGTTGTGACCAAAGACCTGCCTGGAGACCGCTGGTTGGAGATTCTGACCAAGACCGACTGTA
>Ga0209978_10001157_pt1 | contig 10853 bp, 10 predicted proteins | sample BentaG_FD_182805 | JGI IMG/M metagenome (GOLD analysis project Ga0209978, IMG submission 182805) | Deep subsurface microbial communities from South Atlantic Ocean to uncover new lineages of life (NeLLi) - Benguela_00093 metaG (SPAdes)... | ecosystem: Environmental > Aquatic > Marine > Oceanic >...
TGCTGATAGGTTATTAATCATATCTATTCTTATAAGTTTATTTATAAATAAGAGAGTTTCTCTAATTGGAGTATCAATTGTAGTTATTAGAGATATTATGATGGCAATTGGTTATCTAATTTTAAGAAAAGGCAATAAATATTTAAAGGTTTCTACACTTGGGAAAGTTGCTACTTTTGTATTAATGATTTCGATAGCAATTTTGTTATTAAGATTGCCTCCTTATGACAAATATCTATTTTTTATTGGTTGTTGTCTTTCATTATTATCCGGTATAGACTATTTTATAAAATTCATAATTTACTTTAGAAAATAATTAAAAACTTATGTTAAATTTTTAGATAATTAATATGAAGAAATTTATAAATTTCCTAAAAATAACTGCTTATTTTATATCCTCAATAATTATATTTCTGTGCTTAGTTATTGCTCTTGAATATTCTATATCTCTTGGTAAGACTCATAGTTTTGTGAAAGTTAAACATAAAGATATAGGTCTATTACAAAAAGACGAAGCAAAAGAAATATTTAAAAGTATAGAATTTGATGCGTTAAATAATAATATAAGATTTGAATTTGATGATAATAGCTGGGAAGTAGGTGCAAAAGCCCTTGATTTAAAGTTTGACCTGGATAAAACATATGAAAACGCTTTTAAATTGGGTAGAAGCGGTAGTTTCTATAAAGATATTATCGAGAGAATGAATTTATGGATGCGGGGAATAAATATTCCAATTGAGGGTAAAATAAGTGAAGATTTAACTTCAAAATTTATTAATGATATTGAATTAGAGATTAAGAAAGAACCAATTTCCTCAGATATATTCATAAAAAATCTTCAGGTTGTAATCACTCCTAGCCAGATAGGTTTGAAATTAAACCAGAAATTAATAAAGAATTTTATTGAGAATTCATTAGTTCATGATAATGGTGGAATCTTTGATTTACCCGTTATTTATATAGAACCTTTACTTGATGAAAATAAATTAGAAAATGTAAAGGATGAAGCAGAAATTATTATAAGCAATCCAATTATTATAAAACTACCCGAAGATAGTTATGAATTGGATAGAAAAAAAATCGCAAATATTGTGGAATTTAAGAAATTAATAATCAAAGAGAATGGCAAGGAAAAAGTAATTGTAGATATTTTATTAAATAATAAATTAATTAAACATTTAGTAAACTCACTATCTTCCAAGATCGAGCTAATACCTATAGATGCAAAATTTATTGTTGAGGGTGAACAAGTAATAATTGAACCAAGTGTAGACGGAAAGAAATTAATTAGAAATGAATTCCTCTCTCAATTCAAAGAAACTGCTCATAGAAAAGAGAGTAGAATTTTTGAAGCTCCGATTCTGATATCAAAACCAAAATTAACTACTGAAAAAGCTGACTCTATGGGTATAAAAGAGTTAGTTTCAACACACACTGAATATTTTTCTTCTAAGGCATTAAATAGAGTTCATAATATAAGATTAATAACATCAATGTTAGATGAAATTCTAATTGCACCACATGAAATTTTTTTGTTTAACAAAACAACTGGTCAAAGAACAAAAGAAAAGGGATTTTTAGAAGCACCAACTATTATTCAAGGAGAACTCGTAGACACTTTTGGTGGAGGAGTCTGCAATGTTTCAACAACGATATTTAACACAGCATATTTGGGAGGATATAAGATTATGGAAAGAAATGCTCATCAATGGTATATAAGTAGATATCCACCAGGGAGAGATGCTGCAGTAAGCTGGGGTGTGCAAGATTTTAAATTTGAAAATGATACTGACTGTTGGATATTGATAAAAGGAGATTCTACAAAATCTTCCTGTATGTTATCTTTTTATAGTACAAATTTTGGAAGAGAAGTTGAAATTATAACTACACCTTTTAGCAACTTTGAAAGCTATATGGTGAAATATAAACCTGACCCAGAAGTTGAAGAGGGAACTGAGGTTGTAGATTCTAAAGGTGTTGATGGAAGAGATGTTACAGTTACTAGAATCGTTTCAAAAAATGGAGAAGTTTTAAGCAATGAAAAGATTTTTACCAGGTATTATCCTAAAAATAAAATTATTTTATTAAATCCAAAAGATTATAATAAACTTGTTTCACAAAATCAATAAAAAAATAACAATTCGAAACTTTTTTATAATAATATCTTTTAATTGTTTTAATTAAATGATAGAATAACCCTAAATGATTGATTTATAGATTTAATTTTAGTAATATAAATATAAAGTTTATATTAACTATACAATTTTTGAAATATAAAATAGGGCAAGGAGAAAAGCATTGATAATTTGTGAAAAATGCAGAAGAGAAAATAAAGATGATGCTATTTATTGCCAATACTGTGGATCACAATTGCAGAAAGAGGTTGAAGAGAATATAACAAGAACCTTTGCTTCTATTATAGTAGAGGATGAAAAGGGAAAAAGAGCACTTTCAAGAAAAGAATTGAAAAATCTAAGAAAGAGTTTAAATTTTCCAATGTTGGTAGTTATAAAAGGTCCGAATTCAGGAGCTCGATACCTGATTGATAAAAATATTATTTCCATTGGTAGAAATATAAATGGCGATATTTTTTTAGATGATATAACAATTTCAAGAAATCATGTAAAAATAATTAATGATCAGGATTTATATATAATAATAGATTTAGAAAGCACAAACGGTACTTATATTAATAGAGTCAGAGAAAAGGAAAAAATATTAAAAAATAATGATGAGATTCAGATTGGAAGAATAAAAATGGTATTTCTTTCACCACTTAAATAACTTATAAGAATGGGGGTATAATATGACATCTGAAAAAAGAGATTACATAACAGTAGGAGAGGTAGTCGAAAGTTTAAAAGAAGAATTTGATGACCTTTCAATAAGTAAGATACGCTTTTTTGATAAAGAGGGTTTAATCTCCCCAGAAAGAACTGAAGGTGGATATCGAAAATTCTATCCTAAAGATGTAGAAAGAATGAGGACAATACTAAAATTACAAAAGCAAAATTATCTTCCACTTAGAGTTATCAAATCTAAATTGGCAGAATTAGAACAATCTCCCCTCCAGCTATTTGAGGAACTTGTGGAGGAGAAGGGTGAGAAAATTCATAAAGAAGAACTGTTTGAGGAAAAACTTATAACAAGTAAGGAATTAGAAGATACACTTCGAATAAATTCTGAGAAAATAGATGAGATGGAAAGCTATAATTTGATCAGTCCACGTAAAACTGAAAATGGAGTGAGATATGGTAATAGCGATGTTAAAATAGCACGAATTATTAATGAATTTTCTAACTACGGAATATATCCAAGACATCTAAAAATTTATCAAAATTTTGCAAATAGAGAAGCTACTTTTATTGAGCAGATCGTTATGCCATTAATAAGGTCACATGATTTAGAAATGAGAAAAATAGCTATTCAAAAAATAGCTGATTTAGAAGAGTTAACATCAAGACTGAGACACTTGCTACTAAAAAATAGCTTAAAAACATTTTTAGATGAAAACTTACCTCATCGTGACAAAGAACCTACTCAGGATTAATAGAGAAAGTAGTATTAACTAAGAATGATTAAAGAATCTTGTTTACTGATTAAAAAATTTAAAAGGGAAATTGCACTTTTTTTAATCATCATTTTTGTATCTATTGCTTTTCCCATAAACTATAAAATAGATACTGCAATAGGTCAGGAAAAATATCCAATTTTTTCGGAAACTGGATATCTTGTCACTTCATCAAAATCTGCAATTTTAATAGATGCACATTCAGGAAGAGTTTTATGGGAAAAAAATCCTCATAAAAAGCAATCACCTGCAAGCATTACAAAGATAATAACTGCAATAATAGCAATTGAAAATGGAGATTTGAAAGATAAAGTGGTAGTTTCCGAAGAAGCAACGCTAGTTGGAGAATCAGAAGTCTGGCTTGAAGAAGGTGAAATAATTACATTTGAAAACCTAATTTATTCTGCATTACTTTTTTCAGCAAATGATGCATGTCATGCTATAGCAGAACATATTGGTGGTTCAGTAGAAGAGTTTATAGATATTATGAACAAAAAAGCCAAAGAGATAGGAGCAATTAATACCTCCTTTGTAAATCCACATGGTTTAGATGATAAAGAAAATGGAGATGGTAACATTTCTACAGCTTATGATATTGCACAAATAGCCAGCTATTGCATGAAAAATCCAAAATTTTCACAGATAGTAAATACAAGAATGAAAGTAATGCCTGGTCCACCAAGTTCTGATGAAAAAAGATATGTTACAAATAGAAACAAATTTTTAAACAAATATCAATATGCTAATGGAATTAAAACTGGATACACAATTAAAGCTGGATTGTGTTTAGTTGCTTCTGCGAAAAAGGATGGTATTAATTTAATTGGTGTTGTATTAGATAGTGAAACTGGATATAGAGATCAAGATATGATAAACATTTTCGAATATGGATTTTTTAAATATAAAAAAATAGATACCAAAGTTACAGACCCTTTCCCTAATCTAATAATTGAAAATGAAGGTATTTATGAGGAGATAGAGGTCAATCCTATTGAAAAAACAGAGGTTCTATTAAGTAGTGAAGAGGAAGGGAAATTGCAAACAAAAATTGAGATTGATGATAATTTTAATTTACCTATAAAAGGGGGAGAGAAGGTAGGAAATTTAAATATTTTTTTAGGAAATGACGAATTGTTAAAGCTTGATATTTCTTCCAAGAATGATGTAGACATTAAAAGTAATAAAGTCAATCTCTCTGAAATCACGTCATCATTATGGAAATATTATATTAAAATCTTAACTATAATTTTAGTTTTTATATTAGTTTTTTTGAGCTTTAAAAAAGTTATAAATCTTAAGAAAGTTCATAGAAGGTAAAATGATATTTTCAAATAGGGAAGAGGCTGGAAAAATCCTTGGAGTAAAAGTTAAAGAAAAGGGCTATGGGAAAGATAGCCTTGTTTTAGGCATACCAAGAGGTGGAGTTGTTGTAGCAAAAGAGGTTGCAAAAATTCTCAAATGTGAACTCGATATAATAATTCCAAGAAAATTAAGATCTCCGTTTAATCCTGAACTTGCGTTTGGTGCAATCTCAGATGATGAATCTATAGTAATTGATGAGTCTTTAGTATCTTTACTAAATATCTCAAAAGAATATATTGAACAGGAAAAGAAGACACAACTGGAAGAAATCAAGAGAAGAAGAAAAAAATATAAGATGGATAAATTACTTCCAGATATGAAGGGAAAAACAGTCATATTAGTTGATGATGGAATAGCAACAGGTGCAACCATGAAAGCTGGTGTTATTTCTGTTAAAAAAAAGAAACCAGAAAAGATTATAGTTGCTATTCCTGTAGCTTCTCCACAATCAGTTGAAGAACTGAAAGAAATTACTGATGAGGTTATTTGCTTATATGCTCCAGCTTATTTTGCTGCTGTTGGACAATTTTACACAGAATTTTCACAAACCTCAGATGATGAAGTTATAGAAATACTTAAAAAAATCAAAGAGGAAAAGGGAGAAATTTATCAAAAATAAAAAATAATAGAAAGTGAGAGGATATTGGAAAATATATGTGAAAAAATATTAGTAAGAAATAAAATTAAGATTATTTTAATTATTGCTCTTTTATCATTTATTTTAATATCTTCTTTTGGTTGTACTAAACCTGAAATTATTGAAGAAACAACTAAGGAAGAGCCTACAGAGCCAACAACACAAATAGAAACCTATGTTGAGGAATTAAGTGGAATTAGAAATCCCTTTAATGGTACTGAAGTTTCAAGTGAAGATGATATTTTTAGACCAATTGCTGTAATTGTTGAAAATAGTACAGCAGCTAGACCACAAACAGGTCTTATTGATGCAGATGTTATAGTAGAAATAGTTGATGAGGGAGGAATTACAAGATATGTAGCTATCTATAGCTCAAAAGAGAGTGAAGTAATCGGTCCTGTAAGAAGTACAAGACCTTACTATGCAGAAATTGCTAAAAGTTTTGATTCAATACTTGCTTTTTTTGGTGCTTCTCCTGATGGGTATGTAAGAGTTGTACAACTGGGGATACCTGATTTATCCGCGGCAGCAGACACAATAGGAAATAGTGGTATAAAAGCAAAAGCAAGACATTGGAGAGATTCTTCAAGAGTAGCTCCTCATAATGCTTACATGTCAATTACGAGTCTTCGAGAAGATGCAAAAGCTTATGGTTATAATTTAAATGGAGGCATATCTCCCTTTAAATTTAAAAATGATGCACCTTTATCTGATAAAGGAGAAGAAGATACAATTATAGTCAATTTTTCATCTCCAACCTTTGAAGCAAAATATGTTTATGATAAAGAAACAAATTCATATAATAAATATTTAGGTGGAGTTGCACATATTGATAGAATAAGTGGCGAGCAGATAATTGCAAAAAATATAATAGTTCAGATTACGGATATTTCTGGACCACTTGACCAATATGGCCATATAGCAGTTAGAACAACTGGTCAAGGTGAAGCTCTATTTTTCTTAGATGGAAAAGTTATTGAAGGTAGTTGGATAAGAAATAATTATAATGAACCATTTAAATATTTAAATGAGAATGGTGATGAAGTTAAATTCAATGTAGGACAGACCTGGATTTCTTTTTTAGCAACATTAGACAGGGTAAACAGTACAAGTTATTAATAATTAGCATATATAGAGTAATATAGAGGATGATAAATTGGTAAAATAGTAATATAGTTTATATTTTAAAAAATACAAAGTTTGTCATTGCGAGCCACTGAAAGTGGCGCGGCAATCTCAATATAGAAATTGCTATTGAAATCAGAGTCTTTATAATAAAAATTCAATAAAAATATTAATTAATTTTAATTTAACAAGACAATGATTTTATTGGAGGTAAAATAAATGCATTTATTAGGCAAAATAATAAAAAAGGACAATATTTTTAAAATAAACAATAATATTAAATATGATAGAAAAAAATTCAAATTTCAAGGAAAAACAGATAGAAAATTTAATATTTATTATCTCCTTCTTTATGCTCTAATTTCTATTTCAATTTTAATTCTTATGACATCATGTAAAGGTGCTAAAGAAGTAGAGGAACCAATAAAACCAACTGAAGAAAGTGAAGTTGTAACTCCTGAAGAAAGTGAAATTGAAGTTACCAGGGAAGCAAAAATTGAAAAAATATTAAAAGGGGAGGAGGAACCTTTAGAGCCAATTTTTAAAGAATTATCTGGATCAAGAAGTAAATATAGTGGTGTTGAGGATTTAAGTCAAACAGTTAAAGAAAGAGCAATTGCTATACTAATTGATAATCTTTGTGATCCTGGTGGCGACTGTGTTCGTCCTCAAGATGGATTAGCAGATGCTGATATTGTAATTGAAGTAACAGATGAGGGAGGAATTACAAGATATATAGCAATCTTTGGTGCAGATAAAATAGTAAATGAGATAGGACCTATTAGAAGTTCAAGACCATACTTTTCTGAAATAGCTTTTGGCTTCGACCCATTATTTGCTCATTTTGGAGCATCACCAGATCATGGATATGAAAATATTGATCATTTAGGAATATTAGACTTATGTGCAAGTCGCACAAAATTACCACATTGGAGAGATACAAGTAGAGGTTTAGCTTGGGAACATTGTGCTTATACAAAAACCACAGATTTAAGGCAAGCTGCAAAAGATTTAGGTTATGGTTTAGAGGGTGGAAAATCACCACTTAAATTCAAGGCTGATGCATTAGAAGATGAAAGGGGAGAGGAAGATATTATCATTATTGATATTACAAGACCTCCTTATCAGGCAAAATATGTTTATGATAAAGAAACAAATTCTTATACAAAATATGTTGGTGGAGTTCTTCATACAGATAGGAAATCTGGAAATCAGATAATAGCTAAAAATTTAATAATTCAAACTACAGATGTTTCAAAACCATATGATAAATATGGTCATATTGTGGTAAGAACAACTGGTTATGGAGATGCCCTATTTTTTATGGATGGAAAAGTAATAGAAGGATATTGGGGCAGAACAAGCGTTGCAGATCCTTATCTCTATTTAGATAAGGAGGGGAGACCAATAGGATTTAATGTTGGTTCGACATGGATATCATTTATACCCTCTTTAGAAAATGTATCAAGTACAAGTTTACAATAATTAATAACAATATATTATTTTAAATTTGAGAAAAGAAATATAAAAATCTTTTGTTAATACTTTTTGCTTTTCACTAATTTTTTTTACTTAAATAATAATCTAAAAATATCTATTATGAAAAATCAAAATAACAAAGAAGAAAACAATTTTATAAAGATTGTTTTAGAAGGAATTAGAATAGAGATTCCGTCCCGCAAGCCTCTTGTGTTGCTCAGAGAGGAAAATGGTAACAGATATCTTCCTATTTGGATAGGATTGAGTGAAGCATATGCTATTGCATTAGAGCTTGAAGGTTATAAACCTCCAAGACCTATGACGCACGATTTAATAATTTCTTTATTAAGTCTTTTAAATACAACCATTGAAAAGGTTTCAGTAAATAATCTTATTAACAATACATTTTATGCTGAAATAACTTTGATGCATAAAGATGAGATATTAAAATTAAGTGCACGACCAAGTGATGCAATTGCTATTGCTGTAAGGGTAAAAGTTCCAATTTTTGTATCCAAGAAGGTTTTAGACATAGCATCAATAAATATAGAAACTGTTGACGATGAGATAAAAAGATTTAAGAAATTTCTTGAAACAGTTAAACCAGAAGATTTTAAAGCCTAATGTGCTGTTTTTTTTTTGATTCTACTTGTTTCCCCTCCTTTATGGGAGGGGGTAGGGGGAGGGTACAAGTTTAATATACAATCTTTTAAGAGAAAAATATTAACAGATTCAATATGTTTTACTAAATAATAAAAATTTATAATAAATTATCGATTATAATTTGAGACCATCTCTCCATTTTATTCTTATATTTTAGTAAATCTTCCTTATTAACTAATTTACCCTTCATCTTAGACTTTTCTCTAACTTCAATATCTGAGCTTTCAATTTCAATCAAATATGCAATACCAAAATGTACTTTTCCAACATCATCGAAATCATCATTTATACATCCAATAATTTTACTTTTTAATTTCCCCCTATAAATTAGTTCCTCATTAAATTCTCTTTTTAATCCTGAATAAATTAAATCATGTGATTTATCAATATCTTCTTCATTTATATGTCCACCAATTCCAATAGAATATTTATAAAAAAGCCTTTTTTCTAATCCAACAGGAAATCTTTTAAATAGGAAATACTTGTTTTTAAATTTTATTATCAAATAAGGAATTATCTGTTTGTAATTTGGATCATTCTCAACTAAAAATCTTTTCATAAATCTTGAGTATTTTCTTATTCTTTCTAAATAGTATTTTGTTTTCTGGCTCTCAAATCCCTCAAAAAAAATCTCTTCAAATAACTTTTTTCTTGAGACAACTAAAATATTCTCAATATTTTCTTTTTCCATTTTACTTTTTCTTTCTTTAATATTAAATCAACTTATTATTTTATTTTATAATGATATCATTGATTTTAAGATATTTTATTTAAAAATTAATTTTAAAATAAACTGATTTTAAATAAGCTAATTTTGAAAAGAGGATTTACTGTAATGGAAAATAAGAAAAATGAAAGTAGGGAAGAAAGGTTACTTTCATTACTTAAGCATGCTTTACCTGGAAAAATAATCGAATTTGGTTGTGGAGATGGTAACATTCTTCAAATACTCTCTAAAAATTATCCAGAAAGTTTGATAGTAGGAATTGACATAAACAGAGAAAGAATTAATAAGGTAAATAAGAGAAATCTAAAAAATGTAATTACATTTTTATCAGATGTAGGTAGCGATATATTTCCTGAAAATTCTTTTAATACAGCTATTTTCATTGGAGTATTGCACGAAATTTTTAGTTATCAAGGAAAAGAGCAAGTTAATAATGCAATTAAAAATGCTCATAAGGTATTAAAAAAGAATGGAAGACTTCTTATTAGTGATTTTCTTAAACCAGAATCCAAACAAGTAGATTTAATTTTTAAAAATAATAAAGCTTATAACAAATTTTTTTGAAAAATAACATAAGAGGTGTGGTGGAGTTGATCCACAGCTATTGCTTATCATTTATTTTTTATTTTATTATGTAATCTATCTTAATCTGCTATTATTTATAATGAATGTGGAATAATTTAAAAAACAAAAATTGAAGTACTAGAAGAGCAATTAACATACCAGAGGTCTAGTTGGGTTAAAAAACTTTTTAGAAGATAACTAATCTATATGTAATAAAATATTTAAATAATAATTTACTTCTTTATTAATGTTTTGTTTATGGAGGATATAGGTGTTATTTGATAGCGTTTTTAATAAAGCTAAGTGGTGTGGTAAGGATGATTTTCCATCATGTCCTGAATGGAAGGAAGAAGTAAATAAATGGCTTGAATTTATTGAAAGTAAGAATCAATTGAAAAGATATAAATCACGTCTTAATAGTTCTAGACTCAAGGAACGGGATGGAGCATTAGGTGAGATAAGAGCTGCATATACAATGGAAATTAAATTAAAATACCCTGTTATCAACTGGGAAAAAAAAACTGTTGGTAATCAAAATGTTGATTTTGTTATTCTTAATGGTGATGATGATATTTATTGCGAAGTAAAAACACCTATCTGGGAAAGCGAGTTAACTCAGAAAGAGCGTTTGGATTGTAGAAAAGATAAATCTAAATATATAAACGCCGAAGCTCGTTGGGTTGCAACTTGGAAAAATATTCGTAAAGCACTAGAAAAATCAAGAC
>Ga0209978_10001158_pt1 | contig 10841 bp, 9 predicted proteins | sample BentaG_FD_182805 | JGI IMG/M metagenome (GOLD analysis project Ga0209978, IMG submission 182805) | Deep subsurface microbial communities from South Atlantic Ocean to uncover new lineages of life (NeLLi) - Benguela_00093 metaG (SPAdes)... | ecosystem: Environmental > Aquatic > Marine > Oceanic >...
CAAAGCTAAATATATACAATTTAATATATCAAAATAAAAGCCTTGACAAAGGGTTATAGCCTGAAATATACGTACCCAGTAAACAGAGAATAAAGCTGGAAGGAGGTGATGGAAACGGAAGCTTCATGCTATCGCTTTTACCGAGTCTAGCAACAAAACCGTTTATCCAAAACCCAAAAAAGGAGGGCTAAATCATGGGAAGAAAAACCACTACCGCAATAATCGTATTTTTTTCCGTCCTATTGTGTACACTGGCATTCCATACATCCTCTTTTGCCGGGCCTATTGCCGGCAAAGAGATCAAGATCGGTGCGGTTTGCCCCATCACGGGTCATGGCGCCAATGTGGGCAAGCGTGAAGCCATCGGGGCGCAGGCAGCCGTGGATGTGATCAATGCAAAGGGAGGAGTATACGGCGTTCCCCTCAAACTATACATTGAGGATACGGCGAGCAATCCCCAGGAGGCGGTGAATGCCTTGCGCAAGCTCGCTGGAGACCACAAGGTCCTCGCTATCGTGGGGCCCCATTACAGTTCTGTGGGGGAGACCACTTTCCCCTTGGGCAACAGGCTCAAGATCATCCAGATCGCTGTGGCCTCCTCCAAACCGGGGCTGGCCGCTGCAAACCGGCCCTATGCATTTCGAAATACCCTGACAGAAGACAAGGTTGCAGTGGCTGTGATCAGGGAGTGGAAAAAGAGATACAACATCAAAAAGGTGGCCATCATAACGGATATCAAGGACGCGGTCTCCAAGTCTGTGGGCACGAAGGTCCTCCCACCTACATACAAGGCACAGGGGATCGAGGTGATTACAAGGGATAAACCTGTGACCTTTCAGACCAATGACACCCAGTTCAGGGCCCAGATTACCAAACTGAAGGCCATGAACCCGGATGGGGTCGGGATGGGCGCCCTGGGCCCTGATGCACTCAATATTATAACAGAGGCCCGAAGACAGGGGATGAAACAGCCCTTTATGAGCACGGCTCCCATCATGGAAGGGGAGGTCCCCGAGCTTGGAGGCAAGGCCGTGGTAGGGACCTTTTCTGGAACCATCTGGAACATCGACCTGGACACCCCCGAGAACAAGGAGTTCGTTAAGGCGTACAAGAAGCGGGCCAAGACCATGTATACAAGCCAATACACGGCGACACCGGATTATTATCCGGTGAACGGCTATGATGCCGTCTTCATGATCGTGGAGGCCATCAAACACATGTGTGTCAGCAACAAGCCCGGAGATCTCCAAATGGATAGAGACAGGATCATGTACTATATGGCTGCCCTCAGGGACTTCGAAGGGGTGGCCAGCAGGGGCTTCAACTGCGTAGGCGATGGCATCAAGGACGTGCATGTGTTTGAGATTAAGGGGGGTCATTGGGTACCCATCGCGGGTCAATAATCCATCGCTGATATCCTTAGGGGCGGTCCTTTGGGCCGCCCCAGCTATATCCCTTTTTGGAGCCACTGATGTTTCTGCAACAACTCGTCAACGGGCTGACGCTGGGCAGCACCTATTCTCTCCTTGCCTTAGGGTTTACCCTGGTGCTGGGGCTCCTTAAGATGTTGAACATTGCCCATGGCGATGTCTTCATGTTCGGGGCCTTTCTTGGGCTGAGCTTCGCCATGTTGGGGATGCCCCTTTACCTGGCCCTGATTCTGGCTATGGTAGGAGCAGGCGTCGTCACAATCATCATCGAGCGTCTTTGTTTTCGTCCCCTTAGGAAGGCCCATTTCCTGATGCCCTTGCTCAGCACCATTGCCTTCGGGATCGTTTTGCAGAACGTAGCCACACAAATCTGGGGATCCGAGCCTTCTCGATATCCGCAGACCACAGAGATAGCCCAATTCCAGTTAGGTCCTGTTCTGGTCTCATCCATCGACGTCATTATCCTGGCCACCTCCATCTTGTTGATGGTGGGAATAGACCAGTTTGTAAGAAGGACCAGCTTCGGTCGGGCCATGCGGGCCACATCAGAAAAGCCGCAGACAGCCAGTCTTTTGGGAGTCAATATCAATTGGGTCATTATCTTCACCTTTTTTGTCTCTGGTGCACTGGCCGGTGTGGCAGGGGTCCTGACAGCCCTGGTCTACCTACAGATCACCCCCTTCATAGGAATCCGTCAGGGGCTGATCGGCATGGTAGCCATGGTGATTGGAGGCATAGGGAATGTGAGAGGGGCTATGATCGGCGGGCTCATGATCGGGATCATCGAGATCATGAACGATGCCTATTTTACCGCAGGCTACCGAGATATTATCCTCTTTGGCCTATTTTTGGCCTTTATTGTCTTTAAACCCGAGGGACTTTTTGGAACCAAAGAACGGTAATCATAGGAGTTGGAACGGATGAGCGTTTACACGCAAGGCGTAGTGGCCCTCATGGGAGTCAATATCCTGATGGCCTTGAGCGTATATGCCATAGTCATGGCTGATCAGGTTTCTCTTGGAAATGCTGGGTTTATGGCCATTGGGGCATACACATCGGCGTATCTTAGCGTAAAATTGGGCATGCCCATCTTTCCCGCCTTAATCATCGGAGCCCTCGCCGCCAGCTTTATAGGGCTCCTGGTAGGGGTTCCCCTCCTGAGGCTTGAAGGCCTTTACTTTGTCATGGGGACCTTTGGCTTCGGTGAAGTGGTACGGTCCTTTTTTATGAATTTTGAGCCGACAGGGGGGGCCTATGGCTTCAGAGGGCCGGTTGGGGCTACCTTACCCATCATATACGGCTGGGTTCTGGTACTAATTGTACTCTTCTGGCTCTTGAGCCGATCGCGGTTAGGGCGCTCACTGGATGCTCTTCGGGATGATGCGGAAGTGGCCAGTTCAATCGGACTGAATGTGACCTTGCTGAAACTAGGTGTTTTCTGGCTCGGGTCATTTACTGCGGGGATTGCCGGAGGTCTCTATGCCCATTATATGTTCTATATCGAATCAGGTAATTTCCATATCCTCGTTTCTGCCATGGCCATCCTTTGCGTCATTCTGGGGGGGATGTATACCTTCTGGGGAGCTTTGCTGGGAGGCGTTATCTTTAGCATCCTCCCTGAGGTATTGCGTTTCATGGGGGGTTGGCGTCTAAGCGTGTATGGTAGTGTATTGGTTCTCATGATGATTTTTCGTCCCTCTGGGATCATCAGCCGGCAGATGGTAAGAAACGCGGAGGAATGGGTCGGCGAGATTTTCCGAAAGGCGAGTTCTTGAGATGCTTGAGATCGCACACATATCAAAACACTTCGGAGGCCTAAAAGCTCTTGAGGAGATCACGTTTCATGTGAAGGAAAAACAGATTTATGGCCTCATTGGTCCCAATGGATCCGGGAAAACGACTCTGTTTAACCTTATTACCGGGTTTTTACCTGCAACTGTGGGCTCCATCCAATTCCTGGGAAATGAGTTAACCGGGCTTAAGGCTCACAAGATTGCAAAATTGGGAATAGCCCGAACCTTCCAAAATATCAGGCTCTTTGGCACCATGACCGTGAAGGAAAACGTACTGGTGGCCCAGAATATCAGGGCACGATCAGGTGTCACTAGTCTGGTCCAGCTCTTTAGTGCGAAAGAAAGAGGATTTGAAGAAGAGGCCGATGACCTGCTGAGAAGGATGGGCCTTTGGGAAAAACGCAAGGAGCAGAGTTTGAGCCTTGCCTATGGTGAACAAAGGCGCCTGGAGATTGCCAGGGCCCTTGCTCTGGAACCAAAGCTATTGCTCCTGGATGAACCTGCTGCCGGCATGAATGAGGCAGAAACCGAAGACCTTTTGGACAGAATCAGTGAGATCCGGAATATGGGAAAGACTGTTTTTTTGATCGAGCACGATATGAACGTGGTCATGGGGATCTGTGATTATATATCTGTACTCAATTTTGGAGAATTGATCGCCCAGGGCACACCAGATGAAATCCAGGCAAGCGAGGCTGTCATTGAGGCCTATCTTGGAAGGGAAGAAGAGTAGGGAATTTATGTTTGAGGTCAAAGGGATTGAAGCAGGTTACGGAGCCATACAGATTCTAAAGGGCATTGACCTGGAGGTGAGGAAGGGAGAGATCGTTACGCTGATCGGGGCTAACGGGGCAGGAAAGACCACCCTGCTCAGTGTCATTTCGGGTATTCTTACCCCATCCAAAGGAAAGGTAATCTTTGAAGGGGAGAATATCGTGAAGATCCCTCCTCACAAAATTGTCCGGCGGGGAATCTGTTTGATCCAAGAGGGGAGGGAGGTTCTAAGCCAGATGACTGTCTTGGAAAACCTCCTTATGGGAGGATTCAGCCGGCCAGGTGAGGATCTCAACGACTCCCTCGATATGGTCTTCCGGATGTTTCCCGTCCTTCAGGAAAGGCAGGGGCAGTTGGGTAAGACCCTGAGTGGCGGAGAACAGCAGATGCTGGCTCTCGGCAGGGCCCTGATGGCCCGGCCCAAGCTCTTCATGATGGATGAGCCTTCCCTGGGCCTTGCACCTAAATTGGTAAACGAGGTCTTCGCAAAGATCATGGAACTCAAGAGTGCCGATGTCGCCATACTCCTGGTAGAGCAGAACGCCAGAAAGGCCTTTCAAGTCGCAGATCGTGGATATGTGCTGGAGATTGGAAAGATCGTTCTTGCAGGCAGTAGTGAAGAGCTCAGTTCCAATGAAAAGGTCCGCGAAGCATACTTAGGCGGAAAGCGGGCAAAAAGACAGGGCTTACAAAAATAGTGTGAGAATGGAGCCATGAAAGAGGTCTTTGACGCTATCATCATTGGAGGGGGTCACAACGGTCAAATTCTAGCTGCATACCTGACAAAGGCGGGTTTAGAGACGCTGGTTTTGGAGCGAAGGATGGAGCCCGGGGGAGGGCTTTGCACCGAGGAGGTTACTATCCCTGGTTTTTATCACAACCTGCATTCCTACTTTCTCAGGTGGGTACCGGATCTTCCGTGGTACAAGGATTTAGAGCTGGACCGTTATGGTGCCCGCATGATTATGCCACCGGTACAGGCCGTGGCCCCTTTCAGCGACGGCAAATGCCTTATCTTTCACACCGAAGAGGAAAAAACGCTCAAGAATATCTCTTACTTTTCAAAGAAGGATGCAGACACCTATCGTGAACTCTTGAAGCGTTTTCAGAGGTTGAACGAAGAGATTATCGTACCAGAAACCTATTCACCACCCCTCCCCTTTGAGGAGAAAAGGGCCTTGCTGGAAAAGAGTGAATCAGGCCGTGAATATCTGGCCCTCAGCCAGAAACCGCCTTTGGAGTTGGCAAAGGAGTTTTTCGAGACCGAGCAGATGAGAGCGATGCTTATCTTTCTGGTCACCACGAGGCTGTTCCTCGCAGATGAGCCAGGGCTAGGTTATAATGTGGCCTCTTCCATCACTGGTGGACTCAGAGGAAGTATGTGCAGGGGTGGGTCGCATTATCTGGCCCATGCCATCTCCAAGGTCATTGAGTCCAACCAAGGAAGAGTCCGGGAGGCAGCCCATGTGCGGGAAATCATGGTCGAAGGGGGGCGCGCTGTTGGGGTGGTGCTGGATGATGGCAGAAAGGTTCAGGCCAGGAGGCTGGTTGTCAGTTCGGTCGATATCCCTCAGACCTTCTTGGAGTTGGTGGGAGAAGACAAGCTCGAATCCAGCTTCATTGAAAAGGTAAAGGGTTTCAAGTTTGGCAAATTCCCACTCTTTGGTGTTCATCTTGCGCTCAATGAGCCTCTTCATTACACCTCTGCTGCCTTTGACCCGGAAATCGATTCTGGTTTCAATTTCAATGTGGGACTGGAGTGCCTGGAGGACTTTTATGCCCACATGAGAGAGATTGATGAAGGGATTCCTCCGAAAAAACCAGGCATGCAATGCGCAGCACCAACCCTATATGACCCTGCACAGGCACCTCAAGGAAAGCACACGGCCTTCCTCTGGCAGTTCGCTCCCTATCACCTGAAAGATGGCGGACCCGAGGCATGGGACAAGATCGGCGCCGAATACATGGAAGTTTGTCTGGAAAGATGGCGAGAGTATGCACCCAATCTAGACAAAGACAATATCATCGCCACGTATATATTTACCCCCCTGGATGTGGAGAGGAAGCTCATCAACATGCGTGAAGGAGACCATTGCATTGGAATGGCCAGCCAAGATCAGATGCTTGAGAATCGCCCCTTTCCCGGGCTCAAGCCTTATCGCACGCCTATACAGAGCCTATATCTCTGCGGATCAGGGAGCCACCCTTTTGGAAACATCACGGGCGCTCCGGGTTACAATGCAGCCAAGGTCATCTGTGAGGACCTGAAGATAAACATCTGGTGGAATCCACAAGACCCAAGAGCCCTCTGGTCCAAAATGCGATAGCAAAAATCCATCTTAAGGAAATAGAATATGCCAAAGGATCTGCGCACCTGGCTGAGAGATCTGGAGGATAGGATTCCTGGCGAACCCTTGAGGGTATCGAAGGTGGTGAAGCCTGCCTCCTTTGAGGTCTCCTCTATCCTTCACCAACTGGAGGAGCGGGGAAACCTCTCTGCAGTCTTCTTTGACAAGCCAACTAGCGTGAAGGCAGAACCTTCCAGTTATCGTTTGCTCTGTCACGCGTTCACAACGAGAGAGAAACTGGCGGTATCGTTAGGTCTTCAAGACTCAAATCGGGTCTCCCTCTTCGAGAAATACCTGGAGAGTTCAAGGCAGAGAAAAAAGACAGAGATTGTCGCTCCTTCAGAGGCACCTGTGAAGGAGGTTATCATCAGGGAGAAGTCGCTAGACATTGGTGATCTGCCGATAATGAGGCATAACTCCATGGATGGAGGGCCGTATCTTACACCAGTGGTAGTAGCCAGGGAACCCAACGGGGAGCGCTACAACACCTCTTGGAACCGCATGATGTATATCGACTCTCATCACTTGGCTATCTATATGTCTCCCAGACACCTCTGGACGTATTTTCAGGACGTGGAAGCCAGGCAGGAGTCCATGCCCATTGGGGTAGTTCTGGGACATCACATGGCCTTCATGCTCTCCGCATCTGCCCTGGTACCCCTGGATGAGGATGAATATGAGGTGGCAGGCGGTCTTTTGGGTGAACCCCTCAGGGTAGTCCCCTCGGAGGCATACGGCGAAAGGCTGCTCGTTCCGGCCGATGCAGAGATCGTTATCGAAGGAGAGATCCTGCCACAAAGGAGAACCCTTGAAGGTCCTTTTGGAGAATTCACAAAGCTGATAGGCCCTCAAAGGCTCTCCTGGCTTTTTCGCGCAAGGGCCATCACCCACCGACACCGTCCTATCATGCACTCTGTGTTCGGAGCACACCTGGATCACCTGTATGCCCATTTCCCCATTGAAGCCAGCATCTTTCAGAGAGTCAAGCAGGCGATAACCGGCGTGAAAGATATCTGCTGGCTGCACTCTGGCGGTTCCTTTCACCTCGTGATCAGCATGAAGAAAAGAACCGAGGGGGAGCCCATGCGGGCAGCGATGGCAGCCCTTAGTGCCAGCAATTTCATCAAACATGTCTTTGTGGTAGATGATGACCTTGATCCAGAAAATGCCAAAGATGTCATGTGGGCAGTGTCAAACTGCTGCCAGGCCGATTCAGATATAACAGTATTGCATAACATTCAGGGGCAACTCCTGGATCCTTCCCTTCGACAAGAGACAAAGGGTTCTGGCTTGATTATCGACGCCACAAGGCCCTTGGATCGACCCTATTCACCGCGGGCAGTGCTTCCTCCTGAGGCCCTTGAAAGAGTCTGCCTTGAAGATTACATCGATTTCTAAAGAGAAAAGAGAATGGAAATTTTCTATGTGAGTTGTCCCCAGTGCAAAAAAAGCTTTCATTGCGATGCCAACCTTCTCGGCCTCGACATCCCTCTTCACTGTCCCTCTTGCGACCTCTATTTCGACCCAGAGGAGAAAAAAGGGAAGCAACCACCTAATAAGGGTACAGCATTTGTTGGACTCTCCAGGATCGACCGGAAAATCCTCTACATACCCGTTCAAGAAAAGAAAAGCCCCACAAGGGTATGAGGATTTTGCAAGAATCACTCGGAGCTTAAGAGCCCCTGCGGGAAAGGTTCCATGGATGAGAGGTCCAACAGGCCTCCTCCAGATCCTTCGGATGCCTTGCAACTGATCGGCAACGTTTTGATTTTGTGCTCCCACGCGGTATTGCAAAGGAAAACTTCTGGATTTCCTTTTCTTTGATCTTAACACCGATTCGGTTATCTATTAGGGATTCCCCCTAGCAAGATAAAGGAATAAGATCAAAATGAAACTGCCCTTACTCATAATTGGGTGTGTTTTTTTGAGTAAAACACCTGATTGAAAATCGTCCTCTTCATGAAATAAAAGGATTCAACATTGAAGACCCTAGACTTTAATTCAAAGAGAGTGATTTCTTGTCTTGACGGTCGGGTTCGCCTTATCCGAAATCTGAAAAATTTTCAATTTTTTTACTTGACACCGCATGAAGGTTCAACTAGAAAATTAGCTAGTAAAGTAGTATTTAATATATCAACATATATCACTCTTGTCCAAAATCGGTTTTTTCTATGGACAGCATTTTGGCTGTGGAGAGGCCGGGACATTCTTATGAGGCAGCTCCAGGCTCTCAGAAACCCTTTATTTATGGCTTATGAGGACTTTTTTGGCCTCTGACTACCCCCTTAACCCTCGACACTTGGCGCTTTTAGACAGCATCTTCCCTCAAAGACAATCTGATTACTGGAGGCAGAAGCCATCGTGTAAAATCAGGTACTTACCTGTCCAAAAAGGCGATTTTAGATCCATTTTGGACAGTAATGAACATAAATAAATCTTCGCCTCAAAAGAGAGGAAAATCAAGATAAGATAAAAAAAGGGTGGCGATATGAAGACCATTGACATAGATCAAACCTATCTGAGAATGGATAGCCAGGGATTTTACAAGTTGGACATCCCGGAAAAATTGAACATGGCAAGGCTCATGGTTGACTTCTGGGCTGAACATGGGAGGGCCCAGGATGTGGCGATCTATGATGAGGACCGGAAGATCACCTACCAAGAACTGAAAGATCTTACGGATCGCTTTGCCAATGGCTTTCACAAGCTGGGGATCTCCAAGGGCCAGCGTTACGTGATTCGGACCCCGAACCAGCCTGAATACCAGATCTCTTTCTTGGGAGGACAGAAGGTCGGGGCGGTCCCCATCCCCACGAATACGATGCTCCGCGAATCGGAACTGGAACACATTATCAACAATAGCGAGGCCGTAGCGGTTATCACTACCTCCAGGTATATCCAGGCCATCGAAAATATCCGCGCCAAATGCAAGACACTAAAGCACGTCATAGTCATCGGTGAGACCCAGGGGGATCAGATCTCCTTCGAGGATCTCTTAAAAGAAGACAGGGCCGCTCTCCCCTTTGTGGAGACCTCCAAGGATGATCCGGCATACTACCTCTATACCTCCGGGACAACCGGGGCGCCCAAAGGCGTTGTACACGCCCATCGCTTCATAATAGGAGCCGGGGACCCCATTGGGAAGTTCACCATGGGATTAGAAAGAGGAGACATTTGTGGGGGACCTACTGCCCTGACCTGGATGTATGCACTGGGGCATAACTTCCTCTTTGCCTTCAGGTGGGGTGTGTCTACTGTTATCTATTCAGATGAGCGCTTTAATTCAGAAAGGGCTTATGAATTCATTCAGAGGTATAAGATTACGATATTTGCAGGCACCCCGACCATATACAGGATGATGCTGGCAGTCAAGGATGCCGAGAAACGATACGATACCAGTTCCTTAAAATACTGCCTCAGTTCTGGAGAGCCCCTTTTGGCAGAGACATGGCGGGAATGGATGCGCCGGTTTGGTGTGAAGATCATTGATAGCATGGGGCAGACAGAGGCCCACGAATTCTGTACCACCCAGACGAGCCTAAAAGTAAAGATCGGGTCCATGGGAAAACCACTCCCTGGAATCGAGGTAGCTATTGTAAACGATAAGGGCGAGCGACTTCCGCCTGGGGAGATGGGCCATTTAGCTATACGGAGGGATCACCCTGCCCTCTTCAAAGACTATTTCAAGATGCCAGAGCAGATGAAGGAGGTCTCTTTTCCCAACAATTGGTACGATACCAAGGACCTGGCATATGCGGATGAAGACGGTTATTTCTGGTACGGTTCCAGGTCAGACGATATCATGACCTGCCATGGCTATCGTATCTCCCCGGCAGATGTGGAAACAGCCTTGCAGGAGCATGAAGCCGTGCTCGAGTCGGGTGTTGCAGGGATCATTGACCCGGAGATGGGAGAAAAGGTGAAAGCCTGGGTGGTGCTTCATGAGGGCTATGAGCCCACACCGGACCTGGCCAAGAACCTTCAGGATTTTGTAAAGGCAACCATCGCACCGTATAAGTACCCGAGGGAGATAGAGTTCATCGAGGAGCTTCCCAAGACATCCTCAGGGAAGATCCTGCGCAGGGAACTGAGAAGATGGGAAAAGGAGAAGCTCGAGAAAAAGTAGGATCCTAAGAAAAAGGACGCTCAAGGATTTCCAGGGAAAAGGAGCTTGATTTCTGTGACGTTTCGATTCATCGTTGAAGAGAAGGCCGGAAAAAGGGAAATTACGTACGATATGAGAGGGGCCATCCTGTGTGGATATACCGGTCGCGATCACTCGGCCGTTCAGAGACATATCGAGGAACTGAAAAAGGAAGGAGTCGAACCACCCCCTTCAGTTCCCACCTTCTATCCCAAACCTCCTCAGGGTATGGTTTTGGAAGGGGATATCCAGGTAGAGGGTCAGGAGACATCCGGAGAGATAGAGTATGTCCTCTTCGTGGATGGGAACAGCATATACGTGACTGTGGGGAGCGATCATACGGATCGGGAAT
>Ga0209978_10001159_pt1 | contig 10840 bp, 7 predicted proteins | sample BentaG_FD_182805 | JGI IMG/M metagenome (GOLD analysis project Ga0209978, IMG submission 182805) | Deep subsurface microbial communities from South Atlantic Ocean to uncover new lineages of life (NeLLi) - Benguela_00093 metaG (SPAdes)... | ecosystem: Environmental > Aquatic > Marine > Oceanic >...
ACGACTAATTTAATTAGTGAATTGGAAAATTGGCGGATTGGTAAATTAAACATAACTGACAAATTAGTTATGTTTAATATTTGCAAAATTTCTAAATATTATGCTAATATTATTATAGACAAAGAAAAAGAGAGATGTTATAATATCACTTGCATAGCAAAAAAAGAATAAATGGGCGGGTAGCTCAGTTGGGAGAGCACTGGTTTTACAAGCCAGGGGTCACAGGTTCAAGCCCTGTTCCGCCTACCAATTTTTAATAAAATTATAGTGGGGTCGTAGTGCAGCTTGGTTTAACACGCCTGCCTGTCACGCAGGAGATCGCGAGTTCAAATCTCGTCGACCCCGCCTCTTTTTTAATTATATGATTATGTAAGGCGATTTTAAATGCCGAGATAGCTCAGTCGGTAGAGCAGTGGACTGAAAATCCACGTGTCCCCAGTTCAATTCTGGGTCTCGGCACCAGGTTTTTTGCGGAAATAGCTCAGTGGTAGAGCATCGCCTTGCCAAGGCGAGGGTCGCGGGTTCAAATCCCGTTTTCCGCTCCATCTTTATAAAAATTAAATATGGCGGCATCGCCAAGTGGGAAGGCAGAGGACTGCAAATCCTTCATCCTCGGTTCGAATCCGAGTGCCGCCTCCATTTAGTTTTTAATTTTGTGTAACGATTAGAAGTCTAAAGGAGACGGGCGGTTAATTCAGTGGTAGAATGCTTGCTCGACGCGCAAGAAGTCACTGGTTCGAATCCAGTACCGCCCACCATTTTAAAATCTAAAAACAAAATAAGATTAAGTAGAAAATAGTAGGTTAAGCTTTTTTAAAGAGAGTAGATATTAATAAAGGTGCAAGTGTCTGCATAAAAGTTTAATCGAATACCCTTTCTACATTAAATCCCTAATTTGAAATTTTTAAAAAGATAAGTAGGATTAGGCGGGCAATATCCGATAAAATATTTTTAAGTGGGTTTAAGTTAATCTTTAATATATTAACTTTAACTAAAAAAGGTGGAACCGCGAGATTATTAAATTAAACTTCTCGTCCTTTTCTGATATAGGACAAGAAGTTTTTTTATTTAATTATGAGGAGGTAGATATTATGTCAGAGATTAAAGTTATTTTATTAGATGGTTCAGAAATAAAATTGAATAAGGGCGCTACTTTGTATGATGCGACTGCTAAAATAAGCCAAAAATTAGGCAAAGAGGCAATTGCCGGTGTAGTAAATGGAGTGGAAAAGGATTTAAACTATGTTCTTGAGGATAATGACCGGATTGAGATTATAACTTTTGCCTCACCTGAAGGCAGAGAAATTTATCATCATAGCAGTTCCCATATTATGGCTCAGGCGGTAAAGGAATTATTCCCCCAGGCAAAATTAGCCATTGGACCAGCCATTAAGGATGGCTTCTATTACGATTTTGATTTAAACCGTTCCTTTACTCCGGAGGATATAGTACTTATTGAGAAAAAGATGAAAGAGATAGTAGGAAGAAATCTCCCTCTAAAAAGGATAGAGATAAGCAAAAAAGAGGCTAAAAAATTATTTAAAGAACAAAAAGAAGATTATAAAATAGAACTTCTTAAAGATATAGAAGATGATATGGTTACCTTGTATCAGCAGGGTGATTTTATTGATTTATGTAGAGGGCCCCATATTCCTTCTACCGGGAAGTTAAAAGCTTTTAAACTTTTAAGTATTGCCGGTGCATACTGGAGGGGAAATGAAAAAAATAAGATGTTGCAACGTATTTACGGAACCTCATTCGATAAAAAATCCGAACTGGATAATTATTTGAAATTAATTGAAGAAGCAAAAAAGAGAGACCATCGAAAATTAGGAAAAGATTTAGATTTATTCAGCTTTCATGACGAGGGAGTCGGTTTTCCTTTCTTTCATCCGAAAGGAATGGTGTTAAGAAACATCCTGGAGGATTACTGGAAAGATGAACATTATAAGAGTGGTTATACGGAAGTTAAGACTCCGATTATCTTAAATAAATCATTATGGATGAAATCCGGGCATTGGGATCATTATAAGGAAAATATGTATTTTACCAAGATAGATGAGGAAGATTATGCTATTAAACCGATGAATTGTCCCGGAGGAATTTTAATTTACAAAACCACCCTTCACAGTTACAGAGATTTACCACTTAGAATGGGAGAATTGGGGTTAGTGCACAGAAATGAATTGTCCGGTGTGCTTCACGGACTCTTCAGGGTAAGGTGTTTTACCCAGGATGATGCTCATATATTTATGACTCCGGAGCAGATTAAAGATGAGATAAAAGGAGTAATCGATTTGGCTGATAGGATATATAAGACCTTTGGTTTTTCCTATCGTGTGGAATTAAGCACTAAACCAGAAAACGCTATGGGTTCTGATGAAATATGGGAAAAGGCTATTAATAGTTTAGAAGAAGCTTTAATAGAGAAGAAAATTGATTATATTATAAATGAGGGTGAAGGAGCATTTTACGGTCCCAAAATAGATTTTCATTTACAGGATTGCATAGGCAGAAGCTGGCAGTGCGGCACTTTCCAGTTAGATTTTATTATGCCAGAAAAGTTCGATCTTTTTTATATCAATAAAGAGGGAGATAAAGAAAGACCGGTAATGTTACACCGCACTATTCTGGGCAGCATTGAGAGATTTATTGGAATTCTTATTGAAAATTATGCAGGAGCGTTTCCTGTATGGCTCGCCCCTGTGCAGGTAAAACTATTACCTATTGCGGATAGACATATCGAGTATGGCAAGAGTATAGTGAAAGAGTTAACCAAACACAATATCAGGGTAGAATTAGATGAGATTAATGACAAAATTGGGGCCAAGATAAGAAAGGCTGAATTAGAAAAGATACCTTATATGCTGATATTTGGAGATAAAGAGATAGAAGAAGGTTTGCTATCAGTAAGAAAGAGGGGAAAGGGAGACCTGGGAAGAATAAAAGTAGCCAAATTTATAAAGGATGTTTTAAAAGAAATTAAAGATAAAAACTTGCAATAAATATGATTAATTAACAATGTTAATTTATGCCCCCGTAACTGCTTATATATAGATGATTTGTATTGACTAAAAATTAAGAATGTGTTATAGTTTTTTAAAAATAATAATAGATTATGTAAGTTTTAAAGAAAAATTAAATTTATATTTATTGTTATAAATTAAAAAGGAGGAAAATAAGTATTAGGTCAACACCAAACTTAAGAGTAAATGAAAAAATTAAAGCAGATAAGATTAGACTTATAGACTATGATGGCAAACAGATAGGAATAGTAAGTAAAAAGGAGGGTCTTGAACTTGCAGAAAAAAATAATCTTGACTTAGTTGAAGTTGCACCAGATGCCAATCCTCCTGTTTGTAGAATTATTGATTACGGTAAATATAAATATTTACTTGATAAAAAAGCTAAGAGTGGCAGAAAAAAACAAAAAAGTAGTGGATTAAAAGAAATAAAAATGCGCCCTAATATCGGGGAACATGATTATAATTTTAAATTAAAAAATTTGTGCAAGTTTTTAAAGGAAGGCAATCAAGTAAAAATTACTATAATGTTCAGAGGACGAGAAATGAATTATGTTGATTTAGGGAGAAAATTATTGGACCGTATAATCAAACATACCGAGGAAATTGCCAAGGTTATAAAAGAACCAAAATTAGAAGGGCGGAATATGATTTTAGTTTTAATGCCAAAATAATAAAATATTACTGGAAAGAGGTTAAATATATATGCCTAAAATGAAGACCCACAGAAGTTCAGCAAAAAGATTTAAAATAACTAAATCAGGTAAGATATTAAGGTCAAAGGCTTATAAAAGCCATATTTTGACTAAAAAAACTGCAAAACGCAAGAGGAATTTAAGGAAATCTACCACCGTGAGTAGTGCTGATGTAAAGAGAGTTAAAGCATTGTTACCTTATGCTTAATATTTTTAAAGGTATTATAAATAAAAATATTTTAAGAAAAATTATAATTTAAAATATAATGAAATAAGGAGTAGATAGGATGCCCAGAGTAAAGAATAGTGTTGCCTCAAGAAGAAGAAGAAAAAAAGTACTTAAATCGACTAAAGGCTATTGGGGTGCTAAAAGTAAACTTTATCGCACTGCCCACGAAGCTTTGATGAAATCTCTTTCTTATGCTTATAGAGACCGAAGGGCGAGAAAGAGAGATTTTAGAAATTTATGGATTACCAGAATTGGCATTGCGGTAAGAAATGAAGGTATGCCATATAATAAATTCATAAAAGGCTTAAAAGATGCAGGAGTAGAAATTAATCGAAAAATATTAGCTGAATTAGCAGTAAATGATTATGAAGCTTTTGCTAATTTAGTAGAAGTGTCTAAAGAAAGTATGAATTAATTTTATTTTTAAATATTGATACTTATATAATAAACATTATTTTTGCCAAAAGTTATAATGAAGATAAGTAGGTTACAACTAAACCAGTTATAAAGCTGGTGAGGTAATAACCGAAATTCACTTTAGAACTGCAGACTGAAATTTTATAAGAGTAGGTTTTGCCAGTTTCCCACTGTTAAAAGGGGAAAAGTATGGATTTACTTAATATCTTAATATAAAGTAAATCAAAAAGGGTGGTACCGCGGAAAGGGTTTATAATTTTTCGTCCCTTTATAATAGGAGGCGAGGAAAATTATAAACCTTTTTTATTTTATCATTTGAGGATTATAAAAAAGATTATTGAATAAGGAGGGGATACTATTGGAAAAAAAGATAAATAAAATTAAAGAAGAGATTATTTCTAAATCAAATCTTGCCAGTAATTTAAAAGATATTGAGAAATTAAAAATAGAATATTTAGGTAGAAAAGGGGTAGTAACTCTCCTATTGAGAAAATTAGGGACACTTTCTTCAGAGGAAAGACCAAAAATTGGGCAATTATTGAATCAAATTAAAAGAGAAATTGAAGAATTGTTGAAAAAAAGAACTGTAGAAATAGAAAGATTGGAAAAAGATAAAAGATTACAGGAAGAAAGTATTGATATTACGCTCCCGGGTAGGAAGCTGGATAGAGGGAATTTACACCCTATCAATTTAGTTTTAAAGAAAGTTGAAGAAATATTTTTAAGCTTAGGATTTAAGATAGAAGAGGGTCCAGAAGTGGAATTAGATTATTATAACTTTGAAGCTTTGAATATTCCTAAAGATCATCCGGCCAGAGATACTCAGGATTCATTTTATATTACCAAAGATATTCTTCTTCGTACCCAGACTTCTCCTGTACAAATTCGTACGATGGAAATGCAGAAACCACCGGTTAGAATTATTGCTACGGGAAAATGTTATCGCCGGGATGCTATCGATAGTACTCATACTCCAATGTTTCATCAAATCGAAGGCCTTGCAGTTGATAAGAATATTACCTTAGGAGATTTAAAGGGGGTTATTACTGAGTTTTGTCATCAGATATTTGGTAAAGATCGGAAAGTAAGATTTAGGCCGGGATATTTTCCATTCGTTGAACCTGGAGCTGAAGTGGATGTATCTTGTTTATTATGTGAAGGTAAAGGATGTAAATCCTGTGGTTATGCAGGCTGGTTAGAAATTATGGGAGCAGGAGTGGTCCATCCAAAAGTTTTAGAGATGGTTGGTTATGATCCAGAAAAATATTCTGGTTTTGCCTTTGGAATGGGGGCAGAAAGAATTGCTATGTTAAAATACGGTATAAATGATATTCGATTATTTTTTGAAAATGATTTAAGATTTTTGAAACAATTTTAAATTCGTATCTCGTATCTAGTATCTCGTATCTCGTGAAGAAAACGGAAGTCAGAAGTTAGAAGCAAGACTATGTCATTGCGAGCAACCACAGGGAGCGTGGCAATCCCGTATCCCTACACACTAAACGCTATCCGCTATACTATATACGAAATACGAAATACGAAATAGGGAGGGGGAGAGAAAATGCAGGTTTCTTATAATTTGTTAAAAGAATATGTTGATATTGATATATCTGCTGAAGAGCTTGCCCATAGATTAACTATAAATGGCATAATTTTAGAGCGAATGGAGAATATATCTGCTGATTTAGAAAAGGTAGTGGTAGGCAAAATAATTGATATTAAACCACATCCTGAGAATGTTAATTTATCAGTCTGTCAAGTAGATATAAAAGACCAAACACTTCAAATAGTCTGTGGGGCAAAGAATATGAAAGTTTTTGATAAGGTGGCAGTAGCTTTAGAAGGAGCAAAATTGCCTCAGATAGGAATTATTAAAAGTAAAAAATTTAAAAATGTCTTGTCTTCCGGCATGCTCTGCTCTGCTTCTGAATTAGGTATTGAACAAGGGAAATCTCCCGGAATATTAATTTTAGAAGAAGATACTGTTTTGGGAGAAGATATAAGAAAAATATTAAAATTTGATGACACTATATTTGATTTTGAAATACACTCTAATCGTCCTGATTTAATGAGTATAATAGGAATAGCGAGAGAAGTGGCAGCAATAACAAATAAGAAACTTAAAATTCCTGAAATAAAGATAAAAGAAGAAGGCGAAAAGATCGAAAAAGAAATTTCAGTTGAAATTGAAGCGAAAGATTTATGCCCTCGTTATACCGGTAGGATAATAAGAGTGATTGAGGTGGGAGAATCACCTTTATGGTTAAAATGGAAGTTAAGATTATTAGGAATTAGATCAATAAACAATATAGTAGACATTACTAATATTGTGATGATGGAAACGGGACAACCACTTCATGCCTTTGATCTTGATTTAATTAAAGGGGAGACCATAATTGTCAGAAAAAGTAAACCCGGTGAAACTATTTCTACTTTAGATGATATAGAAAGACAGTTACCCGTAAATAGCCTGGTCATTGCTGATATAAAAGAGCCCATAGCAATTGCTGGAATAATGGGTGGAAAATATTCGGAGATTAATCGAAATACGAAGAATATATTTTTAGAATCAGCTTATTTTAATCCAGTGAATAATAGAAAAAGTACCATAAAGTTTGGCTTGAGGACCGAGGCCTCTAATAGGTTTGAAAAGGGAATAGATAAAAATGGGCAAATATTTGCATTAGATCGAGTTGCTGATTTAATAAATCGAATTACTCATGGTAAAATTAGTTCAGGTACGATCGATACTAATAAAAAATTATTTAAACCCAGTAAGATAAATTTAAGGATAGAAAGAGTCAATAAAATATTGGGTTATCTTTTAGATGAAGATACATATAAGACAAAGAAGAAGATTATAAATATTTTAGAAAAATTAGATTTTATTATAGAAAAAGACAGAGGAGAATATATCGAAGTAATTTCTCCTTCTTTTAGAGGGGACGTGGAAAGAGAAATAGATTTAATAGAGGAAATTGCACGTATTTATGGTTATGATAAAATTAAACCCTCTCTGTTTAACACCACTATTGCTCAGGAAGGAAAGAGTTTTCGTCTTAAATTAATCGATCAGATAAAAGAAATATTAATCGGTTGTGGTTTAAATGAGGTAATAACTTACAGTTTTATTTCTCCTGACTCATTTGATAAAATAAGAATACCTGAGGAAAATAAATTACGTAACGCTTTAAGAATTAAAAATCCTATAATTAAAGATTATTCCTTAATGCGGACTTCCTTAATCTCAAGTTTATTAGAGGTTATCAAATGGAATATTAATAGACAGGCAGAGGTGGTTAAAATATTTGAGGTGGGCAAAATATATCTACCCTATCCTGGCAAGTCAGATTCTTTACCTCTGGAGAAGTTAATAATTGCCGGGGCAATTACTAAGATAGGTCGGGGAGATCTTTGGGAAAAGTTATTTTCTTTAGATATTTCTGATATAAAAGGAATAATTGAAACAATTCTACAGGATTTGAAAGTGAAAAATTGGGAGATAGTATCCGGTAATCACCCTGCTTTTCATCCTTTACGAAATGGAAAAATTATCGTAGGAGAAAAAGAAATAGGAATTTTTGGTGAGATACACCCGGAAGTAATAAGAAATTATCGTATCCCTGGAAAAGTTAATCTATTTGAAATTGATTTTGAGAATTTAGTACCTAATGTCCCACTAAGTATTAGCTATCGTATTTTACCAAAATATCCCTCAGTACAAAGAGATTTATCTTTAATAGTAAGAGATGAATTACTTTCTTATGAAATTATTAGAGTAATTAAATCAATTGATATAAAGTTAATTAAAAAGGTAGTTTTATTTGATACATTCAGAGGGAAACAAATTGGTAAGGGTTATAAGAGTCTGGCTTATTCAATTATATTTCAAGCAGAAGATCACACCTTAACTGATCAAGAAGTAGAAGATATATATAAGAAGATTAGAGAGAAGTTAATAGTAAAATTTGATGTTAAAATAAGAGAATAAAAGAGAAGGAGTCAGTAGTCAGAATCCAGAAGCCAGAAGAAAGAAATCAAAAGTCATTGCGAGCGACCATAGGGAGCATGGCAATCTCGATAAGAGAACACGCAGGAGATATTTATGACAATAAATTGGATAGACATATCAATAATGATAATAATATTATGGAAGATAATAACTGGAATACGTCGTGGTATTATCAGGGGGATTATAAATTTTATTGGAATTATTGCTGCTATTTTTCTGGCAATTTTCTGGTTTAAAGAGGTTGGAGAATATATGAGTCTACATACTACACTCAGTAGGGAAATATCAAACGTAATAGGCTTTACCCTAATATTTTTAGGAATATATCTAATTGCGAGAATTATTGAAATGTTCTTAAAAAAAGTATTTTCATTATTATTTGTTTCCTGGATCGATGCTCTGGGAGGGGCTTTATTTGGTTTGGTTAAAGGTTCATTAATAGTTGGAATTTTATTGATTATAATTACTTTTATTCCGTTGCCTGTTTTTTTTAAAGGTCAATTAGAGAATTCTTTTTTGGCAAATAGATTCGCAGTTATGACTACGACTATTTATATTTATATTAAAGACTGGTTACCTTCAAGTTTTCAGTTTGATACGGAAGAATTTCTTCGTAAATTTTATCATAATTTGTTTGTTCTAAAAAACACTATGAAATATTTTATAAATATTTAATCTTATTTAAGGATATGATAACCATTATTTAACAACTAAAAAGGTGAAAAACATTTTGGATAAACATACTTTTTCAGTTTTAGAATTTTATAAAATTAAAAAATTATTAAAAGAAGGAGTAATTTCTGCTACCGGAGAACAGATAGTAGAAAAAATTATACCTTTAACTGATTTAGAGCAAATCCTCAACGTTCAGAGGGAAACTACGGAAATGAGAGAAATTATCCTCTATGAAGGAACACCCCCTTTTGCGAGATTAGAGGATATTAATGTTGAACTAAAAAAATCTGCGATTAAGGGAGCCATTCTTGATGCTGCAAAAATTTTAGAGATTTTTAAAATTATAAAAACTTCACGCTTGGTTAAAAAATTTATATTAAAAGCTGGGGGAAAATATCCTTTAATTAAAGAAAGAACGGATAAAATTAAAACTTTTCTTGAATTAGAGGAAGAAATAATACATTGTATTGGTGAAGATGGTGTAGTCTTGGACCGAGCGAGTCCAGATCTAAAAAAGATTAGAAGAGAAATCATAAGGAAAGAACAAGCCATCAAAAATAGATTAGAGACCATCATTAGATCTTCTCATTTTGCCACCATTATTCAAGAACCTTTAGTAACCATAAGACAAAATAGATATGTCATACCCATAAAACAAGAAAAAAAAGTAAAGTTCCCTGGAATAGTACATGATAAATCTGACAGTGGCGCCACTTTATTCGTTGAACCATTTGAGGTAGTAGAATTAAATAATACACTCCGTGAATTAATTAAGGATGAAGAACAAGAGATATTGAAGATTTTACAAAAATTAACTGCTTGTATTGGAGAAAAGGCCCAAGAGATTTATTATTCTGTTTTAAGTTTAGGTGAAATCGATTTTATTTACGCCCGGGCAATGTTAGCTAATAGGATGGAAGCAGTTGAACCGAAATTAAATCAAAAGGGATTTATTAATCTTCTTCAGGCAAGACACCCCTTATTAAAAGATTTTGTTGTCCCTATTAACATTAGTTTAGGAAAAGATTTTGATATTTTAGTAATTACTGGTCCCAATACAGGAGGTAAGACAGTTACTTTAAAGACTGTGGGGTTACTTACTCTTATGGCACAGTGTGGGCTACATATTCCCGCAGCTTGTGGAAGTGAAATTGCTGTTTTTCAAAAAATATTTTGTGATATAGGAGATGAACAAAGCATAGAACAAAATCTAAGTACTTTTTCTTCTCATATGAAGTATATAGTTCAGGTTTTAAAGGAAGCTAATTCTAATTCTCTCGTATTGCTTGATGAATTAGGTGCAGGTACAGACCCTACAGAGGGAGCAGCTCTGGGTATGGCGATTTTAGATTTTTTATATAAAGAAAAGGTTAAAGTAATGGCTACCACTCATCATGATACTTTAAAGACTTATGCGTATTTGACCGAGGGGGTATGTAATGCTCGCGTTGAATTTGATGAGAAAACTTTGAAACCAACATTCCAAATTTCTATCGGATTACCTGGCAAGAGTTGTGCCTTTATAATTGCTCGAAGATTAGATTTGACTTTCGAGGTAGTTTCGAGGGCTCAGAGTTTTTTAACTAAAGAAAAGATTAAAGCGGATAGTTTAATCGAAGAAATTGAACAGGATAAAAAGCTAATTGAGAAGGAAAAGAATTTGATAAAGATGACTAGAGAAGAGAGCTTTAAAATTAAAGATAAATTAGAAAAGGAATTAAATGAAATTAAGGAGAACAAAAAAGAAATAATTCTAAAGGCTTACCAGGAAGCTGGAAAGATTTTAAGA
>Ga0209978_10001160_pt1 | contig 10839 bp, 3 predicted proteins | sample BentaG_FD_182805 | JGI IMG/M metagenome (GOLD analysis project Ga0209978, IMG submission 182805) | Deep subsurface microbial communities from South Atlantic Ocean to uncover new lineages of life (NeLLi) - Benguela_00093 metaG (SPAdes)... | ecosystem: Environmental > Aquatic > Marine > Oceanic >...
CATAGTATGCCTCTCCAATCATAAAGTAAGTTTCTACTCGCCAACTGGTAGAGCTCCCAGGTGAATTCTTCAAAATTTGGTGAATGTTGGTCACCAGTTGAGGATACTCTTTTAACTGATAATATGCACTAGCCATTAGATAGAGTGCCTTTTCAAAAAATAGAGTTCCGGAAAATCGGTCAACAATCTCTTGATAACATCTGATAGCTTCCCGGTACCTTTCCGTCTCTTGATAAGCTATGCCCTCAATAACTAAGACATTTGCTACCAGTTCTCCCCACTGGTAGGATTTGAGGAACTCCTTTGCCTTTCCTATCGCTTCTTCATACTGCCTCTGTTGAGCGTGACACCAGATTATCTTAAATAAAGAATACATTGATAATTGTTCAACATTTAATGCTAAAGAATAGTTAGCCAGTGCTTTAGCAAAGTCGTTCTGCTTGAGGGAAATCTCGCCAATCACATAATTTGAGTAGACAGCCAGAGGGCTTTGAGGAAATTCCTCAAGTAATTTTTGTAACTTTATCTCCGCCTCACCATATTTCCCTTGCTGAAAATCTGAGCAGGCAAGACGATATAATGCCTCTTCCCTTAAATCGCTTTCCGGATATTGGGAGAGCAATGTCCCGAAAGCCTCTGAGGCTAAAGAATACTGCTTCGCCTGGAAAAATGATTCGCCAATCTGGTATTGAGCCTTATCTACCCATTGGCTTTGGCGACCTTTTCTCAATACCTCCTTAAACAGCGCCGTGGCCATCATCACTTTATTCAATTCTCTAAAAGCTACACCCGAGTAGTAAATACAACCTAAGTCATCTTTGACTTTACGAAAATGTTCCAGGGCAATCTTTGTATCTCTTTTTTCCAGAAGGATTAAGCCTAAAGGAATAACAGCAGACGATTCCTTAGTATAGCCAGGGTAGAAGAGAAGTAATTCCTCTAAAGCACCTTTTGCTTTTTCTGTCTCTTCTATTGCCAGGTAAGAGAGTGCTATTCCGTATAGTGCTTCAGCTCTTAAATTTCTGTTCTTTCCCTTTTTCACATCCTGGAAATGGTCGATTGCCTTCAGGTATTCGCCTAAATTAAACTCACATTCTCCCAGGCGATAAGTGGAATTAATAAACAGGTCATAGTCTCCGCCAGCCCTCTTGCGAGCCTTGCGAAATGCCTTAGCTGCCTCCTTATATTTCCCCTTATCGAAAAGACACTGGCCTACCATAAACTGGGCGCTGGGTGCCCTGGAGTCGCTTGAGAAATCCTTCACGAATTGTATGAACCTGTTCAGTGCCTCTTCTACATTACCTTCTCTATAAACGGAACAGGTGAACTTATATTCAGAGGTGGCGTCCCTGTCCCTCTTCTTTGCTCCTACTATCGACAAAGGAATGAGAAGGAGTATGGTAATGATTACTGAAACTTTCCTCATCTTTGTGAACATTTCATTTCCCCCTATCTGTTTTATTCACCACTCTTAATGAATTCTTCTCCGTTTACTCTCATTTCTACCGGCATCTCTTCTTGAGAGAATGACTGGAGCTTTATCTCTCCCTTATCCATCCACTGTTTATCATTCTTATATACAACGGTAAATTTATAGGAATAGTCTCCTCTCTTTATCGGCCTGCCCATCTCATCACAAACATCCCACCTGATAATTTCCGGTGGACGGGTCTCCCCGGAGAAAGTCCTCTGCACTTCTCCATCTTCATCACTTATCTCCAGAGTCCATTTCTTTACAGTAATTGAGGGGATATCAGTAGAAAATTCGAGTTCATTGGTTAAAGCGTCAAGCCCATAGACATTCTCCGACTTCAAAATGGGATTCACACCCGCCTTATAGATATTTCCCCAGCTAAAGGTAAGGGTAAACTTGTGCAGATTTCCCATCTCATGAGTGTTAAATGCATAATCCATAGAGAAAAACTTTATCTTCAATCCCAGTCCGCAGGTAAAAGATTGCAAATGGTTAAATCCTAACCTCACATCCACTCTTTTCAAAGTAGAAGTAGGCTTCTCCCAGGGAGCAACTTCTATCCCACCACAGAAGTATGCCTTCTCATCAACCAGCTTATTGATATCTGCAGTCAGGGTGAGACGGTTAGAAAATGCATTCACTGCCATACCAGCTTTCAAATTTAGCTTATACACATCGGGGTCATCTCTCAGAGTCACCTTTGGCTGTATAACATTTTGCAGGGCTAACCCGATATTCAATTCATCTAAGGGCTCATAAAGTATACCCAAATCTATTCCCTGACCATTCCCCGAATATTTCATCACTCGCTCATGAATCAGTTTCAAACTTGCTCCCATAGAGATATCTTTATAAACTCTATTTGCATAAGAAATAATTATGGCATTCTTGTATATCGACTTATTCGTGCCAATCACCTCTCCAGCGTAACCTACTTCCTCATACCCTCCCGAATGGAGGAGAACATTGGAAATACCAAGATTCCCCAACCTTCCCAGAGGATGAACATAAGAAATAAAGTTATAACTCGTCTGTTCAAAGAACGGAGCATACATAGAAAGGAACTGGTGTTCATCAATCTGTGTTAAGGCTCCTGGATTCCAATAAGGAGCACTGGCCTCATCTGCCAGGGCTACGTATGCTCCTCCCATTGCCAAAGACCTTGCTCCTGCCCCATACTGCAGATAGTCATTAGCCATTCCATAGTAACTATCTGCCCTGACAAATTGCCAGACTATCATCAAAATTAACCCCGAAATAAGAAATGCTCTAAAAACTCTCTTTTTCATTATCTTATCCCCCTACTTTATTTAGCCACACCAATCTTCCTCACCATATGCCTCTTCTCTCTTTGAATCCAGATGCGACAGATATAACCTCCATTTGCCACTACTTTTCCAGAGAGGTTTCTTCCATCCCAGGAAACCTGGTTCGATGTGCTGCCACCCTCTTCTCCTTCCCGATAACTCTTATGCCAGACCTCTTGGCCGAGAAGGTCGTAAATTGTAATTGTTACATTGGAAGGTTGCTTGAGATTATATAGTATCAGAGTCTCCTCTCTACCTGCCTTGAACGGATTGGGTTGATTGGAAACCCCATCCACTCCCTCGCCAAAGAAAGAGACATAAATTGTTTTACTCTTATTTACTTGTTCCGCATGCTCATACTTGTCTACTCCCCAGTACTCTATAGTATGAGCCCCCGGAGAAAGGCTGAATGGCTCCCCATAGGTCTTCTCCTCGGAGCCATTGTCCCTATAAAGGATAGTCTCTGCTACAATCTTAGATATACACTCAATCCTTATAAGTGTACTACCTCTCAAATAGATTGCGCCATTCATTTCACTATACACACCATCCAATTTCATTACCGTCTTTGGTGTGCCAAAAACTTCAATGACACCACTGCTGTCAGGTGGGTTAGATGTAACTGGATAGTCATATGTTTTGGCATCAGAAGCTACAATATAAATCTTATGAGCAAAGTTATAACTCTGAGGGATGGTTTTTTCTCCTCCCTGTAAATAGAGATATTCTTCCTTTAATTCTCCCTCAGCTAAACTCTCCTCTGGAAAAGAATAAGCGACCAATCTTACCTGTCTGTTACTGTCATATTCTTCAGGAGCGACCAAGGTTTCCCGCACGCTATCAACTAATCTAACTGTAAGAGGAAATTCTTTACCAGCCGCAACTTCTTCAGGAGCGATTACCTGATACTTTAACCCCACTGGCTCGATGTCTATAAGCTGAGTATAATCTTCAGGACGGCCAAAACTATCGCTTACCTTGATACGAATCTTTCCTGCTGTATCGTAGTTCACCCAGACTTCTGCATACCCGTCAACTAACTTTAATGCTGATGTCCCTACCATTATTGTGAATTTGCCTGAAGCCTCTTCATAGCTGACTGTGTAGGGAGTCAAGATGAATGAGTTGTTCGCCCCCTGTTTAGGATCACCTGTGCTATCAACAAGTTCGACAGTCAAGAAAAATGTGTTGACAGTACTGGCACTGGAAATAACACTTGTAATCCGGTACTTAGCTACTTCCATGGGAATGGTAACACGTTGGGGTTGTAAACCGGCTGGGCTTTCAGCTTCTGCCTTAAGAGTGAAAGATGGACCTGATTGATGGATAGTAACCTGGAAAGTTGCTACGCCATTATCCAATGATGACTCCCCAGGCTGGGAACTGAAGGAATTATCTGAAGATAGATAAACACTGCCTCCATCGAAATCGACCAGATTCCAGTACTGGTCTACAGCTCGCACTGTGACTGGAAACTCGATTTCCGTATCCTGAACCAAAAGCCCGCTACTATCCTTACCAGTAGACACATAGGCCCACTCACCCGGCCTCGGCATTTCGCCTGGAGCCAAAATCTGTAGCCTTTCCAGTGTACCTGGTAAAATCTGGAAAGAATCGCTCCATCCGTCCCCTGCGGGCGGGTCATAAATTTCGGCATCAGAAGCTTCTATCTGAATCCACTCTGCCTTTGTATACCACTGATTAGTAATTGTCAATGTGCCTCTGGATAACACCCCACTATTGACATAGAGACGACCTTCTCTCCCCGGCTCTGCGCTGGAAAGGGGAACCAGATTGACTCGCCTGTCCCCGGTGGGCACCACATTCTCTGTGCCGGTGTCAATCAGGCTTACAGTCATCTGAAATTCTTCTGCCACAGCAACAGGACTTTGAGTAGGCACATATACCCTATACTCCAAAGCCGTCTCCTGAACATCTATGGCATCACTGTACTGTTCTCTCCCAAACACGTCAGTCACTTTTATACAGATTTCTTCCACTGTATCATAACTCTGCTCAAAAGTGCGCTCTCCATTGACTAAACTATACTCTTTTCGTCCCAGACCATCTGGATTTGTAGCAGGAGAGTAGTCCACCGCTAAACAGGGAGTCATCTGGAAGTTATTATTGGCATCTGTCACCGGGTCGCCATTGTCATCCACAAGCCTAACTGTCATAGTAAATGTATTCTGGGAAAGGTTATTACTAGCTGTACAATAACTGGGCACTACTACCTCATATCTATAACCTGTTTCCACAAAAATCGTTACTGTATAAGGGTTAATTAAAGGAGACGTCTGATTTATGGCAGTGACATCGACATCCTGATTCTTTCCATCAAGCCATATGGTAAATGTTGATATACCAGCTTCAAAAGGCTGAGGTGGATATCTACTATCTAGTTCAATATCTGTCTGAGAAGTTAAATCGATGCCCTCCCCATTTATAGTAGGTACTAAATTCCAGTAGTTGTCAACTGCTCTGACTGCAAGGTCGAAACTAACCCCTGCTACCTGAGATTGAGGGCTTCCTGTTTTTCCGCTTCCACCGGGATTGCTTCCGGGGTCTGGATTCTCACCCGGGGCAATTATCTGTAATTTAGTGAAAGTCCCCGGATTTACATTAATTGTACTGCTATCACTATAGCCAGTGATGGGATCCATATCTGTAGCAACTAATACCTGTCCATTGCCCGCTGTTCTAAAACTCGTCCAGAAAGTAACCTCACCATTAATCATTGTCTTAGGATTGGCATCCACATACAAGTAATTGGCCGTGGTAAGCTCCACTTGAGGCTCAGGGTCTGGAGGATGAACCCTATTCCAGTATTGGTCAACAGCATAAACTATAGTTTGAATGGCAGGGGCACCTACTGTATAGGCATCAGGAACACCGCTTTTTCCCTGTGTCAATATGTTACCAGGCTCGTGTATCTGGTTTGGGGGGTCAAGGAGAAGAATAAGCCCTGCATAATTTCCAGGAACTACATTGAATGAATTACTTATTCCTTCATACCACCCTGAAACCAACACTCCAAATATCCCTGAAAACAACCACTGCCTGGCGGTAAGGCTTACATCGGTATCCACTTTATAAACTCTTAGAATGAACTTAGATACTCCATTGCTAAAGGGCTCAGTCCATCTGGGCGAAAAGGTATACTGTCCAGCAGGTTCTTTATCAGATGTTAGAGAAATTGTCTTGTCTTTGAAGCTTTCTACTGTATTACCATATTGGTCCTTAGCAGTGATGGTGACGTCAACACCTACACCAGCAATAATGGGACTTTGAATCGTATCAAACACAAAGCTATCCAGTGGACCGTGAGTTACAGGAATGTTAGCTAGACCATACTTGTATCCTACGGCTGGGGCCCAGCCGCGTACCCTAACCCATTGCGGAGAAGCGAGTGTAATTAGTGTATTGTCAGAGTAATTTTCTATTCCGTTGTCCATAGCTTTACTTGTCCACGGGGTACTTCCTGCAAAACGCACGTCCCAGTGCCAATCCCCTGAATAAAAGTATATCCAATCAGGGAATCCGCTATCTATAGGATTCCAGTATTCATCTGTGGCAGCTACAATTAAGTTATCAAATGAAACGCCAGCAGTCTGTGTAATGGCAGAACCACTCTTCCCATTTCCACTGGGATCGCTCCCGGGGTCCAGTTGTTCACCAGGAGCAACAAGCACTAATTCGCTATAAGACCTAGGACTAACAATAAGCGGGCTGGAGTCGCCAGTTCTACCATCCCCACTGACTGTTATAATCTGAGGCTCATCGGCTCCCAAGGCAGTTCTGGCAGTCCTAAAAGTCACCTGGCAGTCAGCCTCTCCAGGAATTCCGGCTTTAATCAAGACAGGAAGGGGCAAAGGAGGTACAATATAGCCTGTAGGACAACTTATGTCAGTTATCTGCACCGGCTCTGCCTTCTTATTCCAATAATCATCAGTGGCTATGATAGTAACAGTCGTCGACTCTCCCGCAGTAATTGGATTGGGAGTGAGACTCTTCCCATCCCCCAGTCCCGGGGTGTGGCTTTCTCCATCAAGGAGGACCAGTAATCGACTAAAATCGCCGGCATAGACGTTGAATGAGTTACTTTCTACAGAATTGACACCATCGTCCACTGTAATTGTGACGTTGTTTCCCCTCAATGTTATTCGAGCCGAAGCACTCGCTGTTCCACCACTGAAGTATATCCTATCGGGGATGATATATTGATCACCCAGAGAGCACCTCAGGTCTACCCATCCATTATAGTCTATTGCCACATTACCACTTACGTCGTAAGCTGTAACATCAATATCAATTACGTCTGTAGTATCCACTGTCTGCGGTATAGGATTGTCGAACTCAAAATAAGCCACATTGTTGGGGTCAACCTGGATATTCGCGCTTACACTCTCCTTTACAGGAGTTCCTTCCCTTATCCTTACCCAATGTCCAGAGCCAGCGGTATAAAGGGTCACTTGAAAAGTATCTGGATTGACGAGCATGATTGGCGGGCCAACAAAGGTTGCTAGCGGATCATCACTGGAACTAAAGGTTATAGCAGTAGCCGGAGGAATATCACTAGATTGGATAGGATTCCACCACTCATCTGTTAAATACACATCTACAGGAGAAGCCACGCCTGCTATCCAGGGGGGCCATGACGCACCTTGCTTTCCATCGGGATCGAAGCTACCCGGTAGGTGCTCCTCTCCATCAACAAGTAGAAGAATCTTCGCATAGGAATTTGGGTCTACACGAACCTCAATCTCTCCCTCTGCATAATTACCACCATGCAGAACTGTATTTCGGTATTCAACTTTGACCAAGCGGGAGACTGGATGGGAACCATAAATTGTAACTGGAATAATAGCCACGCCCCTGGTGAACGAACTTCCATCTATAGTGGAAGGAGTCATATCCGGTGGGTCGTACTGTGATATTACCGCCCAGATATTTACATCATCATTAAATGTCTCTGCTGTCTTATTACTACTATTTTCAGCAGTTATCCTGATATTAAAGGTAACTCCTGCTGTTTGTGTAGGAACAGGCTCAATAACAAAGTGGTCAACGAAGTCGTGTACTTTGAAATTAAGAAAGCCCTCATCAATAGTTTCCCAGCCAGTTCCCGGCCAGGCTGTAATCTTCTTATCTTCTCCAACCTCATGTAATTTTATCCTGAAAATCCTATCGCCACCCCCATCCAATGCTGTCTCAAAGGGCGGGGTGTTCATGGAAACCCATTGACCCGTACTATCATCATAAATCTCGGCACTGGAATCAGTGGAGTCCAAAATGATAGGTGCATATTGGGCATCTCCGTAATCAATTGTGGTCACCAGGTTTATTTGGTCTCCATCTTCCTCAAGCGCTACTACTCTAATCTGAAACTCGACTCCCCTGGTTACATCCGTGCTTCCCAAAATGGGGAAGGTTTCCACCTTTAGACTGTCAAAGTAGTCCGCATATACAATAGAAGGTATAATAGCTAATAGCAGACAACCCAGTAGTAACCTTACGCGAAATTTCTTTTCCATCATCCCCAGCTACCTCCTTTTCTGTCAACTTCTGCTTTAAGTATAACACAACGATGTTATGTTTAGGTTAAGAAAATGTTAATTTTTTGTTAATTTTTTTGGGGTAAAAAATTTACAAAAATTTTACAATTTTCTTACAAATTTGTAACATTAATAATATATAATAGTATCAAAAGCAAAAATAAAGATGGGGCAAAAGCCTTGCCTGTTGGGCTCAAAAAGGAAAAAATGGGAGAAGTTCCGTTCAACAGGCACTTCTCCCTTTTTATTTCTGGGTAGATTATGTGCATTTCTGGACTCCTCCCGAAAGGGAGGAAAGATTGGAGTAGCGAAGCAGAGCTTCGCGCTAAAAACGCAGAGCTTCGCTCTGCTACTCCTATTCCAGAAGTTGAGGAATAAAATGGATAAATTTACTAAAATTGTTGCCTTAATCATACGCAGACTAAAGTCTGCTACTCCTTTTCCAATATTCCTTCTGTTATTAATCACCCTTGCCGCTGGGGCCTGGGGGGCAAAGATTGTTCAATTGAAAGAGATAAGGGTGGAAGAAGTGGCTGGAAAGACAAGGGTGGTTTTGGTTAATACTGGCCCGGTAGACTATACTTGCTTCACCCTGGACTCACTTCCCAGGCTGATAATAAATTTTGTTGATGATAATGTCTTCTATAGCAGGAAGAAGGAAAGAATAGTAGTAAATAAGGGCCTGGTGGAAGAAATTCGTTGTAGTTATAAAGGGAAAGGAGAAGATACTCCCTACCTCGATTACCTTGTTTTGCAGCTCAGCCAGCCCTCCTCGTTCCAGGCAAAGAGAAAAAAGAATTCTATAATTGTAGATTTAAAACCCATCATTTCAGAGGCTCGAGTTCGTAAAGTAGAAGCTAAATCTCCCATCTCGGTGAAGAGAGGCAAAAAAAGGATAGAGACGCTTGAAGATTGCTTGAGAATAGCGATAATTAACTCTAACACTGTCGAGATTGCTAAGGAGGAGGTCAGGCTTGCCGAACTAAAGGTCCGCGAGGCAGCCAGGGGCCTCTATCCTTCTGCAGTAGCCAAACTGGACAGGACTGATGGCAAAATAAAGTCATTGGAGCCAGAAGGGGTTGATGCGGGATTTAGAGAGACTGAGTTCGGCATTCAGATTGGCCAGTCACTCTACCAGGGAGGGAAATTCAAGGCTACTCTCGGCCAGGCAAAAGTGAAGTTGGAGATGGCGGAAAAGAAATATGAGAAGAAAAAGCAGGATTTGATTTTCGATGTGAAAAAGGCTTATTATAACCTGGTGAGTTCCCAGGCAAATCTTCACGAACAGGAGAAACTCCTGCGTGAGGCAGAGTCAATTCTGGAAGAGGCTAAAAAGAAACATAGATTGAATCTGGTAACCAAAGAGGAACTCCTAAATGTTCAATCTCAACATAATCAAGTCCGTTACCAGAAAGTTTCTGAAGAGAAAGACTGCTCTCTGGCTCTGTTGACTCTCAGGCAGTTACTCAATCTGGATGAGCACGTTTCTGTGGAAGTTGCTATTCATCTCGATTTCCAGGAATTGGCAATCGGCCTGGACCACTGCCTGGAACTGGCAGGGAAGCACAATCCAGACCTGGTCATAAGTAAACTTTCTATGAAATTTGCCGAGTTTGGAAAGAAAATTGCCGGAAGCGACCAGAGGTTCAAAATTGACCTGACAGGATTCTACGGTAGAGGTGGCGGCGCCTATAAAACGGAAAAGCTTGAGATTTCTGATTCCTGGTATGCAGGGATTAAAGTTAGCAAGACTTTAGGAGGGAGCACGTTAAGTTCCGGGTATACATCTGACCAGACTAATCCAAAATTGGGACAGACGACAAGAACCGAATCAAATACCGGCTCTGTTAGTCTTTCCCTCCTGGACAATTTTAAGAATCTTTCGGAAGAGAAAGAAGCTGATATTGAATGCGAAAAGGCTGTCAACCAAGCCAAAGAGGCAGAAAAGAAGATGGAATCGGAAGTAAAGGAAGCCTATTTTAACTACGAAAAGTCTTTAATCCAGCTGGAAGCTGTCTCTAAAGAGATAGAATTCCGCAAGGAACAAGGGAAGATTGCCAGAGAGAAAGGTAAACTGAATCTGGCTCTCAACTCCGAGGTCTTGGGAACAGAAATAAACCTGACCAGTGCTCGCACTTCACACAATGAAGCGCTTGCCTATTACCATATAGCTCTGGCCAGTTTAAATAAGGCGATGGGAATTGAAAAGTATAAGTGAGGTGAAATGATGGCGTATAATTGGATTAAGAGAAACAAGCTTATTTTCATAGTTCTGGTTCTGGCAGTTGCCGGAATTCTGATGGCAGTTACATCCAGGATGGGCAAGCATCTGTTCACCAAAGGAAAACTTCTTTCTTCATTAAGGCGGGGAAGAGAGATAGAAGCACTCCGCAAGAAAGCTGAGAAGGAGGCTCAATTAAAGGAAGAAGAAGTTCCGGTCAATGTGTTCAGAGTAGCCAGGGGAACGTTCCAGGACACTCTCTCGGCAATGGGCACGGTAAAA
>Ga0209978_10001163_pt1 | contig 10828 bp, 11 predicted proteins | sample BentaG_FD_182805 | JGI IMG/M metagenome (GOLD analysis project Ga0209978, IMG submission 182805) | Deep subsurface microbial communities from South Atlantic Ocean to uncover new lineages of life (NeLLi) - Benguela_00093 metaG (SPAdes)... | ecosystem: Environmental > Aquatic > Marine > Oceanic >...
AGTGGAAGGTAAAATTCAACCAGAGAAGGACGCTTTTGATGTATTAGAGGCTTGTTTTCCGGCGGGAACAGTCTCAGGGGCACCAAAAGTTCGGGCAATGGAGATTATTGATGAGTTAGAACCTAATTGCAGAGGACCTTACGCAGGGGCTGTTGGGTATATCAGTTTTAATCAGAATATGGATACTTGTATTACTATTCGCACCATTATATTTAAGGGGAATCAAGCTTACATTCAGGCAGGAGCTGGCATTGTAGCAGATTCAATTCCAGAAATGGAGCATAAAGAAACTTTAAATAAATCTATGGCTTCGCTTAAGGCTATAGAATTGGCAGAAAATTTTTAAAATGTAACATTTAGTGCCAGGCACTAAATGTTACATTGGCAAAGGAGGGAGTAAGAATGATATTAGTAATTGATAATTATGATTCTTTTACTTATAACTTAGTTCAATATTTAGGTGAGTTAGGTATGGAAACTGAAGTGTATAGAAATGATGAGATAACCTTAAAGGAAATTGCAAAAAAATCCTTGATTGGAATAGTAATTTCTCCAGGCCCCTGTACTCCTAAGGAAGCTGGAATTTCAGTAGAAGCAGTTCAAGAACTGGGGAATAAAGTTCCTATTTTGGGAGTTTGTTTGGGGCACCAATCTATTGGAGTAGCCTATGGAGGCAGAGTAGTGCCGGCAAAGAAGTTAATACATGGCAAGACCTCCCCTATTTATCATAACCAAAAGGGTCTATATTCAGGAATAGATAATCCATTTATAGCTGGGCGTTATCATTCTTTAGTTTTAGATCCACTTTCCTTGACTCCCTGTCTTGAAATTACTGCTCGTACAGAAGATGGCACGATTATGGGAGTCCGCCATAAGGAATATCCTGTAGAAGGTGTACAATTTCATCCTGAATCCATTTTAACCTCATCAGGGAAGAATATTTTAAAAAATTTTATAACTATCGCTGAAAAATTTAAAAGATAATATTTTCAGAAAGTAAGGAGAGAAGACAATGAATAAAGAGATATTAAATAAGATAGTGACAGGAGAAAGCTTAAACGAAGAAGAAGCTTATGAAACAATGAATGAAATTATGCAGGGGATAACTACCCCAGCCCAAATTGCTAGTTTCTTAACAGCTTTGCGAGTGAAAGGAGAGACAGTAGAGGAGATTACCGGATGTGCCCGAGCAATGAGGGAAAATGCTGTCTCTTTAAAAGAAACTTATCCTTTGGCAGTAGATACTTGTGGTACTGGTGGGGATACTAAAGGGACATTTAATATTTCTACAGTTGCTGCTTTTGTAGTAGCTGGAACAGGGATAATGGTGGCAAAACATGGCAATAGGGGAGTATCTAGTAAAAGTGGAAGCGCTGATGTTCTGGAGGCACTGGGAATAAATATTAATTTAACTCCTTCTCAAGTTGAGGAGTGTTTGCAAAAACTTGGAATTGCTTTCTTCTTTGCGCCTGTCTTTCATCCGGCAATGAAGCATGCAATAGGGCCTCGAAGGGAGATAGGTTTTCGCACCATATTTAATCTGCTTGGTCCCCTTACAAATCCAGCGGGGGTGAAACGGCAGATATTAGGAGTTTATGATCCTGATATTACTGAATTGATCGCTGGTGTGTTAAAGAGACTTGGCGCTCAAAATGCGATGGTAGTATGTGGAGAAGATGGAATAGATGAAATATCTATTACTGGTTTTACAAAGATTACTCAAATTAAAAATAGAGAAATAACGACTTATTATATTAGGCCAGAGGACTTAGGCCTATGCAGATATGAATTAAAAGATATTAAAGGAGGAGATGCCAAAGTTAATGCCGAAATTACTTTAAATATTCTAAGAGGAAAAGATGGTCCCCAACGGCTAATAGTCATTGTTAACGCTGCAGCAGCATTAATAGTAGGGGGTATAGCTAAAGATATGAGAGATGGAATAAAGATAGCGGCAGAAACTATTGATTCAGGAATGGCCTTAAAAAAATTAGAGGGTTTAAGAGAATATACTAAGAGGTTGATTTGATGGATATGTTAAAAGAGATTATAAAACAAAAACAAGAAGAAATAAGAAAAGATAAAAAGAATTTTCCTTTTAAATTTTTACTTCAATTGATAGATGAAGGGTTACCTCCTACTCGAGGTTTTTTTCGAAAACTAAATTCTTCTTCCACTATATCAGTGATTACAGAGCTTAAATTTGCTTCTCCCTCGAAAGGAATAATCAGCGATAAGAAAAAAAATTTAGAAAAAATTATTCAAATTTACACAGCCAATGGGGCTTCAGCTATTTCAGTTTTAACTGAAAAAAAATTTTTCAAGGGAGACCCGAATTACATTCGACGAGCAAAAAGAGTAACTAATTTACCAATTTTACGAAAAGATTTTATTTTAGATGAATATCAAATTTTTCAGTCTCGTTGTTTGGGGGCAGATGCCATATTACTTATTGCTCGCCTTTTAGATGAACCGACTTTAATACGTTTTCAAAAGTTAGCTTCTTCTTTAGGGATTGATTGTTTAGTGGAAGTGCATAATAAAGAAGAGCTAATAAAAGCTACAACAGCTGGGTCAAAGATTATAGGAATTAATAATCGTAATTTAATGGATTTTTCCATTGATTTATCTGTTACAACCAGGTTGAGTTCTCTGGTGCCTCAGGATTGTTTATTGGTTAGCGAAAGTGGGATCAAATGTCACGAAGATATAAGAAGGTTAAGTCTATGTGGAATAGATGCGATATTGGTTGGAGAGACTTTGATGACTGCTCACAACCCTGGCGATAAATTGCAAAAGCTGACAGGAGTAGAAAAAAAGAAAAGGGAAAGGCATATATATGTTGGTTAAAATTTGCGGAATAAAAGATATAAAGAATGCCTTGGTGGCAGTAGAAAATGGGGCAGATGCTTTAGGTTTTGTTTTTGCTCCGAGTTCCCGACAGCTTACCCCGGAGAAGGCAAAAAAAATTATGGATACTATTCCTGCGGGCGTGTTACGAGTGGGGGTTTTTGTGGATGCTCCAATTTCTTTAGTAAAGGAAATTGCAGAATATTGCGCCTTAACGATTCTTCAATTACATGGTAACGAAAGCGTAGATTACTGTCGACAATTTAAAAAGCCAGTAATAAAAGCAATTAGAGTAGGAGAGAGGGGAAATTTTTATCCTGCCCCGGAACTATATAAGAAAACGGTGAAGGCCTTTTTAGCAGATACATATCAACCACACAAAAGTGGAGGGACCGGGTTATCCTTTCCCTGGAGAGAGGTGGATAATATTAGAAAATATGGTCCGGTAATTTTGGCTGGAGGTCTTAACTCATACAATGTTTATCAAGCCCTTAACATTGCCAGGCCTGATGGAGTAGATGTAAGTAGTGGAGTAGAAACAGATGGTCGTAAAGATAGTAAAAAAATAAAAAGGTTTATCAAGGAAGTAAAGAGGTGGGAAAATGAGAAAGATATTACCCGATCAAAGAGGATATTTCGCTGAATTTGGTGGAAAATATGTGCCAGAGACTTTAATGCCAGCCCTATCTGAACTTGAAACTGCTTATCGGGAGGTAAGGGAAGACGGAGATTTCCAGAGGGACTTACAATATTATTTTAAGAATTATATTGGGAGGCCTTCCCCTCTCTATTATGCAAAAAGATTCACCGAAGAGTTAGAAGGGGCTAAAATTTATTTAAAAAGAGAAGATTTAAATCATACTGGTGCTCATAAAATTAATAATACTATCGGGCAAGTGCTTTTAGCTCGGAAGATGGAGAAAAAACGGATTATTGCTGAAACTGGAGCTGGCCAGCATGGTGTTGCTGTGGCTACGGTAGCAGCTTTATTTGGTTTCTCCTGTGCCGTGTATATGGGGGAAGTAGACATAAAACGACAGGCTCTTAATGTTTTTCGAATGAAGCTTTTAGGGGCAGAAGTAATTCCAGTTAGATCAGGTAGCAAAACCTTAAAAGATGCGGTGAATGAGGCAATTAGAGATTGGGTGACAAATGTGAGAACTACCTATTATATTATCGGTTCAGTAGTTGGTCCTCATCCTTATCCGATGATGGTAAGGGACTTTCAATCAATAATTGGAAAAGAGACCAAGGAACAGATTATAGCAATTGAAGGACGTTTACCTGATTATTTGGTGGCATGTGTAGGCGGAGGCAGTAATGCTATGGGGCTATTTTATGAATTTAAAGATGACCAGGAAGTAAAAATGTTTGGAGTTGAGGCTGCGGGACAGGGCTTAACCACTCAAGAACACGCGGCTACTCTTGGTGTTGGAGATATAGGGATACTTCACGGGGCAAAGAGTTATCTTTTACAGGATGAAAATGGACAGATAAAAGAGGCTTATTCTATATCAGCTGGTCTCGATTATCCCGGTGTTGGTCCTGAACATGCTTATCTAAAGAAAACTGGTCGGGCTACCTATGTATCGGTGACTGATAATGAAGCTTTAAAAGCATTTCAAATGCTTTCTCGAACAGAGGGAATTATTCCCGCCTTAGAAAGTGCTCATGCCCTGGCTTATTTGCCAAAGTTAATCCCCAAAACCAAAAAAGAAGAGGTTGTGGTAGTCTGTCTTTCTGGTCGGGGAGATAAAGATACAGAAGTAGTTATTGATAAATTGGGGGTAGAATAATGAGAATTGAGAAAGTTTTACGTAGTTTAAGAGAAGAGAAAAAAAAGTCTCTAATTATATATATAACAGCTGGGGATCCTGATTTAAAAATAACTGAAGAATTAGTTTATAGCATAGCTGAGGCGGGGGCTGATGTAGTAGAGTTGGGTATACCCTTTTCAGATCCTTTGGCAGATGGGCCTACTATCCAACAAGCTTCTCAGCGATCCTTGAGCGGAAAAGTGACTATTTCCAAAATATTAAGCACAATAGAAAAAATACGGAAAAAATCTTCCGTTCCGATTGCTCTAATGACTTACTATAATCCTATTTTTTATTACGGTTTAGATCGTTTTGTGACAAGTAGCAAGGCGGTTGGCGTGGATGGTCTTATTGTTCCTGATCTGCCTTTAGAGGAGAGCAAGGAATTGCGGGGCATTGCCGAGAAGTTTGGGATAGAATTAATTCCGTTTATAACTCCTACTAGTACTCCAGAAAGAATTGATGCAATCACTAAAGTGGCTCGGGGTTTTATCTATTGTGTTTCTGTTACGGGAGTAACCGGGATAAGAGAAAACCTTTCTTTGGATGTAGCGGAGATGATAAGAAAAATTCGTCCCTATACAGATATTCCGTTGGCAATAGGCTTTGGTATCAGCAATGCTAAGCAGGCTAAAGAGATGATAAAATATACCGATGCAATAATTGTGGGGAGTGCAGTGGTTAAGATAATAGAAAATTATCAAAATGATTTATCTGTTCTGTTAGGGCAAGTAAGAAGTTTTGTTAAATCTTTGAAAGAGGCAATAACGGAAGAAATATAGTATAAATATAAATGTAGTTATAATAAGATTAAAAGATTTTCGTTAACCAATTCTAACAACAAATATGATTTTGTTTTTTATTAATGAGGAGTAAAAGAGGTATATGAAATATAAATGCCATATTTGTTAGTAGAAAACAGGGGGGGGTTATAATTTTTTTGTGAATTATTGTTGACAATATACAATCGACAAGATAATATAAAAATATAGAAAAGTTAGATCATTAAAGGAAAGAAAGAAATTATGAAGGAATATTTTGAAAATTTAGGAAATAATTTATCCCTCAAAGACAGAGTCCACCAGAATATAAAATTTCAGATTATAAGAGGTACTTTAAAACCGGGTACACGTTTATTGGAAGAAAAATTATCCAAAGCCATGAATATAAGTCGTGCTCCCATCAGAGAAGCTTTCAATAGGTTGGAAAAAGAAGGATTTGTTACTATTGTCCCCCGAAAAGGAGCGGCTGTCTCTAATATTACTACCCAAATGATAGAAGATATCTTTGAGATTAGAGAAACTTTGGAATCATTAGCGGTCAAAAAATCTCTCGGGGAAATATCTATAGAGAAATTAGAAAAAGTCGGAGAAAGTTTTAAAAATTTTATCAACAAACCCTCAAATGCGGAAAATTGTATTCAGTATTTAGCTCTGGATAAAAAATTTCATGATCTTCTTAGTCAAAATTGCGGGAACAAAAAACTTATTGAATTATTAGCTAACCTACAGGAACAGATCCATTGGTTGCGGAATATCTCTCTTAAAAGAATTACTTTTGCCAGTTCGGTAAAAGAACATTTAGCTATCATAGAAGCTTTAAAAAAGAATGATGAAGAGCTAATTAATAAAGTTTTGCTTCAGCATTTAGAGAGAGCTAAAAAGTCTTCTCTTGAGGAAATTAATTCCTGGAGTAATAACTCGAAAATAGGTTAAATTAAATAGCAGAAGATGTTTTTGTAATTTATATTTTTCTATTGTTTATTTTAAAAAGGAAAAATTTATATGAAGACAAAGAATAATCATTTTAATATGGTTATAATCGGTGGTGGAGTAGTTGGTTGTGCTATTGCCCGGGAATTATCTAAATACAAAGTTAGTGTTGCTGTTTTGGAAAAAGAAGATGATGTTGGTTGGGGGATAAGCTGTCGAAATAGCGGAGTAGTTCACGCCGGGTTTAATAATAAGCCGGGAACCTTAATGGCTCAGTTTTGCGTAGAGGGGAATAAATCTTTTGCAGAATTTTGTCATCAGCTTGATGTTCCTTATAAGAAAATTGGAAAGGTAGTAGTCGCTCGGAAAAAAGAAGAGATTAAAGGGCTAAAAGAATTAAAAATTCAGGGGGATAAAAATCAGGTAGCAGGTTTGAAAATTATTGATTCTGAGGAATTGAAAAGATTGGAGCCCAACATAGAAGGAATTGCTGCTCTTTATTCTCCTGAAACTGCCATTACCTCTCCTTATCTATTAACCATTGCTCTTGCTGAAAATGCCCTCGATAAGGGTATTTCCTTCTTTCTAAATACCGAAGTGAAAAGTATTACCAGATTAAACAATTCTCATTTTAGAATTAAAACTAATAAAAGAGAATTTACTTCTTCTTATGTAATTAATAGTGCTGGACTATATTCCGATTATATAGCTCGAATGGTAGGAATAAAAAAATATCGTCTTTATCCCTGCCGGGGAGAATACCATATATTAGATAAAAATGTTTCCTGGCTAATAAATCATCTGGTCTACCCTGTTCCTCAAGCTGGGGCCGGAGGCTTAGGAATTCATCTTACTCCTACTATTGATGGAAATATTTTGGTAGGCCCGAGTAATGAATATATTAAAAGCAAAGATAATCTTTCAGTAACCTCCTCAGTAATGAAAGTGCTCTCTTCAGAAGCTCGAAAATTTTTACCTTTAATTTCACCCGGATATATCATTCGTAGTTATTCCGGCCTCCGAGCCAAGCAGGCTCCCTCTTCTGAGGGAGGGTTTTGGGATTTTGTAGTAGAGGAAAGTGATACAGTCGATAATTTTATCAATCTAATTGGTATCGAATCCCCGGGATTAACTGCTGCCCAGCCTATTGCAAAAAGAGTAGTTGAAATTATCAATAAAAAAGAAAGATTAAATTCTAATCCCAACTTCAATCCTTTTAGAAAAGGAATTCTACGATTTGAAGAGCAGGATGAAGAGACTAAAAAAAGCTTAATAAAACAAAACCCTGATTATGGAGAGATAGTCTGTCGTTGTGAAAAAGTTACTAAAAAAGAAATATTAGAGGCAGCTAATAATCCTTTGGGACCAAGAAGTCTAATTTCTATTAAATATCGCACTCGGGCTATGATGGGTAGATGTCAGGGAGGATATTGTTTTCCCAGAATTATAGAGATATTAAGGGAAAATTTTAATCTTGCTCCCAGAGAGATTACTCTAAAAGGAAAAAATTCTTATCTATTAACCGGATATAGAAGCAATGAGGTTAGTAAATCATGCCAGAAAAAGAAGTTATTATCATTGGAGGAGGAGCTGCTGGTTTAGCTGCAGCAGTCGCCTGTCAGCAAAAAGGAATAGAAGATATTCTAATAATCGAACGGGGAGCCAATTTGGGGGGCATCTTAAACCAGTGTATTCATGACGGGTTTGGATTGGAAAAGTTTAACACTTCCCTGGCCGGTCCGGAATATGCTCAAAGATATATTGACCGGGTGAAAGAGAAAGAGATTCCCTTCTTATTAAATAGTATGGTAGTTAATTTAACTCCTCAAAAAGAAGTAACAGTAATAAATTATAAAGGATTGCAGTATTATCGAGCTAAGGTAATTATTTTAGCTATGGGCTGCCGTGAGCGAACTCGAGGAGCTATAAACATACCGGGCGCTCGGCCATCCGGTATCTATACTGCGGGAGTAGCACAAGAGCTGATTAATTTAAAAAACTATATGGTAGGAGAAAAAATAGTAGTCTTAGGCTCAGGAGATATCGGTCTGATTATGGCTCGTCGCCTAACCTTGGAAGGGGCAGAGGTAATAACAGTGGTAGAGAAACTTCCCTACAGCAGCGGTCTTCCTCGAAATATTAATCAATGTTTGTATGATTTTGATATTCCACTTTTGTTAAGTCATACTGTAGTGGATATTCAGGGGAATAGGCGCTTATCAGGAGTTACTATTGCCCAATTAGGCAAAAGAGGAGGAATTATCCCGGGGAGCAAGAGAAAGATAGCCTGTGATACTTTACTCCTCTCTGTAGGATTAATCCCAGAAAATGAGCTTTCTCGTGAAGCAGGTATAGTTTTAGACAATATAACCGGAGGACCGCAAGTTGATGAGAGAGGACAGACCAGTGTTTCAGGTATCTTTACATGTGGAAATGTTCTGCAAATGCACGATATCGTAGATAACGTATCTTTGGAAGCCGAATATATAGTTGAAGGAGTAGTAGAATACTTCGAAGGAAAATTAACTAAAGAGAGGGAGATAAATGTTGAACTGGGGAAGGGTTTAACATATGTAGTTCCTCAAAGATTAAATAGAATAAAAGATACTATCTTTTCTTTTCGGGTTAATCAGCCAGGAGAAAAGAAGGTTTTAGTATTTGAAGATGGTAAAAAAGCAATCAAGAAGAAATTCTTAAGACGAGTAAACCCTGCAGAGATGATCAGAGTAAAATTATCTTCTTTGGAATTAGAGGGTATAAAAACATTAAAGGTAAAGTTGGTCTAATAATGGAGAGAGAATTTGTCTGTATAATTTGTCCTAATGGTTGTCGAATAAAAGTAGAATACGAAGGGACAAATATTAAAAATATTAAAGGGGATGAATGCCCCAAAGGAAAAGACTATGTAAAAAACGAAATTACTAATCCCTTAAGAGTATTCACCGGTTCTATTTTGGTAGAGAATGGAGATTTTTCTTTGGTAAGCGTAAAAATTCATGTTCCTATTCCTAAAAAATATTTAAAAAAAATTGGAGAGATTACTCGCAGGATTAAAGTGGAAGCTCCCGTTGAAATTGGCCAAGTAGTAGCTTCAAATTTATTAAATGAGAATATAGATTTAATAGCAACCAGAAAGATTGAAAAGAAAAAATCTTTATCATCTTAATGAAGGTGTACTTAAAAAAATATTATTAAAACAGGTGATTAATGAGTCAAGAAATTCTAATTAAAAAATTATTTGACTGCTGAGAGTTTTTAATATATTATTAAAAAAAATAAAATAAAAGTTACCCTTTTAAATTAGTTCAGTGAGACTAATAAGGGGATAAAAAGAGAAAATTATATCCTCTTATTAATTTAATTTAATAAGAGGATTTTTAGTAATAAAACAAATTTAATACTTCCTTTAATATCAGTCCAGTGAGGCTGGTAAGGAAAAATCATTATCTCCTTATCAACCAAAATGGGTGCAAGGGGGTTTTTGTTTAAATATATGGTAGGTAGAAGAGGAGGTTTAAAGAAGTGGATTTACAGGAAAAAACTGTAGTGATGGGGAAAAGTGAAATTAAAAGGACCTTGGTAAGAATTGCCCATGAGATAGTAGAAAAAAATAAAGGAGTAAGTAATCTTGCTCTTATCGGGATAAGGACCAGGGGAGTTTTCCTGGCCAAAAGATTAGCACAGGAAATTTTTAAGATAGAACAAAAAGAAATCCCGGTAGCAACCTTAGATATAACTCTCTATCGGGATGATTTGTCTTTAGTTGCTCGCCAACCATTAGTGCTTAAAACAGAAATACCTTTTGATGTTTCGCAGAAGAAAATAGTACTGGTTGATGATGTCCTGTATACCGGAAGGACAATAAGGGCAGCAATGGATGCCATAGTGAATTTAGGAAGACCTCAAGTAATTCAGTTAGCCGTGTTGATTGATAGAGGACATCGGGAACTTCCCATTCGAGCAGATTTTATCGGTAAGAACATCCCTACTTCCAAGAAAGAAATAGTTAAGGTTAGATTAAACGAGGTAGACGGGGAAGACAAAGTGGGAATAGTGATAAAAGACACAGAATAGCGTAAGAATAAATTCGTATCGCGTTAGGTGCCTCTTTTGTAATTGCGAGGAGCTTTAGCGACGAAGCAATCTCAATCCGGGATTGCCGCGCTCCCTTCGTTCGCTCGAAATGACAGAAAGGTCCGAAAACAGTTTTGAATTTTGAATTATGATTTTTCGCTTTTCGCTTTAAGTTTTTAGCTTAATAATGTAGAGACAAGATGCATCGTGTCTATTTGATTCAACACGACATGCTGAGTTGTTAAATCGTTTTTAGATTAATTGGTGAATTGGCTAATTGGTCAATTGGTGAATTAAAAAAGTAGGTGAGCGATATTTTAAAGATTAAAGTAAAGATTTTATCCAGAGAAGAAGTAGCCCCGAATACTTGTCTGA
>Ga0209978_10001164_pt1 | contig 10821 bp, 9 predicted proteins | sample BentaG_FD_182805 | JGI IMG/M metagenome (GOLD analysis project Ga0209978, IMG submission 182805) | Deep subsurface microbial communities from South Atlantic Ocean to uncover new lineages of life (NeLLi) - Benguela_00093 metaG (SPAdes)... | ecosystem: Environmental > Aquatic > Marine > Oceanic >...
ACATACTGGTCCGGTCAGATATATCCTGAAATGTAGTAAATTTCTGTCTATTTCTTGCCTCTATTATTTCCCACATGTGTTTCTGACCAACACCAGGTAATAATTTAAGAGAATGCATTCTTGGAGTTATTGAAGTTGAGTTATTAAAGAAGTTTATAAATTCCTCTTCGTAATTTAGGACCTCACTTTCAAGAATGGGTTGAATTAAAGCTTTTGAAGTGTTAGTTAGATCCTTGTAATCTATTTTTTTGAGGACTTCTCTTAATTTGTTCTGATTTAAAAATTCCTCATATGTGTTTTTTTCTTGAACTTTAATTTCTGAGTCTCTGTTACATTTGACCTCATAGAGGACAAAGTCTGGGAAAGTAAGTACTTGAGCGATTGGTGTTTTAGACCAACTAGGTTTATCTTCTTCAGGATGACCATGTAGTAATAAATCTAGGATTATAATCTCTCGAAACTTCTTGATAAATTGTTTCTTTTTTCTTGGATCCCTTCTTGGATATTTGGGCCTGCGAGGAGGTCTTCTGTATCGATCCCGATTCCTTTCCATACCAACCAATTTTCTTATTATTTACTTTCCAAATATACATAATGTTTTATAATTTGAATATTCCTTTTTTAACAAGGATTGCTCATTAAAATTTAAAAGAATTCGAATTTATAAATTCTTCGTTGTTTAATTCGCTTTGTAAAAAATTTATGACAGTAATCCGGTTAAGAAGTTTTGAGTTCTTCTATTTGGGCAAGAAGATCTTGTAATTGTTCATCATTTAAAGATTTTCCAGTAAAGCTTTTCTCTAAGATCATCCTAAGTTCTGGGACTGTATGAGGATCTATGTTAACTATGGTTATCGCGTAATTTTCTTCGATTTCGTACTTATCTATTAGAAACTTTTGAATTTTTATCGCGTCTTTTTCGCTCATTTTGGCAAATTTATTGACATAGCTATGAGTGATTTCTTGAAAATGAGATAATCCCTCTTCGCTATCAATTTTTTCTATTTTTTCTTTGACATCTTCCATAATCTTTTTTACTTCCGGTATAGAAACAGTTTTTTCGCTTATTTTTCGTCCAGACATACAAATCTCTACTTTATAATTGATTTTTGGAGCTTATTAGCTGAACCTTTATTAGCTCGTAGATGTTCTTTGCCAATAATTAATAGTTTTTTAGAGTTACCTAATTTAACTTCAACTTCGTAGCATCTTCCTCTCGTACCTTTGACCGTTCCTGTTAATCCATGATATCTCCTGTGAGGAAATCCCCTTTTATGTTGAGACGGATCAGTAATTACATCCACTTTATCGTCGATTTCATAATCCATTAAATACTTTTCTATAGAACCGAGTCCTCTATCTCTTACATTCTTTCTATGCCTTTGACGAGATTTGTTCCGGTAACCTTTATGTAAAGTCAAATTACTTCCCTACGCTAAATTGAATTATTTTAAATAAAAAAATTCTATTTTTGATAGTATATGATACATAATTTATTTATTTATTGATTTAGCATCTTAAAGAAGTTAATTAATATATCTTTAGAACATCCAATTTTTTGCACTCAAGAGGAAAGCCAAAGATTTCTGTAATAGAAGGTGTGGTTCTTCCATTGTCGCCGTTTACGAGTTCTTTAATGTAAGTCCCACCTTGAGACTCGATAATGAATTCATATACTTTAGGTTTAATGAATTTTCCTTCTATATGAAATATTTTTTTTTCTCTAATTTTATCAGCACGACGATGAGACACTCTATTAGGTGTTCTCTGTTGAATTTTTTGATTTTCAAATTCTTTTTTTATTTTTTTTAGAAGAACTTCAAATTTTTCTTTTGGTATATTCTCGAAGGACGATGTTAACGCTCTGTAAACTTTTTTAGTGTTTTCTGCATTAAATTTAAGGTTTTTAACTTGTTCTTTGCTACTATATTCTAAATTAGTAATTTTTATTTTTTTCTTATTTCTTTTATTTACTTTTTTTTGAATTGTTTTTAAATCTAGAGTTCTAATCTTTGGATTTTTTAATTCTAAGACAAAGGGTCTACCTTCTCCTAGCATTCTCACATCAATATCTTCTCTTCCTGCTCCGTGAAACTTTGAATCTTCTGCTTTTGCTTCTTTAACGAATTCAGGACTAATTAATTCTTCTACACTAGTTTGATATTGTTTTCCTGTAAAGCCACACGATTTACATCCCTTTCCTCTACATAACCGACAATCCCAATGAGTTTGTGGAATTCCTCTAATAAATTTATTATATCTTCCGCTAATAAAAATGGATCTTAATAGCAGGTTTACCTCAGATGACGAAATTCTTAACATAAAGATAATCGTTATATCAGGTTTTGAAAATTCTGCAGGTTTTTGTAAATTATTAGATAGCTCTTTTCCAACTTCTCTATTAAAATGATTTTTAAACGCCTCGGAATTTAGCAATTTAAATTGAGCTTTAAAATTATCCTCTCTATTAACTATTTGCGAATCAAGAGTAGTTCCCACTAAAATATTTTTAAATTCTAAATTATTTAGGTTTTCCTCTGCTATTCTAGCATAAGTGGGAATATTGCTAAAGATATCATTACATAAATAACATTTTTCAGGTAGGCTATTTTTAATATATTCAATTCCTTCCTTATCTAAAACACTCTGAGCAGGATTGAATCTAGCTTTTTCTGCGAGGATTTTTAATTTAGCATTTGATTCTTCGTGGTTTTCATGCCTTGATAAATAAGCTCTGTGATTTTCCATAGTCATCGTTAAAAGAAGAGATTTACCTCTATCGTAGTTAGTAGTATCTGTCCCTAATAATGAAAACATTCTACCTAAACAATGTAAGCAGATATAATATTCTTGGTAAATCTCTAAAACTTTTTCAAAAATAGGCATACTTTAGTAAAATAATTAGGTATCACTTTTGTTTTTATTGATCTAATGATAAAAAAAGAAAAAAAAGATTTTCATTTATTTCTCCCATTCAAAATCAAGAGTCACAAACTTCTTAGTGTAGAAGTAGGCAATCAGTAATATCCCTGAGCAAATTGGTCCAAATACAATTAATCCTAAGGCAACATCTTTTCCGGTAAGAGTGATTATCGGCAAAGCATCGATTGCAGTACCAAGGATGAAAACTCCAATTGCTTGAAATATATTAGAAATAATACTACTAAAACCAGCATATACTCCCGCTTTTAATTGACCTGTTTTTTTTTCATCATCCTCAGCTATATCGGCATAGATAATATATGGGAATAGAAACCACCCTCCTAATGCACCAGTTGCTATTACAATGAAGATTATTCCCAAAATTAATCGTGGGAACGCTTCAATCAATGCAAGTAGAGAAATTGGGAAAGAAATTGCTGAAAATAGGAATATATATAACAAAGTTTGTTTTTTTCCGAGTTTTTGTAATAATTTTCTCCAAACATATAAAAAAGAAAGGATACCGATGATTAAGATCCCTGCAATAATATAAAAATCTGTTCCACTTAAAAACAATGCCGCTTGAGTATAGGCAAGAAGTGCATCAGTCACAATAGCCCAAGCGAGACTTGCTATCCCAAACATTAATGTAATTCGAAGGTAATTTCGATTATGAGTAACAATCTTGAAATTTTCTTTTAGATTAGATTTTATTTCAAATTTCGGTTCAGTTGGCATTAGTAAACCAACCAGTGTAAAGGATACAATTGCGATAACTCCAAAGATTATAGTAATTAGTAAGAAATCAAATGGTATAGGAACATTAGGATTCGGAGGGAGCGGAGGAGGCCCGCTTAAAGCATCAACATAACGTGTCAGAACTAATATAGAAACTAAAGACATAGAGCCATTCCCTATCCAATTAAAATAATTTTGAAATTGAGAGACTTTTGGTCGCTCAGATACTTTAAATTGCTCAGCCATCCAAGATTGGTATACTGTGGTGAGAGAATAACTTATTTTAAAAACCATATCCCAAATGAAAAGCCAGATTAATAACATCATCGTGTCACTAAGGTCAGGCAAAATTAGAGAAGGTAAGAATAAAAATAAAAAAGATATTCCCAGTAATGGTGCTAAAGCAACAATATAAGGTTTTCTCCTACCCCATTTAGTATATTTCGCATCACTTACCCAACCAAAAAAAAACTGACTTAATCCAATAACGAGGAATCCTATTGCTTGTATAAGAGCAACCCAAAATGCTGGTATCCCAAAACCCACCCAATATAATGTGAATAGAGCAAATCCTTCCATCCCTAAGACTAAAGAACTTCCTATCCGAGGAAACGCAAAAAGTAACTTTTTACCCGATTTTGATTCTTCTCTGACAATTCCTTGTATTTCATTCAATAATTTTCACATTTTTATGATTTCATTTTTAAATTAACGATTAAATATATTTAAGTGAGTGATTTATTTAAAAATAATTAAAACATCTCTAAAAAAGTATTTACATTTCAAAAAAAATAATAATATTGCTAATCTATTAGCTAATTAATTTAGCGGTAGATAAACATTCTCAATAAATCAATCTTCTTCTTCGTCCCATCCTAAATCTTTTAAAACGGATTCAAAGGCTTCTGATTCTTTATCTAATACAAATTCAGTATCATATTCTGAAGCGACTTCTCCAAATTCCACTTTAAAATCTGGAGGAGGAAGATTTTCAAGTGAAGGTATTTCTTCTTGTGAAGGTTGTTCCTGAACGATTTGAGGTTCTTGAATGCTTTCATCCTGTTCGATTTCCATTGGAGTGTAATCATCAAGTGGAATTGGAGGAATCTCGTCCTCATAAACCTTAAATTGTTGTTCGGTGCTTTCAACCACAGGATGAATTTGCGTTGGAGATATTCTGCTCTCAACTGAATGTTCCAACTGTTTTTCATACTCTAATCCAATCGATTTAGGAATTGATACAATGTTATTTTCGTTATTAGCTTCAATTTCTTCAATTTCGGTACCTTCTTTTTCCCAATCGTCTAAAAATCCTAGCAGATCATCTAAAGCAGCCTTGTCTTCTTCAATGCTAGGTTTAACTATTTTAATTACTTCCTCTTCCTCTTGTTCTCTCTTTAACTTAATTCTTTCAGACTCTTCTAAAGAAAGAGTCATCTCAGTTATTTCATCTCCCGAGATTAATATATTCAATTTTTTAGCTAACTCGCGTAAATATCCGAGATAATACCCTATTCTGTATACATTCTTTAAGCCGCCAAATACAAGATATTTGTCGTTAATTGCCAATATAATACTATAACCTGAAGTATTGTGAAGTATAACCTCTTTTAATGCACCATGAGCTGTTGCTTCACTCAGTCTTAATCCTAAATCAATTAAAGCAGTGCTCGAGGCAGAAGTTGCATCAGCGTCAAGTTCAGAAGAAGAAGCAGAGGCAACTTTCATACCTTCTCTAGATAACACTGTTAAATTTTCTAAGTCAGTTTTTTCTTCTTCAAATCTTAAAATTTTCATCATGTTTTCTCGTATACCTTGCGCAAGCGACGACATACCAAATCAGTTTCCTTTTTGGATTAAAGATAATTTAAATTCAGTAATTTTTATTTTCTCTTAATTTATATCATAAAATCTAGATTAATATATTTTATCATAATTCCTTACACAAAATCATTTAAATTCTTCTGTGTAGGGGGAGCGTTATCAAATTTGTCGAAGGAATATCCGGAAGTGTCAGTAATTATTTGTTTAATCTCTTCTACTACCTCTTCCGATGTCAATTTATCGGTGTTGATTGTGAAAAATTTTTTTGGTTGATTTAACAAAAAAAGTTTATAGTAGGAGAGTATTTCTAACAAATATTTTTTATCGTCTTCGTTCCATTCTTTTCTAATTTTATCTATAGAACCTCTTTGAATAATTCTTTTTAATATCGTATCCGGTTGAGCTGTAAGATATATAATATAATCTTCTTTCCACTTTACCGACTTATACATATCAAGGATAAGATTATAGTCCTTTTCTTTAAGATAAAGGCTTTTTGAATAGACTAAAACACAGATAGGCGTTCTATCTAAAATGATCACCCTACCATTATAGATATTATCAAAGTTTGTAATATTTTTATTTCTCTTTATTATCTGTTGAAGAAAGTGAATTTCACTACGGAAGGCAATCTGTTTATTTTCAGATCCAAAAGGAAAAGGAGGATTTTTTTTGTATCGTTCGGGAAAAAATTTAAATTTATTATTATCTCCTAAGAAATTCTTTAAAAGATTAAATATGGTCGTTTTACCAACTCCATGTGCTCCAGCAATAGATATTATAATGTTATCTTTGCTTCCTTTATTGGTATAATACTTTTTGCCCAATACCTCTTTCTCCACGCTGTTTTAATCGTATCGTATTTAAAAGAACATATGTTGCTAATAATACCACTAGAGATATTTGATTTTTCTTATTATTAAATTTATATATTAAAGGAGAATGAAAAGTAATCTAAAAATTAGAAATATACAATTAAGATAATTATGAAAATGGTATAGGCTAAGTTGGCGATGATTGTACTTAGTAGATTCTTATTAATTTCGTAAATGATACCTAAGAAGAGGAAGACCAGGAAATTAGTAATAAAGAAATAAATCCCAATAGGAAATGTAAAAAAGAGGAAAAGAGCCGAATAAATCAAAGCGACTATTGCGATTGCTGAAGTTTTACCCAGGAAATTGTTAGCAAAGTGTGCTTTTAGAGTGTTATGTAAAACGCCTCTAAATGCGATTTCGATTGAAATTACTGATATACTCATAATGGCTATAAGTAATACTATAAAAATTAAATTTGCATTTTGAAGAATTAGATTTTCCTCTGCTATTAAAGCACCTATATCGATAAAATCGATACCCGAAGCGTACATAAAGTCGATTATTATATCTGAAAAGTTATCGATTAGTATCAATCCAACACTTCCAATAATTCCGATAATCAAAGCAATTATAATGTATCTAGTTTTTAGCATTAAACCTAATTTTTGGAATTTATGTTTTTTTGAAAAAATGTAATATAGGGGATACACTCCAAAAATAATATCAGGAATTTGACTTAAGATAATTGTTGTTATGTTCATATCTATTGTATCTGTTGGCCCCAACTGTAAAGTTAATAGCATAGTTAAGATTAACCGAACCGTAACATATGCCATTAGAGAGTTACCAAAAACTCTAATGCCCTCCCTAAAATTCCATTCGTTTCGTTTTAAAATAAATTTTTGTTCTGGTACTAATTTTTTATTTCTAAAAACATAACCAGTTTTTCTTTGAGGTTTTTTATCTTGAGCAACACCTTTTTGTTCTGGCATTTTTTCTAATTTCGTATCGCATAAAGGACATTGCTCTAATATCGAGGAAGTTATTATTGACCCGCATCCCGAACATTTTCGCGATATTACTTCTTTCTTAAGAAACTCCGGTTTCTTTCTTTGTTTTTGGAGACTATCTTCACTCGGTTTGATATTTATCACTAATTTTCCACATTTAGGATTAGGGCAATAGGCTGTATTCTCTTCAATTGTAGTGCCACAATACACGCAAAATTTTGCTATAGGTTGTTTTTCATTTTCTTTTGACATTATCCTCAATAGTGTAAGAAATAAATTTGTGCTAAAGCGTACTTAGTTTATTATGTAAATTTAAAATTATATATTTTATTGTTATCTTTTACAATTATATTGATTTGCTGACTGTTATGGAAATTGTAGCAAGCTTTACTTCTACTATGTTATATTCTATTACCGGGAAATTAATCTTCTTGATTTTTCAAATTCTTTCTGGTAATTGAATAAATTTCCATAAGTAATAGGTTATGATAGAATGATATCGAATCAAAATACCCTTCTCCTAAATCGGATTGATTAGCATGAACTAATGCTAGCTGAGCATTTAGAGCAGACTTCATTAATAATTCTATTCCTTTATAGATCAAATTCGGACTCCAAGTTCCTCGATCTGGGTTAGCCCACCACGTACAATCTGAACAAATGCCTCTATCATAAAACCATCTTGCTGTATTACAATAGTTCTCTACTTCCCAATCTTGAGTCGAGTCTAAATTCCCTATCAATGACATTAAATTATTAAGGCTTCTCATAATCTTCCAGTAAAGCTTGTGAATGGTATTATCGGGGTGATCCCATAACGGATAGGGGATATTTGCCTTCATATCATTATGAGTAGTGCTCCAACTTGAATCTCTTGGAATTATTTTTTCTTTATGAATCGGAAAATGCTTATCTAATTCGGAAATAAACGCTAATTGTATCTCATTTTGATCGTTAATAAGTTCAAGAGTTTTACTCAGAAATATTCTTTCAAATTTCTTTATGTGGTGACCAAAAGTCTCCGAATCCATCGCAGTGATAAAATATCTATTTCCTTGCTTATTTTCATTTTTCTCATTAAATGTTGTATTTAATTGTTCTACAAATTCTTTTGCTGTAATATCGTTGAACGCAACTTTATTACTTAGAATATCATCTCTAAAGAAGAGTTTTAATCCATTTGGAGAACTGTATATGTATTCATAAGGCCATTCTAATGGACAAGCTAATCCGCTCATGATTACCCATTCATAACCTGATTGTCGAATAAATTTAGCAACTTTAGAACTAATTGACAATTCAGGGGGAAAGAATCCATTTTTCGCCCAATTATTAAATTCTTTTCTATTAATATCCTCGTTTAGGAGAATTTGGCGTTGAGCCTCTTTTTCAGGTATTAACGGAAGGATGGGATGAAATTTTGCAGTTCCTAGGATTTCGAGTTTTTGATCTGCCACTAAATTTTGAACTTGTTCGATAGTGTCATCTAAATCAAATTCACGGAGCAATTCAATTAATATTCCGCTAATATTTAAACAGATTTTAACATTATCGTGTTCATCCAACATAGAAAATAAAGGTTTATAACATTCCTTGTCTATTTTTCTTAATATACTACTATCTTGTGTTGGAGGTTGATAAGCGTGAAGTAAAGGTGCCCAATATGTCGTCATATCAAAAAAAAGGTATGTTTTTTATTGTGTAAGAATTCATTATAAAAAAAGTTATTTTTCTAAAATTTTTTCATTTACTGTTGTACCAAAATGAGTCGCTCCTGGTCCGATATGCACCAAAACCTCATCACCGATTTTAACCTCAACAACTGACTTAGCAAACCCCTTCTGATCAACCAACCGGACTGTTTCTGCATTTTGGCAAATACAACTAAACGAGATTTTATTATCTCCCATAGTCGCTTCTAATTCAAATCTAAGCATTGGGCGAGTTTCAATTTTTACTCTTCCAATAGAAACGACTCTTACTTGCCCTTTATTTGTAACAGCTAAAACTTTATCTCCACCTTTCAATTCACTAAGATATTTTGTGCGATAAATTTTATTAGGATCATCATCAGGAACTAAAACATAAGCGGAAACATCACCTGAGTTCACTCTAAATGGTCTCGAAGCAACAAATTCGGTCTCAAATGTCTCAGAATGAATCAAACAGAATCCTTTAGCCGTTGAACCGACTAAAAATCCTTCTCCAATCTGGAGAAGCGATGTTGAATCAATACAAACTCTTTCGCTTTCGGATATGTTTTCAATATTAATTATTTTTGCTTTAGTTAGCTTAACATTAAATTCGGCTTGGATCATTCCTTTTAAGTCAACGATCTCATTAGCATTTTTAGGAGTTATAAGTATTCCATCAACGCCTATTTCTAACGTTTTTAACATAAGTTCAGCTTCCTTTACATCCTCAACTTTGGCAATTAAATCGGTATCCTGAGTATGCATTTCTGCTATTAGATTCTCAAAGGGTATGATTTTCCAATCTTTTGCTGATACTATTATAAAATCAACTTCATTTTTTTTAGAAAGCTCCACCACTTTTTGTTCGTCTGCCTTGGTCACTAACTCTAAAAACATACCTTTATTTGCCGTTAAATTTTTACTGCTTTTAAGATGTTCAAGACTTTTAAATATTAAATTTTTAGCGGGCAGTTCGTTATCTCTTGTAAAAGAATTAATACGCTCAACTTGTTTTAAATCAGAATAAGTCTCTTTAGAAAGTAAAAAATTAAGGAGATTCATATTCAAAGCTTCTTGTATTAACGCTTTAAAATTATCCATTTTTTTCTCGAAATTTAAAATTATTTTTTTCATTTAAAAATCATCAAAGTTTGGACTCTGAAAGTTTTATTGATAAGAATCATTATACTAAATTAAATTCTATCAAATTTTTAAGTAAATAAATTCATAATAATTATAAAAGAAACACTATAAAATTTCGAGTGATTAGAAAGTGTGTGCGAAATTAAAAGGAAAACTTTTTCCTAGAAAAAATAAAGAAAAAGACGAGCTCGTAATTAAAGCAAAGGCTCATATTAGAAAAATAGCGTTAGCAAATAAAACATATAACAAAAGAGCAGAGATTTCTAGAAAAAACGCTAAAATTGCGATAAAGAGGGGAGAGAGAAACCGTGCTAAAACCTATCTTATTCAACATAAACAGTATCAAATGAAGGTGGATCGTGCAAACAATATTCGTGCTAAAATAGAAAGACAAATTGAAGCGATTGAGGAAGGGCAAATGATTTCAATGACAGGCGATTTAATGGGTGGGATTAGAGACGAGCTACAAGGTATTGCAAGTAAAGTAGCCCCCGAAAAAATTGCTGAAATCGCAGAGGACTCTGAATTATACGTATCAGAAATAGAAGAATCTGCCGAAATCCTTGCGGGAGATCCTGAAATTGACTTAGCAATTGATGTAACTGACGAATTGAACCAACTTGAAACTGAGATGCTCTTAGAACAGGGCGGACAAATGCCAGAAGTACCAGA
>Ga0209978_10001165_pt1 | contig 10820 bp, 9 predicted proteins | sample BentaG_FD_182805 | JGI IMG/M metagenome (GOLD analysis project Ga0209978, IMG submission 182805) | Deep subsurface microbial communities from South Atlantic Ocean to uncover new lineages of life (NeLLi) - Benguela_00093 metaG (SPAdes)... | ecosystem: Environmental > Aquatic > Marine > Oceanic >...
CTGGCTTGAGATAATTCATTGGCTACTTCCTGACTTAGCACTCCATATTCCTGGTGTATGGGATGCTCAAGTGGGTCATTCTCCCGAACCGGTCGGAAGGTATCAAGCCCTATGTGCAGGGTGACAAACAGACACTGAATTCCCTTACTCCTTATCTTATCAATTAGCTCCGGGGTAAAGTGCAGTCCAGCAGTAGGTGCGGCAATACTGCCGTTCATATTAGCATAAACTGTCTGGTAGCGTTCCGGGTCCTTCAGCGGAGTGTGGATGTAGGGCGGTAGCGGAATTTTACCCAGCTCTGGCAGCAGTGTTTCGTCCGAGAAGCTGAGCACCCGTGTTCCTCCTTCTCCTAAGCCAACTGCCTCAGCTGTAACCCTGGAATCTTGCCTGTTACCACTCACCGAATCGTTGATTATCTCAATCCTGGTGCCAATCTTGACACGCTTGCCGGGCCTGACCAGCGTCTCCCAGACATTCGGACTGAGCCGGTGCAGTAGCAAAATCTCCAGTCCACCTCCACTATCAGCCTTCCTTCCACTCAGGCGGGCAGGCATAACCCGACTGTTATTTAATACCAGAACATCCCCAGCCTGCAGGTAGTCAACTATTTCAAAGAACCTCTGGTGCTTTAGTGAACTATCACTGCGGTCCAGGACCATAAGCCGTGCCTGGTGTCTGGGCTCAATCGGGGTTTGAGCAATAAGCTCTGGCGGAAGAGAATAGTCAAAATCGCTGGTTTTCATAGTTGCTCACCGTAAGGTTAACAATTAGACTCAAAACCACTAAACGCCCTCGAAGAAATTTCGGGGACCGTCAACACACAGGCTGTTCAATACCGCCTCGGAGACACCCATCTCTTGAAGCTGAAGAAAGACCACCTTCTTCATGTAAAGGTATCCGTAGGGATTACGCTCCTCTCTTTCTTCTGGTGAGATAAGCGGAGCCTCTGCCATAACCTGCACCAATGACCAGTCGTGGGAAGGAAGGAGTCGCTTCCCATATCCGGCATCTAGCAGTGCCTTCATTGTTTTGGTGCGGGCTAGCGGGCTTGTGTTGCGTCCTGGATAGCGGTCCAGACCAAGATAGCACCCCTGCTCCAAAAGCCAGGTGAGGTATTCCACATCGGTGGTGTCATTGGAATGGTCCATCTTGACTCTTCTCAGGTCTATACCTTCCTCCTTCAGGATGGCCAGTTGCTGCCTGCCTACCTGGCCCGGTGAGTAGGAATGCAGCATAATGGGGACATTAGTTTTGAGGTGGGCTCGAGCCACGCCACGCAGAACAGCTTCCTCCCCCTGAGTTACCCCCAAAATATCGCTGGCCGACTTGAGGATTCCAGCCTTGATATCCGTGCCGGCTATACCCTCTTCGATTTCACGGATGAATAGCTGGGCGAATTGGTCGGCAGAGACACCGGTAAGAAAACGGGGCATGTCCAGCCACCACCCGGCGCAGGCAATGATGTTGACACCTGTCCGGCGGGAGGCTTCAGCCAGTACCGTCACGTCCCGGCCCAGGTCAAGAGTGGTGGCGTCAACAACAGTGTCTATACCCCCCTCCTTGGCCTGAGTCAATCCATTGACAATGCGCTCCATGAATCTGGCGCCGAGAAGCTCAGTGTAGTTCTGGGGGATGCCGGCGGATGCGACTATAAGGTGTTCGTGCATAAGAGTAAAGCCGAGATTGGCAGTATCAAGAGGCCCAAGAACGGAATTTATAGTGGTCATAGCGTAAAGACTCCTTTCACTGATGATGGTTTTTCAGTTACTGCTTAATGTTACAACAAGGGTTTATGACTAGGCAACAACCAATCACTTGTGTAACAAATACTGCTGCCTTTTTCGAGGAGTGAAGATACTGGTTTGGTCTCAGGCCTTGTTTTATCATCTGGTATTGCCTGTGATAGAATAGATAATTGGTCTCTCCTGAAGCGGAGCAAGGTGCTTTAGGGGAAACCAAAGAATCTAAAAGATTTGAGGGATGAATATGGCAAAGCGGAGTAAAGCAAAGACTATTGATAAGCTCAAAGCCTCGGGTTACCAGCCTGTATCAATCAGGGAGGAAATGAGGCGCAACCTGATAGATATGGTAAAGAAGAGAAAGAATATATTCCCCGGGATAATAGGTTTTGATGATACGGTCATTCCCCAGATTGTAAACGCCATAATCTCAGGTCAGGATATCATCTTTCTTGGCGAGCGTGGGCAGGCCAAGTCTAGAATTATGAGGTCGCTGGTAAATCTGCTCGATGAGGAAATACCTGTAATCAAGGGCTGTGAAATTAACGATGATCCTTTTGCTCCGATATGTAAGCAGTGCCGGGATAAGCTGGCTGAAGAGGGGGATGCTACCGAGATTGCCTGGCTGCCGCGGCAGGAGAGGTATGGTGAGAAGCTGGCTACACCGGATATCGCCATCGCTGATTTGATTGGAGATGTAGACCCGATTAAAGTAGCCGAGGGAAGATACCTGTCAGACGAATTAACTATCCACTATGGCTTGATTCCCAGGACTAACCGGGGCATATTTTGCATTAACGAACTGCCAGACCTGACGGATAGGCTACAGGTTGGGCTTTTCAACTTAATGGAGGAGAGGGACATACAGATTAGGGGATACCGTGTTAGGCTTCCCCTTGATGTATTCCTTGTTGCCAGTGCCAATCCAGAAGACTACACCAACCGGGGCAGGATTATAACGCCGCTCAAGGATAGGTACGGGGCTCAGGTCAGGACCCACTACCCAGCTACTATTGAAGATGAAATATCCATCGTGGAAATGGAGCGGCGGCAGTTCAGTGAAGCCAGATTTGAGACCTACATGCCCCAGTATATGAAGGAGATTATTGCTGAGATAACCCATCTAGCCAGGAAAAGTCCAGATATCAACCAGCGTTCGGGGGTGAGCGTCAGGGTATCGATTGCCAATTATGAAACCATGCTCAGCAACGCCATCAGGCGGGCGGTCACACTGGGCGAGAAATTGGCGGTGCCTCGTATTAGTGACCTTCCCTATATTCGCTCGTCTACCAGCGGTAAGATAGAACTGGAAAGTTTTGAGGAGATCAAAGAGGACAAGGTTATCGATGACCTGGTAAGGAAGGCAGTGCTGAATGTTTTCAATCGCTACTACCGGGTGCTCGAGCTGGAGGAAATAATTGCGCAGTTTAATGGCAACTTCAGTGTGAAGGTTTCGGATACAATGAGTGCCAAGCCCTATGTGCGTAATGTCAAGGAGATGATAGGTCTGGCCGATGTGGTAAGGGTGGTGGATGACTCTGAGAGACCTGAAGCCATAGCTTCAGCCGTGGAGTTTATTCTTGAAGGGCTCCATGTAAATAAGAGGCTAAACAAGACCAGGATGGAAGGTAAAACGGTTTACCGGCGTTGATATGAGCATATATCGTTATTCGGAGTGGGATGGAAGCCAGGACTTATTTGACCTGGACGCAGACGAGCTTATGGATGAGCTTGGGCGCAACCTGATGTCTTATGGCGACCTGTCCTATGCCCTGCGTCTGATGCAGCGTGGGGGTATCAGGGATAGCCAGGGGAGAAAGTTGCCTGGCCTACAGGAATTGCTCCAGCGACTGCGCCAGAGGAAGCAGGGCCAGCTTGAGAAGTACAAGCTCAGTTCAGTGATAGATGAGATACGCCAGAGGCTAGATAACATACTGAAAACAGAGCGACAGGGAATCCAGAGGAGGCTGGGGGAGGCAAGACAAAAAGCTGGAGAAAGCACTGGTGAGTTGAGCCCGGAGATGCAGCAGCGGCTGCTGGAGACTGTTGAGGATATGGCAGCGCAAAACTTAAAGAAGCTGGACGAGCTACCGCCGGATATCGGCGGCCGGATAAGGGAATTGGTCCAGTATGATTTCATGGACGAGGAAGCCAGGCGCCAGTTTCAGGAACTCATGGATATGTTGAAAAGGCATGCTATGGAATCATATGGTCGAGACCTGGTGCAAAAATTCAAGGATGTGGATGCCGGTACCTTGGCCAGAATAAGGCATCTGGTTGAGGCCTTAAACCAGATGCTGGAACAGCGCAGGAGGGGACAGGAGCCTGATTTTGACAGGTTCATGGAGCAGTTTGGTGACTATTTCGGTCCCCAACCGCCCCAGAACCTCGATGAGCTGATGGAACGTTTACAGAGCCAGATAGCACAGGCGCAGTCTTTGCTGGATAGCCTGTCGCCAGAAGACAGGGAAGCGCTGGAGGATGTATTACAGTCAATGCTTGATGAAGGCACCCAATACGAACTAGCCAAGCTGGCTGCCAATCTGGAGGCTCTGTATCCCAGCGATAGGTTGCGAAAGCAATATCCCTTCTCCGGTGAGGAATCTATCTCATACACTGAGGCCCTGAAGCTGATGGAAATGCTGCAGAAAATGGACAAGCTAGAGGCACAACTCAGGGACTCCCAGTATAGCCGTTCCTTAGATGTGGTCAATGAGCAGCTACTCAGGGAGTTGCTTGGGGATGAGGCGGCAGAAGAGCTGGAGAGGCTGCGCAACATAGCTCGAATTCTGGAAGAGGCTGGTTACATTCGCTGGAAGGATAGCAGGTATGAATTGACCCCCCGCGGTATGCGGAAAATCGGGCAGAAGGCCCTGGAAGATATATTTGCCCAGCTCAGAAAAGACCGTGTCGGCGGGCATAACCTCAGCTCGAGGGGTGCTGGTGGTGAGAGGATAGATGAGACCAAGAAGTATGAGTTTGGTGATGATTTTCAGGTCCACCTCCAAAAGACCATTATGAACTCCATCTATCGGGAACCAAGGAGGCCACCTATTAAGCTGAGCACTGATGATTTTGAGGTGTACAGGACAGAAGAGTTGACGCGGTCAGCCACTGTTTTAATGCTGGACTTAAGTTTATCTATGCCAATGCGTGGTAACTTTGAGGCGGCCAAACGGGTGACTATTGCCCTTGATGGTCTCATCAGGAGCCAATACCCCAAAGACAGCCTTTATATAGTGGGTTTCTCGAGCTATGCCCGGCAGATAAAAAAGGAAGACCTAGCTTATATGGGCTGGGACGAGTTCGACCCTTATACCAATATGCAGCACGGCTTCTATGTAGCCAGGAAACTGCTGGCTAAGGAGAGATGCACCAATAAGCAGATAATATTGGTATCGGATGGAGAGCCTACCGCTCACTTCGAGGGTGGCAATATTTTTTTCCAGGTTCCCCCCACCCTTCGTACCCTCCAATTAACGCTGAGAGAAGTGAGGAACTGTACTCAGAAGAGCATAGTGATAAATACCTTTATGCTCGAGAGTGGTCGCTTTCTCAGTGCTTTCGTCACTCAGATGGCGCGTATAAATAAAGGGCGGGTATTCTTTACCAGCGCCGATAGTCTGGGGCAATACCTGCTGGTGGACTATATCTCCAACAAAAAGAGGAGAATCTAGTTATCCAGCAGCTCAAAGGGTGGCATAGGGGTCAGCGAATAATTCTGATGATCAGCAGGAGAACCGGAGGAATCAGTAAAGACGAAAACAGAATTACAGGAAGGCTTGCCCCGGCAACTCCTGCTATCAAGGCAATCACATTAGCTGCAATGATATAAAATATGAAGTCCTTCTTGCTCGGCATCTCACTCAGGATTTCCTATTTCAACTACTATGGCTATCTTAAAACACTGCTTGCTGGCTGCCAAAGCCTCTAACAAGCCTGAAACCAGCTCTGCCGCTGGGTCAGGCTCAACACCATGGCTAGCTTATTCTAAAGAAGGCTTGCCCAGCTAGTCCTCGACGTTAGGTGAAGTCATTATCGGCAATGCCGTGCCGCACAGGATAAGTAAGCTGGAGCGGAAGACGAGATTCGAACTCGCGACCTCCTCCTTGGCAAGGAGGCGTTCTACCACTGAACTACTTCCGCTCTTTCAACTGTGGGTCGTGGACTTTCTCTCTGTTTTTAGGCTTCCTGTATTAAATAAGCCCTTTCTAAAGATGTAGGTTTGTGGTGCCGAGGCCCAGAATCGAACTGGGGACACGCGGATTTTCAGTCCGCTGCTCTACCGACTGAGCTACCTCGGCGCGAAAATTATTGTAGCTGCCGGTAGCACAGGTGTCAAGCGAGTTATCGCTCTTTTGTTTCACATTCGAGATAAGTAATGGGGGGTTAGTCCTCTGCCTTGGACGCAAAGAACTGAGTGTGCCGCCAGTGATTCAAACTCTAACGCCTTCTAACCACAAAGAATACCACTAGGAGCACAACAAGCAGCACTATCAGAATCCAACTCCACCATTCCATTGCTAGTCCCCCTTAGTTTTCAGTATTTAAACAAATTCTCTGGTCACATTATAGCATAAAATGTCAAACTGAACTTGGATACAAGTTAAGTGTATGTTATCTGTAAAAGCGGGGTCACTTCAGGGCCATATTAGCCAGACTGTCGGCCTCTATATTTTGCTGGCGTGGGATATGAGTGATAGTGAAACCTTTGAGCTGGCTTTGCAATTGCTTTACCCGTTGATACAAGGGTTTAAGTGCCGCATTCTTCACCCGGTATCGTCCATCGATTTGTCTGACGACTAACTCTGAGTCCGAACGTATATCAACCTGACTGGCACCTAAGCTGATGGCGTTTTCCAGAGCGGCAATAATAGCCCTATATTCTGCCTGGTTATTGGTTGCTTGGCCGATGGGTTGAGAGATAGAAGTAATGAGCTTGCCTTGCTCGTCCTTTATGGTGGCACCTATAGCCGCTGGTCCTGGGTTAGGCTCAGCGGTGCCATCAGTAAATATTACCACCTTCTTTATCTTCACCGGCTTTTTCTCTTGGCTCAGGCTAGGAACAGGACACGTCCGCAGCTACTGCATCGCACCAGGCTACCGCTTCTTGCCTCCTGTAGCTCGGTAATGGGTAATGATATGCGGCAGCCATGGCATATTCCCTGCTCTACCTTAGCTACGGCTGTCTCCTTTTGTCTTTTGAGTGTGTGGTAGACCTCAATTGCCTGAGGGTCAATCTCGGCTGTCAGTAGTTGCCGCTTGTGTTTGAGGTTGGATAGCAGGTTGTTGAGCTGCTCCAGTTGAGCCGATAGCTGTTGTTGCTGGCTCTGCCACTCAGCCTCCAGCGACTTAAGCTCGCTATCTAATGTAGCGGCACTTTGCGTGGCTAGTTCAACCTGCTCCATTATCTCTAGTGCCTTATCCTCCAGTTGGTTGCGCTTGGCTTTCAGCCCGTCAATCTCATGCTGTAGGTTGGTCAGCTCTTTGGGGTTACGAATTCTACCGCTGTATAGCTCCTCTTCGACAGTGGTGAGCTTACTGGCAACGCCATCTATTTCCCATTCCATGGAGCGTTGCTGCCGGCTTAATTCTTCCAGGCGTTGGTGTTCCGAGGCGAGTTTGTTCTGAGTCCTGGCTACTGCCTCACTTTCTCCGAGCTGGCTGACAATCTGGTTTAGAGCTCGCTCATTGGACTCAAGCTCCAGGTCAACCTCCTGTAACTGGTAAAGTTGCTTGGCTACACTCATTTTCGTCCAGCCTATTTTATAACAGCCACACCGTAATATCAATTTAAGTTTGTTTATTAACCTCGCCCCCCTGTGTCCCCCTCTCATTGCCAAGGAGAGAGGGAGGATTAGGTTCCCCTTCCCCTTGATAAGGGGAAGGGGATAAAGGGGATAGGGTTTAAAGAGATGACAAAATCTTATAGCCATAATAGAACATATGTGCTATTATGCAGGTATATAGAGACAGGGGGAAGCTATGAGGCTATTGCGGATAGCTGTGGAAAATCGGAGATGGGACCTGGCAGCTCACACTATTGTCTTGGCCACTGCCAGCGTCCTCAAGAGCGGGGATAAGCCACATGTCAGCCAGAGAGTTTTAAATAATCCCTCACCCAGAATTTCTGGCGGCTCTGCTGTAGGGGGAGTGGCAAAAATTAGGGGAAGAGAGTTTGAAAGGAAAAAGAGGCGCTCCAAAAGGCAATCAGAACGCTAGGAAACATGGATTCTACTCCAAGGTCCTTGCTGAAGCAGAGCGGCTTGATTTCGAGCTAGCTACTGGTGTTGAGGGCATTGATGATGAGATTGCCCTGTTAAGGGTCAAAATAAAGTCCCTACTTGAACGTGAGCCGGAGAATATTAAGCTTATCATGCAGGCTTCCAATACCCTGGCTAGGCTGGTCAGGACCAGGTATAAAATCAGCAAGGAGGACAAGAAGGGACTGAAGGAGGCAATAGGTAATGTCCTTAGAGATGTCGCCCTCCCCCTTGGTATCGGCATCGGAGCCACCATCAATAAGTAGGGGGCCCCTTGAAAGTCCTGGATTTTCAGGGGCTAAAATAAATAGGCTACATCCCTATCAGCGGGAGGTGGCACGGACAGTATTGGATAGTGTTTTTGGCAGGAAGGGTCTTACCTTCTCCGTCGAAATTGCTCGGCAGGGGGGTAAAAATGAGCTGTCAGCTCAGCTTGAGCTTTTACTGCTAACTCTCTATATGGCTGAACCACAGAACCTGGTGAAGTGCTCACCTACCTTCAAGCCACAGACAGTCATCTCTATGACCCGGTTGAAAGATAGGCTAAATGATGCTGGCTTTGCTGGTATCTGGGTAGCTGAGCTGGGTTATATTATCAGACTGGGGAATGCCAGGGCTATATTCCTATCGGCTGATGAGTCGGCTAATGTGGTGGGGCACACTGCCCACATTCTCCTGGCGATAGACGAATCGCAGGATGTCAGCAAGGAAAAGTATACCAAAGAGTTCAAGCCTATGGGAGCAACGACCAATGCTACTACTGTTCACTATGGCACTACCTGGGATGATACTACTCTTCTGGAGGAGATAAAGCAGACCAATTGCGAGCTGGAGAGAAGAGATGGCATCAAACGCCACTTCCGCTATGATTGGCAGGAAGTGGCCAAGTATAACCCGGACTATTTAGCTTATGTTGAAGGGGAGAGGGAACGCCTGGGGGAGAACCACCCTCTCTTTTTAACCCAGTATTGTCTGTTGCCTATCCGTGGCGGTGGTGGCTTCCTTTCACCTCAGCAGAGGGCTCAGCTTCAGGGAGAGCACACCAGGCGGCATCAGCCTGAGCCCAGTAAGGTCTATGTCGCCGGTATTGACCTGGCTGGCGAGGCTGAGGAAGAGGAAGGAGCCCGGCTAAGAGTCCTCAAGCCACGCCAGGATTCCACAGTGGTTACTATTGGCGAGCTGGACTTCTCTACTGGTGACCCTTCTCTGAAGGGGAAGCAGCCCCGGGTTAAGGTTGTCGAGCACTACTGGTGGACAGGTAAGAAACACACCGAGCTCTATTCCCAGTTAGTTGACATAATCAAAAATGTCTGGCACTGCCGCAGGGTGGTGGTTGATGCTACCGGGGTTGGCCAGCCGGTAAGCTCGTTCCTCAGGCAGTCATTAGGCTCGCCAGTTATTCCATTCACCTTCACCCAGCAATCAAAGTCAAAACTGGGCTTTAACCTGCTAGCTGCCATTAATTCAGGCCGATTGAAAATGTATGCCGGGGATGGCTCAGCCGAGGAGCAGGAGTTTTGGCTTGAGATGGAGAGGGCCAGGAGCCAGTATCGCCCCAGTCAGACCATGAATTTCTATGTCGACCCATCGCAGGGGCACGATGATTTCCTGATGAGTCTGGCACTATTGGTTGAAGCCACCAACCAGTATGAACCGAGGGGGGCGAGGGGAAGTTCCGTTTGACAATAGCCTGCTTACGGCGTTAATATAGCCTTCTGATGATAAGTACAAAGAAGGTAGCCGTCGTAGGTTTTGGTAATATTGGCACCGGCGTAGTCGACATCCTTTATCAAAAGGGAGTCGCCGGTCTTGAACTGGCAAAGGTCGCTGATATAGACCTGGAAAGGAAGCGCCCGGTTACCCTGCCGGCAAGCTATCTGACCACAGATTGGCGGCAGGTCGTCAACGACCCCGAAATTGATATCGTGGTTGAGTTGATCGGTGGTATTGAACCAGCCAAAAGTGTTCTATTAGAAGCCCTAAACAATGGTAAAGACGTAGTTACTGCCAACAAGATGCTGCTGGCTCAGGAGGGAGAGCGTGTTTTTCAACTGGCTTCAACCTTGAACCGCTGTGTTGGTTTCAGAGCCAGTTTTGTTGGCTGTCACTCACTTATTCACGAGTTTCGCCAGGCAGGAACTACTGCCAAAAAATTCAGAAGAATTTATGCCATTCTGAATGGCACCTGTAATTACATATTGTCCACCATGGCCAGAGAGGGAAAGGGATTTGAGAAGGCACTTAGAGAAGCCCAGGAAAAAGGCTATGCCGAGAGTGACCCATCAGAAGATATCGACGGGATAGATACCGCCAACAAGATTCGCATCCTGTTGGGCCTGATTAGTAATTCGTATCAAACTATCAGTCCTTTTCCCGTTGAAGGGATTAGAAATATCGCTTTGCAGGATATCCAGTATGCCGCTGAATTGGGCTATTCAGTTAAGCTGGTTGGGGTGATTGAGCAGAATGAAGGTGTTTTTAATGTTAATGTGCATCCGGCATTGGTTCCCAGAGTGTCCCTTTTAGGCTCTCTTGAGGGAGCCTATAATGGTATTGAGCTTGAGGATGAATATGGAGTAGTCTCAGGCTTAATTGCTCCAGGAGCCGGGACTTACCCAACAGCGGATGCGGTGGTTAAAGACCTGCTAGATATAACTGAAGGCAGGACACTGCCCATGCCAAGTTCGGCGGAGGCCTTGGCTTTGGGCTCTACCGAAGGAGTCGAGAGGCGCTACTACCTGAGATTTAGTGCGGTGGACCAAGCCGGCGTTCTGGCTCAGATTTGTGATATCTTCTGGAAGTATGATATTAGCATCGC
>Ga0209978_10001167_pt1 | contig 10809 bp, 7 predicted proteins | sample BentaG_FD_182805 | JGI IMG/M metagenome (GOLD analysis project Ga0209978, IMG submission 182805) | Deep subsurface microbial communities from South Atlantic Ocean to uncover new lineages of life (NeLLi) - Benguela_00093 metaG (SPAdes)... | ecosystem: Environmental > Aquatic > Marine > Oceanic >...
AAAACTTAAAGAACTTATAAATAAATACAAAATAGAAAAGTTGTTTTATATGGGTGGAGGAAGTGGCGTTCTCCTAAAAATAGAGGATTTAAAAAACATTATAAAAACAATATTAGATAAAGATAATATAGTAAATAAATTAAATAAAGATAAGATATCAGATAAAGAAAAGATCCTTATAACAAATAATCTTTATTCAACTGACTTTATAGCTTTTTCTCCAGCAAACATCGTTAATTCAGTTGAACCTTTCAATAATGATAATGAGATCGCTTGGATTTTAAGAAATAATTGTAATTTCCAGAACATATCCCTGCCCAGAAACGCTGCTACTCAACTTGACATTGACACTCCTATTGATCTTTTAACTATTAAAAATCACCCAGCACTCAGTAAAAATGTAAAAAACTATATAGAAAGTCTTGATATCAATACAACAAAAATAGAGAATGCATTGAAATATTTTGCTATAGAAGATTCAAATGTCCTTATTGCTGGAAGAACAAATTCAGATGTTTGGTCATATTTAGAGAATAATACTGCTTGCAGAGTTAGGTTATTTGCTGAAGAGAGAGGAATGAGAGCTAGTGGTCGTCAAAAAAGAGAAGAAGTTCGCTCTTTATTAGGATTTTACTTGCAAGAATTTGGGGTTAAAAAATTCTTTGAAATTATAAATCAAATTGCAAATGCAGCTTTTATTGATAGCCGAGTAATACTTTCCCATTTCAAAATGTGGCCATCAGCTAATGATCGCTTCTACTCTGACCTTTTAAAACCTGAAAAAATATCTGAACCTTTTCTAAGAGAGTTTACTTACGAAGCACTTAATGCTTCAATGCCAATAGTTCTTGGAGGTCATTCCTTAGTTTCAGGAGGACTCTATGCTTTAGTTGAATCAGCCTGGGCATATAAAAACGATAAAAAATAAAGAAAATGATATATATTTAACATATATTCACTATAGTGGACAATAAATATAATAGAAAATAAAAAAAGAAAATTAAATTAATATAACTGATAAAATAGGTATAAAAATTTTTTATATAATCTACATTTTTATAAATTTCTTACATTAATATAGGAGTTTATACATGACAGATAATGAAGAAAGAAAATATATTGAGTCAATTTTGTATAAGGATTTATCTGAGATTGATCCTTATATATCTAATTTAATTAAATATGAAGAAGAGAGACAACAAAGAAAAATCATACTAATTCCTTCAGAAAGTTTTGCTCCTTCTTCGGTTCTTAAGGCATTAGGTTCACAGTTTAACAATGTATACTGTGAAGGATATCCTTCAGTTAAGATGACTAGAGATAAAATAGAACTGCTAAATGATATAAGTCATCAGTTATCATACTATCGAAGATATGCAGATAGGAGATTTTACAAAGGAATTGAATATATTGATATCTTAGAGAGTTTAGCTCAGAGAAGAATAGCTAAATGTTTTGCCACAAATGATAAAGAAAATGGTGAGATAAAAATTAGTGCTGATCAGATATTTGTAAATATACAGCCCCTTTCTGGATCTATTGCAAACAATTCTGTATATGAAGCTTTTGTGAAACCTGGTGATATAGTAATGGGAATGGCACTACCAGAAGGTGGGCACCTAACTCATGGTTCTGAATTCAACATATCAGGCAAAAGATATAATATTATCTCCTATAAAGTAAACAGAGTAACTGAGAAATTAGACTATGATGAGATAAAAAAATTAGCAATAGAATATAAGCCTAAAATGATAATTGCGGGATACTCTTCTTATCCCTGGGCTCCAGATTGGAAGAAGTTCAGGGAGATAGCAGATGCAGTTCCTGGAAAAGCAATACTTTTTGCAGATATAGCACATTGTGCAGGATTAGCTATTGCTGGTGTATATCCAAATCCTATTGGCTATGCAGATGTTATAACTTTCACTACCCATAAGACTATATGTGGTCCTAGAGGTGCAGTTATTCTTACAACAGATGAAGATAAAGCTAATATTATAGATACAACTGTTTTTCCAGGTGAACAGGGTGGTCCACATGCAAACAAATTCGCTGCTATTGCTGTAGCTTTTGAAATAGCTCAAACACCAGAATTTAAAAAACTCCAGGAAAGAATTGCTGAAAACGCAAAGGCATTTGCTGATGAATTACAAAAATTAGGACTTAAACTTGCATACAATGGAACGAATACTCATCTTTTAGTCGTAGATTTAAACGCTATTAAAACCTACACAGGACTTCCTCTAAAAGGCGAGATAGCAGCAAGAATATTAGATTTATGTGGAATTGTCACTAATAAAAACACCATACCAGGGGACTTAACAGCAGCTGATGCCAGTGGAATCAGAATAGGTACTCCATGGATAACACAGCGAGGAATAACAAGGGAGCAAATAAAAAGACTTGCCTTATTTATTTATAGAATATTAACAAATATACATCCATATTTCTATATTGGAATGTTAGGACAACTTCCGAGAGGTAAGATGGATTTATCAAAATTTGAGGATATAAAAAGAGATGTAGCAAAGTTAGTTGGCGAAATTGAAACTGAAGAATTTGAAAAATCTGGTTATCCTCATTATTGGTTTTTAAATGAAAATTCTAATGTTAAAAAAACTGCACTATTAGATGAACATAAGAAATTAGGTGCAAAATTGGAGGAAAAAAATGGTTGGTTAATTCCTTCAAAATACAATAATATTAAAAATGAGATTTTGGCTTCAAAAAATTCAGCAGTCCTGGTAGATATGTCCGATTATGGTCTTATTAGAGTTATTGGTGAGAGAGCAAAACTTTTTCTACAACAACTTACTACTAATGATATATCAAAACTAAAACCAGGCTATAGTCAAAGGAGTTTTTTATTAGATAAAGAGGCAGTTGTAATTGATGATGTTTTAATCCATCAACTTGAACCAGATAAATTTGATAGACACACCTACATTCTTATGACAAATCCATCTAATACAGATTACGTAAAAACCTGGCTGAGAAATATATCGGATGGTTATATACTTTTTGATGATGAGATATTCAAGAAAGTGGAGGGACCAGTCAAGGTTGATGATTTAAAGGAGATTGAAGACGAGAATTTGATGAGAAGTAAGGCTTTGATTAAAGATGAAAGTTTAATTAAAGATAAAAATTTAAAAATAGTTGCAATTTCTCTTCATGGACCTAACTCAAAAGATGTATTAAAAAGCATTGACCAAAAGCTTGCTGAGATTAAAAAATTTCAATTTGTTAAATATATAATTGATGAAATTGAATGCTTAATCTCACGAAACGGATACAAAACTACTAGTAATAGCAGTAGTAGTAATAATAATAAAGCTAATGATGATTGTAATGGCAATGATCATATTGAAGATAATAATAAAGAAGACCTTGAAGAAGAATTACATTATGATTTTTATACATATCCAAATGATGCAGTTAAGTTATGGAATCTATTATTAGAAAAGGGGAAAGAGTTTAATGTAGTTCCAGCAGGATTTAAGACAAGAGAAAAATTAAGACAAGATAATGGTTTTCCAATATATGAGGATCTTTCAAGAAATGATAAAAAGAAGAAAAAAATTGATGGAGTTAGTTTATATGAAATTAGTTTAAAAAATAGTTTATATGATTTGAAAAATTTATTTGTATTAAAACAATTGTATTTTGTTGGTCAAAATAAATTTAAAAAATACTTTCACGGTAAGCTTCTTGATGAAAAAGGCTTCAAGGATGAGCAATCATATTTTATTTCTGAAATAGAATCTAATAAAAATATATCTAATAAAGTGAAAGCTAATATCGAAAAAACCAAGAAAAATACAGCTCTAAATAAAAAAGAGTTCCCTTTAAAATCTGTTGAAGAAGAGATTTTAAAAAGACAGAAGGAAAATCCAAAGAGAACAGCTCTTTATGAGGAACATAAAAAATTGACTAATAAAATCATAAATTTTGCAGGTTACGAGATGCCAGTTTGGTATTCAAGTATATCTGAAGAGCACAAAGCAGTAAGAGAGACAGTAGGTCTTTTTGATGTTGGACATATGGGAGTAATCGAAATCTCAGGTGAAAACTGCATAAACTTCTTAGATATAGTGATATCAAATTATATTAAATGGATTTCAGATGGACAATCGCAATACACATATCTCTTGGATTTGGATGGAAAAATCATTGATGATGCAATAATCTATCGCAGAAAAAAGGATAAATATATGATGATAGCTAATGCTGTAAATGAAGATAAAGATTTTGAGTGGTTAAAAGCCATTAATTCTAAAAAATATATTATTGATAGAGACAATATTTTAAAAGAGATTGAGAACTCAGTAATAATAAGAAATCTAAAAGATGAATCATCTGGAAATGATCAGAAAATAGATATAGCTTTGCAAGGTCCAAATTCATTAGAATTATTGCAAAGCCTTATAACAGATGAAGAAAAAAAGAGAGAACTTAAAAGAATAAAGAGAACAGAATTTATTGAAACAAATCTTGCTGGAATTGAAATGCTCATATCTCGAACAGGTTATACAGGAGAAGATATTGGATATGAATTATATATACATCCAGATGAAGCACCAAAACTCTGGAAGCTTCTGTTAGAGAAAGGGGAACCATTTGGAATAAAGCCATGTGGTTTGGCAACGAGAGATTCAACAAGAATTGAGGCAGGATTACCTCTTTATGGAAATGACTTAGCTGGAAGATATAACATCTCTCCAATTGAGGCTGGTTTTGGTCCATATGTTAAATTTCACAAACCTTTCTTTATTGGAAGAGAAAGGCTTTTGGAGAGAGAAAAATCCAGAAAGATGGATATGATTAGATTTAAAATGAATCGAAAAGGTATTAAAAGAGTTAAAAATGGTGATGTAGTTGTTAGTATAATTGGTCAATATATAGGAAATGTTACAAGTTGTGCGTCAAATGCTGAAGGTTATCAGATAGGTCTCGCTTTTGTTGATAAAAAGTTCACTCAAGAAGGAACAGAAATAGGTATTTTTGCATTGCCACATGGCAAAGAATTAGAAAAAGAGGAGCAAGTAAATAGACTAAAATTTGAGGAAGAAAAACCCAAAATTCAATTGAAATTAGGGGAAAAAGTTTTAGTGCATGAAAAAGCAGTAGTACTTCCTCGCTTTATGATTGAAAAAGGAAAAACTGAAAGACCTTTAATAGAGTAATATTGTGAAAATAATAAAGGTTCATTCCTGGAATGTAACTCCAAAACAAGCAATCTCTATCCAACATAAACTTAGAGATAGGATAAAAACTTTTGATGATTTTGACTCTCTTAAAAAAGTTGGAGGAGTAGATGTTGGATTTGTAAAAGAGAAAAACCTGAGTTGTGCTGCATTGGTAATTTTTAGCTATCCAGATATGAAAATTTTAGATGTTATAACCTGCTCTGAGCCTATCAGCTTTTCATATATTCCAACCTTCTTAGCTTTTAGAGAAGTACCTGTTGTACTTTCCTGTTTTGAAAAGTTAGAAAACATACCAGATATGCTGATTTTAGATGGACAAGGATATGCTCACCCCAGAAGGATGGGTCTAGCCTCTCATGTTGGAGTACTTTTAGATATACCAACAATAGGGTGTGCAAAAAGTAGACTATTAGGTGAATTTAATATACCTGATGAAAAGAAAGGTTCATTTTCATATCTATATGATAAGGGTGAAATAATTGGAGCAGTTTTAAGAACCAAAGATAACATTTCTCCAGTATTTGTTTCAATAGGTCATAGAGTAAGTTTAAATACCGCTATAAAGTTAATTTTAGAAATGGCTGTTACAAGAATTCCTGAGCCAACTAAAATTGCAGATAGAGAAGTAAAAAAATTTACAAATAAAATAAGAGATTTAAAATTAGAGCAAGAGACTTTATTCTAAAAATTTATTGTTTTAATTACTTTGTCTTAACCACCTTTCAAGAAAGGTGAAAAAAAATTATGAAGATAAAAGAAAAACATATATATTTGGTACCAATTGGAGATATAAATAAAAAATATTTTCCTAAATTATGTGATGACCTTTCGTTGAAATTTAAATTAAAATGCAATGTAAAACATTCATTAACCAATCCAGATTATGCATATAATTCAAAAAGAAAACAATATTTAGCAAGTAAAATTCTTAATATTATTAAAAAAATTAAAACAAGTGATTTTGATAAAGTTCTTGGGATTGTAGATGTTGATTTATATACAAGTGGATTAAATTTTATTTTTGGTCAAGCAGAATTAATGGGAAGGAACTGTCTCATTTCAGTCAGTAGATTAGATCCAAGATTCTATAGTTATGATTATGAAGAAAATCTATTTTATGAGAGAGTTTTAAAAGAAGCAGTTCATGAACTAGGCCATACATTTGGATTACAACACTGTGATAACAGAAAATGTGTCATGGTATTTTCTAATAGCTTGTTAGATACAGATTACAAGTCATCAAATTTTTGTGAAAGACATCAAAAACAACTTTTGTGCTTATTATAAGAAAATAAACAAATAAAAAAATATACAATTTTCTTTAAAAATAGTTAATAATAATATAGAATAATATAGATAGAAATTTTTTTAAATAATTAAAGAAACATTTTTACTTTTAAATCGTCATATAAATTAGATTACCTCTATTAAAATAGCTATATAGTTGTTGTGGTACTACTTTTTGATTTAATTGGCAAAAAATCTCCCCTCAAAAGTGGGAAGATGAAAGCCAATAGTATAATTGAAAGGAGGTGGAGATTAGGAAAAATTATTTTTGAAAAAATTATTTGAAAGGAGGTGAAAAAATGAACTCTCTAGTTATACTCATAATTGCTTTAATTGTTCTAGCAATTGGATATTTCTTCTATGGTAAAAGAATAGACAGAGATATCATCAAATCTGATCCTGATAAAGCAACTCCAGCAAAAATGTATATGGATGGTGTTGATTTTACTCCAGCAAGCAGAAATGTTTTATTTGGATATCAATACAAATCTATAGCTGCATTAGGACCAATAGTTGGACCAGTAGTTGCTGTTAGGTGGGGATGGCTTCCTGCACTTCTTTGGATTTTGTTAGGAACATTCTTTATTGGTTGGGTTCAGGATTATACTAGTCAGATAATGCCCATGAGAGAGGAAGGTAAAACCTTTGGTGGACTTAGCTACAGTCTGATTTCACCAAGAGCGAGAACAATTCTACTCATCTTTATTTATTTATACCTACTTCTGATAATGGGTGCATTTGGAAAGATTGTTTCCGCTGACCTGATGACTAATGGAAAGATACCATTAGGAGTGATCATGGCTATTTTAGTTGGTATATTAGCTGGACAGATGATATATAAGTGGAAGCAGGATATTATCTTAACAACAGTAATAGTTGTTATTTTAGCCTTTATATTTATCTATCTTGGTTCACTTGAAGGAGTAAAGACTTTCTTTGAGACATTCAATGCTTGGCAGATTAAAGGAGTCCCTGTAATATGGTCACTGTTAGTTATGATTCTCTGCTTCATAGGAGGTGTAGCTGCCATTTGGAGGTTTGCTCAACCTGTTAACTTTATCTCATTCTGGATTGTATTTTTAGGAATGATTGCAACAGTTTTAGGTATCTTAATCTGGCGTCCTAATTTCTTACCTGAATATCCAGCTATTGGTACATGGATGGGTGATCCCGCTGTAGGACCTTTATATCCGTTGCTATTTGTAACCATTGCTTGTGGTGCCATTTCTGGTTGGCATAGTCTTGTATCCAGTTCAGGAACTGCAAGACAGTTGGAAAAGGAAACTGATGCTCTTCCAGTTGGTGGAGGAGCAATGTGGTTGGAAATGATTCTGGCTGTTTTAGCAATAATTGTTGTTGTTGGAGCAGTTCCACGTGAAAAGTATTTGGAGTTAGCAGGTGCTGGTAAGAACGCTGGTATCTTTGCAACAGGAATGACGGAATTCCTTAGCCGTGTTGGTATTCCTAAGAGCTTTGGAGGAGCTTATGCTGGAGTTTTCCTATGTTTACAGGCTCTAACAATCATGTGGTTAGTAATCAGATTCATGAGGGTAGCAAGTGCTGAATTCCTTGGTGATAAAATTCCATTATTTAAGAATATCTATTTTGGAGCTTTTATTGCTGTTCTTCTATCAATTTTAGTTGTTTGGACAGGTGCATGGTCAACCATATGGACATTATTTGGAAGTTCCAATCAATTGATGGCTGCACTGGCTTTATTCTTAGTTGCTATATGGTTAATCAAAGGAAAAATGCGAAGTAAATGGGTACTTTATCCTGCTATTTTCATGTATATAACAACTATGGTAGCTCTTGGATACACTGTTATTATGAAAGGATTTGTAATTGGAGGAGTAAGTGGTTGGCTTGCTGGAATTATTGGATTGATACTCTTTGTTGCTGCTCTAATTCTTGGATGGGATATCTATCAAGCTATTCAAAAACATAAAGCTGGTGAAGTAGAAGAAATTGTGGAGGAAATACAAGAAGAATAAGGCAAACTCCTAAGTAAAAGGTAATAAAAAAGTAATAATAAAATAGTTGAACCAACTAAAATGTAGAATATAACCAGTTACTAAAGTAAAAATCGCGGTAATACCTGTTGTAATTTTATAGTAATCAAACATTAGAGGAGAGCCTTTTTTAAGGCTCTCCTCCCTATATGAGATATCTTGAAACAGATATCATTTTAGGTTTAGAATTTTTTATTATATAAAATATTTATTTTAGGTCTACCAAAATTGAGTTTGTGAGTATATTATGAAATAATTATTTATGAAATGAAAAACAATATTATCAGAGAGAAAATTCTACCTTCACTTAAAAAATTTAAAAAAACTATAAGTGAATTCTTTTACGGTATGACCACTTATGAATGGGTAGAACTTGCAAGAAAAGAAAGACTTGATTTAGAACATCTATTTATATTGCTTTCTTTTGGTGATATATTGGGATTGCCACTACCCACAAATTATTACTCTTTTAGATTTCTTCCATACATAATACCAGAGTTAAATATCTGGAAACGAAGGATGTTAAGAAAAAGAAGTTTATTAGATTTAGCAACTGAGGATATAGGATAAATTGAATTAAATAAAATTATATATTATATTGAGTTAGATTTGATTAGATTAAATTAGATTGGATTGGATTATATCAAGTTAAGTTAGGTAAATTTAAATTAGATAATGTTAAATTTATTTTGTTTTTTACTTGATTTTAGAAAAAATCTTATTATAATACAGTAATTTAAAAATATTACTATATTATCTAATGCAAAATATCTAATATAAAAATATTATTTAGAAGATTGTGGAGGAAGGTGAAAATGTGAACGAAAAAAATAAGGAAGAGAAAAAGGAGGGAACTTTAAAGAAGTTTGGAAAGGCAGCTAAGGGTTTTCTTTATGGAATGGCTGGACATGATATGACTCGTTTCGCTTTAAAAACAAGAGGAAGTATGGAACACCTATTTATTTTAATTACAATGGGTGACCTTCTTGGAGTGCCTATACTTCCACCATATTATTCTCTTAGATTGCTTCCTTATGTTGTACCACAAATATCAACCTGGAAGAGAAGAATGCTGCGTGAAAAAGATTTAACTGATGCCTTAGCATAAACTCTTGAGATTTAAACCATTAAAAGATTAGAAACTATAGAAAAAAAATAAAAAATGGAGAATAATAATATTTTTTAATGGAGGTGATTAAAATTTTATTAAAAAACTTTTTTAAAAAATATCCTGAAAGAAGATATATTATGTTTGGTGGAAAAGGTGGATTAGGTAAAACAAGCTTTTCTGCTGCAACAGGGTATTATCTTACAAAAAAGGGTTTTAAGGTCCTTGTTTTTTCAGTTGATCCACAAGCTTCCCTAACAGATATATTCCAAAGAGATATATTTGGAAAGGGGGCTGTCGAGATTATGCCAAATCTTTTTGCTCAAGAAATTGATGCTGATAAAAGAATAAAAGAATACCAGAATGAGATCAGACAAAAAATATTTGATATGTATAGCTTAGAAAAAATACCAGATGAGATAGAAGACTATATTCAGGCAGCATCTGCTGAACCTGCAATGGAAGAGAGTGCTATATTTGATAAAGTTGTTGATATAGTAGTTAGCGGGGAATATGACTATTATATTTATGACCTTGTTCCTTTAGGACATGCTCTTTATTATCTAAGTATGGCTAGTGTCTATGATGAGTGGATTAGCAAAATAACACATCTAAGAGAAGAGATGAGAGAGTATGATAAAGTAGCTGCATTAATAAAAAGAGATAAGGAATTAGAGGAAGACTTGATATTAGAAGAACTGCAGTATATTAAATATAGAATCAGTACTTCGTCTGGTATCTTAACAGATGTAGAAAAAACAGCGTTTTTCTTCGTTCTTATTCCAGAGAAGATGGCTATATTGGATACGAAAAAGGCAGCAAAATTGTTCGCTAAATTTAAAGTACCGCTTCAAGGTTATATAGTAAACAGAATTATCCCAGAAGAACTTGCTAATAAAAAAATACCTGAATATTTAAAACATAGAATAGAGATGCAAAAGACATATAAGAAAGAAATAATTGAAACATTTGGTGAAGAGGTGTTAGGCTATATTCCAGAATTTGATAGGGATATAACTGGACTTGATATGGTAGCTAAAATGGCTGAAGCCATGTATGGAGGTGAATAAATTGATAGAAAAGAGTATTAAACAATTTATCCAGGAACACCCAGACTTAAAATATAACTTTTTTGGTGGTAAAGGTGGAGTTGGAAAAACAGTTCTTGCTGGAACTATGGCTCTCTGGTTGG
>Ga0209978_10001169_pt1 | contig 10803 bp, 11 predicted proteins | sample BentaG_FD_182805 | JGI IMG/M metagenome (GOLD analysis project Ga0209978, IMG submission 182805) | Deep subsurface microbial communities from South Atlantic Ocean to uncover new lineages of life (NeLLi) - Benguela_00093 metaG (SPAdes)... | ecosystem: Environmental > Aquatic > Marine > Oceanic >...
TCTACCCCCGCAGGGAGAGCCTCGATTTCTGGGAGCGCATGGGGGTGAGCTTGGGCCTAGGTGTGCTTGTGCTCATTTACCTCGGTTTTGTGCTCGCCCAGCCAGGGGTGAAAATGCTCACCTTAGTACCATTCATACTCGCCGTGCTCGGCGTGTGTCTGCTTTTTGTATTCATAGCGTACTGGCGCGGGGGGCTGGAGGTGGCCATAATTTATGAGCGCGCGTTGATGCGAAAGATAAGCAGATTGAGGTATGTGCGCGCGTTGATGCGAAAGATAAGTAGACTGAGGCCGCCCAAGCCCAAGCCGGTTCCACCTGAGGAAAAACCAACCCCGCCCGAGCAGCCACACCCACCCGAAGAGCTACCAGCTCCACCTGAAGAGAAACCAGCCCCACCCGAAGAGCGACCAGCCCAACCGCCCCAACCCCCCGAGGAGAAGCGAGAAAGTGGCGAGGGTGTTTAGGTACAAGCAGGTAATCGCCGTTCGAGCCGACCTTGAGATGAGTCCGGGAAAGCTCGCGACACAGGTTGCGCACGGTTCCGTGGCATCGGCTGAGCGAACTAGGAGGGCGAAACAAGAGTGGTTCAAGGCTTGGCTAGGCGAGGGTCAGAAAAAAGTGGTTGTTAAAGTATCGAACGATGAGGAACTGAGAGAACTTGAGGCACATGCGAAGGAATTGAGCTTATCATGTGAGTTGATCCAAGATTCAGGACTTACCGAGTTGCCCCCAAACACTACCACGGTTTTAGCAGTCGGGCCAGCGCCGTCCGAACTTGTGGACAAAGTTACTAGCAAGTTGCCTCTGTTGTAGGTGGAGTCGATGAAGCTGAGCGAGGCCGGCGAAAGAGCCTTGGTTGAGTTGGCGCGTAAAATCTGTAGGCGAGGGCCCCGAGTTAGAGTTGGAATAGGTGACGATGCTGCGGCGATTGACATCGATGGCAGTTGTCTGGTCGCGACCACCGATATGCTCGTCGCAAGCAGACATTTCCCACCTCGCACGACACCCGAGCAGATGGCCCGCAGGGCGGTCGTAGTCAACCTCAGCGACCTGGCGGCGATGGGGGCCGAGCCCCTAGGACTGATTTTCTCGGTGGGTTTGCCGCGGAAGCTCGAGGTGAAATTCGTCGAGCGGCTCGTGCGGGGCATGGATGTAGCTGCACGCGAATACGACACCCACGTTGTCGGTGGGGACCTGGACGAGAGCGAGGAGGTGGTCATATCCGGGGCGGCCTTCGGCATGGCCCGCAGGCGGGAGCTCCTGACTCGCTCAGGGGCGAGGGCGGGCGACCTCATCGCGGTGACGGGCAGGCTGGGGACGGCCGCGGCGGGTTTGAGGCTCCTGCTCAAGAGACATCCGGCCAAGGGCTACCGTGCGCTGGTCAGAGCCCAGCTTGAACCGAGAGCGCGCGTGCGGGAGGGCATGGTTCTGGCGCGGAGTGGCTTTGTTACATCGGCGATAGATGTCACCGATGGGCTCGCGGCGAACCTTTGGCAACTGGCTCGAGAGAGCAAAGTCAAGCTCGTCATCGATCGGGCTAATGTGCCTGAACATCCACTCGTCAGAAAATTTGTCACCCGGTATGGTTTTGGTGTTGACGATTTCGTGCTCTTCGGTGGGGAGGATTTTGAATTACTCTTTACGGTTCGCCCGAGAGGGTGGGAAAAAGTTCGGTGGGCGCTCAAACGCGTGGGCGCCACAGCAACTACGATTGGACGTGTGGCCAAGGGTAAGGGAGTTTTTATTCAAGTGAAGGGAAAGACACGAGCGTTGCCAGATCGCGGTTATGAGCATTTCAGATGAGCAAAAATACTCCTAACGTTTTGCGGGTAAAAGAAGTTTGCGTAGCAAATTTGGGCGAAGCGTAGCGAAGCCTTTTAGCCACTGTTATACGCTCCCGATAGGGACGAACAACGGAAGAGTCTCGTCCAAAGCTACTGATCGCTCTCATTTTTACCTACCTTTCCTCATGAATTCTTTAAATTCTTTCAAATTTGCTGGAACAAGGACAGGTCTTTTCAAAAATTCACATGGCCATTGCTTACATTCATTGCAATATTTAATCCCTTTTTTCTTAGCACATTCTTTTCTCTTCCTTAACCAATCTATTTTCTTCCTCAGGAAATTTGTTAGGCCTACTTCCTTAATTTGCTTCATGTTGCTCCAGATGTCTAAAAACCAAGAGCTTTCCTCTAATTTTTCAGTCTTAAAGAAATCAAAGAATCTACAGGGGAATTCCTTACAATCTAAACATATCTTTAAGTTTTTACTGCTTGAACAATGATAGATTTCGCAATATTTTCTATACTCTTTGCTTAAGCCCTCATTAGACCTGCAACCCCCACATTTCTCATTAAGAAAAGCTGTGCATTCTTTACAATAAAGCCCGCAGGGAGCAACTAAATTCCATTCATTTTCGTTCGACATTTTTAGTTACCTTTCCATTTGATCTTAAATTTCTTTTTTCATAAGGCTTCGGGGCGGAATTGCGTATAACGTATTCAGGCTATACGAAGTCGTTTCGTTAGAAACGAGTTGGGCAGAGCGTTAGCGAGCCGTATAGCCCGTGTTATATTCCCTGAGCGATAGCGAAGGTCGAGTAGCGCAGGCGTAAGCTGAACGACGGAGAAGTCACGAGGGCACGCAATTTTTTCAAATCTTTTAAATAGTAATTGAGGATTATTTTATATCATGATAAGTCCGTATGATAAACCAGAATACTATGATATAGCATTTATTTTTGTAAACGCCAAACAGCAAGTTGACAATTTTGAAAAAATAATTAAGAAATTCAGCAAAAGAAAAGTTAAAAGATTTTTAGATATAGCATGTGGGCCAAGTTTACAACTTCGAGAAATTGCAAAAAGAGGATATGAAGCTATTGGACTAGATTTAAATTTTAGAATGTTGGGGTATCTGAAAAAGAAAGCGAAGGAAGAAGGAGTAAAAATAGAAACCATTAGGGTGGATTTAACAAATTTCAGGTTAAAAAAGAAAGCAGATTTTGCTTTTATAATGATGGGCTCCTTAGATGTGCAATCTAATGAAGAGTTTCTTTCACATCTTGACTCTGTTGCAAAATCTCTGAATAAAGGCGGACTTTATTTTATACAAAATTATGGCATAAATTCAAAATCCGGAAAACAATCCTGGACAAGAGAAAAAGGAGGAATAAAAGTAAAAACAACTTTTGAACGGATTTATAAAAATCCAATAACCCAAATGGGGACCGAAATATTAACACATGAAGTAAATGATCATGGAAAGGAAATGAAATTTGTTCATAAAAGAGATTTAAAATTTATTTACCCACAAGAATTTAAAACACTTGTAAAGTTAAATGGAAAATTTGAATTCTTAGGGTGGTGGAAGGGAAATTGTAATATTTGGCATTTAGACAAACCTCTAGAAAAAGCTAAAAAATTTTCTGATAACATGGTTCTTCTAAGAAAAAAATGATGAGCACGCCAGAGTGATTGAATATAACGTTTTCCCCAATAACTCTTGGATATACCTCAAATCCACTCCATTTTCTAAAAGATGCGTGGCGAAACTATGTCTTAATGAGTGAATACTCACGTCTTTCAGAATTCCACCATTTTTACAATCCTGCTCAAAAATCGCCTGGGCAGTTCTTGTAGTTATATGCCTCTTGGGAATCGCCCCGGTAATAGCCAGTTATCTGGTTTGTATTCTTTCAATTTATGGTTTATCAATTTGAGCCATTAAACTGGCTCCATCAAGTGGGTTGCCCCAAGGTCCAAAGTTTTATAAGTAAGGAATTCTTACATTTTAAACGGTGGTAAGATGGTGGAGGCTGTGGTAAAAGTCACCTCGAAAGGCCAGCTCACCCTACCCGCGGGAATACGGGATGACCTGAACATCAGCGAGGACGATTACCTCTACGTCACTGAAGCAGGGGGTCTAATTTTGATGAAGCGGATCGGTGTCGACCCCAAGGAAATCCTGAACGTGTTTCAGCGTGCCGCAAAGGAGATCGGTCTCACGAGGAGAGAATTGAATCGGGCCATCCAAGAAATCAGGCGGACCAAGAGATGATCAAGAAGCCGAGGGTTTTCTTAGACACCAATATCCTAGTGTCTGGGATGGGTTTTGCCGGGAACGAGAGAAAATTGCTGGATGCGATCATCGATGGAAAATTAGGGCTGGTGTTGAGCGCCGACGTAATCGACGAAGCGAACGCGGTGCTCGAGAGAAAGTTTCCAAAACACGCTGTCCTCTTCCCGCTGTTTTTGCGCTTGGTGAAACATGAGAAAATATCCAAGAGCGCATACAAAAGCTCTGAAAAGCGATATGCTAAGCTGATTAGCGATGAGGCGGATGTTCCAATTTTGGCAGCAGCGGCCGTGAGTGGGGCCGATTACTTGGTCACCGGCGATAAATGGATTCTTTCCCTGAAGCGGGTCGGGGATACCGAGATAATCCAAACGTGGAAGTTGCTGAAAAGGTTGAAGATTTAGTTTTTACTCGCAACCCTTTAATCTCAGCTTCATCCAGTTCATTTTGAGCCACCAAACCGGCCTCACCGAGCAAGGTTCGGCACCGCTTTCATCCCACTTTTAAAGCGGGTTTCCTTCAGCGGATTTTATAACTCTCTCTCACCTTGTGTTTCTGGGGTTGAAAGCCTTGGATATCCGTGCGATCATTGATGGCCTGACCCCTCACGAGAAAAAAGTCCTACTTACCCTCCAGCAGCTCGGCGGTAGGGCGGGAGTCACGGACATCACCCAGCGGGCGGAGATCGACCAAGCAACGGTGATGCGGGCGGCACTTTCCCTCACCCAACATGGTTTGGCCGGAATGCGTGAAGAAAAGTTCTCAAGGGCGGGCCTCACCCAGGAAGGTTTGGAGTACGCGCGCGAGGGCCTGCCGGAGCGACGCATGCTGGTTGCGCTCGCCAGCGGTGGTCCAGAACTCGTGTATGAAGTAGCTACCCGCGCAGCCCTCAAGGGGAAACTGGTACAAATAGCCCTAGCGTGGCTCACGCGCAAGGGCTGGGCAGAATTTCAAAAGCGGCAAGGTAAAACTGTTCTAACCATTACCGAGCAGGGCGGAACGGCGATTTCACAGAAGTTCGCAGATGAGGCGCTGCTCGAGCAATTAGCGTCACGCGTGCATCGTGTCGATGAGATTCCAGCCGACCTGAGAGGAGCTCTCAACACGCTGGTCGAGCGCAAGCTTGTGAAGACCGAAGAGGAAGCTCGGCGGGAGCTGAAGCTGACCGAGTTCGGGAATCAAGCCCTCGCGCTCGGCGTCGAGCTGGTTGAGGAGGTGAGCGAACTAACCCACGAGTTGCTCGTGAGCGGGCGTTGGCGGGAGGTCAGACTCAGACGTTATGACGTGGTAGCTCCGGGAGCCCCGGTCCACCCGGGAAAGGTTCACCCCCAGCAGCAGGTCATCGACGAGCTCCGCGAGATCTTGCTCGAGATGGGTTTCGTCGAGATCAGGAGTAACTTTGTCGAATCTGAGTTCTGGAATTTCGATGCTCTCTTCCAAGCTCAGGATCACCCCGCGCGCGAAATTCACGATAGCCTTTCGCTATCGAAGCCGGAGCGGACTAAACTCCCTTCACCTGCGTTGGTCAGACGAGTTGCCGCCGCGCACGAACGGGGTGTCGCCGGGTCGACGGGTTGGGGCTACAAGTTCAACATAGAGGTAAGCCGAAGACCCGTGCTGTGCTCGCAGACGACTGCCGCAACCGTACGATACCTCGCCTCACACCCAGAGCCCCCCGTCAAGATTTTCTGCATCAATCGCGTTTATCGCCACGAGAAAATTGACTACAAGCACCTCGCCGAATTCTATCAGGCCGAGGGCATCGTGATGGACCCGAAGCTAACGCTGCGGGACATGCTGGGGTACCTGAAGCAGGTCATGGTCAAGCTGGGACTCCCTAAGGTGAGGTTCAGGCCGGGCTACTTCCCCTACACTGAACCATCGGTCGAGGCCGATGTGTACTTTCCCGAGAAGGGCGAGTGGCTTGAGGTTTTGGGCGCCGGCATGTTCAGACCTGAGTTGCTTCGCCCGCTCGGCATTCGCTACCCAGTCTTGGCATGGGGGATTGGTTTCTCGCGCTTGGCCATGATTAGGCTTGGGATCGAGGATATTCGGGACTTATTCAACAACGATCTCGAGTGGCTTCACGCCTGGAGGATGGTTTAGATGCCATCGATTACCGTGAGCTACCGCGATCTCTGCAAGCTGTTGGGCAGGCGAATAGGGCTGAAGAAGTTGCTGGGGCACTTGGTGATGATCGGGATTGATATCACTGAGGCGGCCGGCGATGAGCTCAAACTCGAGGTGGCTCACAATCGCCCAGACCTACTCAGCCCCGAAGGCGTGGCTCGGGTGCTCAAGGGCTTCTTGGGCATAGAGATCGGACTGCCCAGCTACGAGCCGAGTGCATCCGGGGTGATGGTTCAGGTCGACCGGAGCGTCAAGCCCATCCGGCCTTTCATCGCAGCGGGTGTGGTGACCAAGGTGAAGCTGATTGATGAGATAGTTGCATCGCTCATGCAGGTTCAGGAGAAGCTCCACGCCTCACTTTGCAGAAATCGGCGCAGGGGCTCGATAGGTGTCTATGACCTCGATACTATCGAGCCGCCCGTGCGCTACACCACCACGCTGCCAGATGGCATCCGTTTCGTCCCGCTGGAATTCAACCGGGAGCTCACCCCCGCTCAGATCCTGCGCGAGCATCCGAAGGGCATCGAGTACGGCTCGATCACGCGAGGGTGGTCACGCTACCCGCTGTTGGTCGACTCACGGGGCGTGGTGCTCTCTATACCCCCTATCATCAACAGCGAGTCCACGCGCGTCACGAGCAAGACGAGGCAACTCTTCATCGATGTCACCGGGGAGGACGAGCGCGTGGCGAACCAATCCTTGACGATTTTGATGACCGGGCTGGCGGAGCGGGGATTTGAGCTCAGATCGGTGGCGGTTAAGTATCCTGGCAGGCGCGTTCGGACGCCCGACCTCCGCCCCCGCAGGCACCGCTTGAGCGCGCGCAACGCGAACGAGTTCATAGGCCTCAACCTGAAACCAAGGGGAATCGCCAAAATTGCGGAGCGCATGCGCTACGGCATCGCGGATATTTGGGGTGATGCCCTGACGCTGCTGGCCCCGCCCTATCGAAGTGACCTGATGCATGAGGTTGATATCATTGAGGACATAGCCATAGGCTACGGCTACGACCAGCTCGAGCCAACAGTGCCTAAGGTTGTGACCACGGGTGAGCGAACGCCGATTGAGCGACTCAGCGAGCGGGCCAGGCGAGTTTTGACGGGGCTGGGCTTCATGGAGGCCATGACCTACACGCTTACAAACCCACGCACGAACTTCGAGCTCATGCGTGCACGGGGTGAGGCGGTGGAAATCGCGAACCCGGTGTCGGAGGAGTACACAATTATCAGGAACTCGCTGCTCCCTTGCTTGCTCTCGGTGCTGCGAGCGAACCGACGCAACCCGTTGCCCCAGCGGGTGTTTGAGGTGGGTGATGTCGCCTTGCTAGATGAGGGTGCGGAAACGGGCGCGCGAAATGTACGCCGTGCCGCAGCAGCGGTGATAGGTGAGGGATTGGGGTTCACCTATATCAAAGCCGTTGCGGAAACTCTGCTCCGAGAGCTCGGCATCAGCCACGAGGTTCGCCCCATCGAACACTCCAGCTTCCTAGAAGGTCGGGCGGCGGAGTTCGTCTCTGATGGCAAGAGCTTGGGCGTCGTGGGAGAGATTCATCCCGAAGTCATCCTCGGTTTCGAGCTCGAGCACCCGGTTGTGACGTTTGAGTTTGATTTAGGGTAGAGAAGTAAGGTTTTTACTTCACGAAAACCAATCTTAAAATGCAATGAAGGAATAATCCGCGGGAATCGAGAGCTGGCGTGATCCATGAGCGCCGGTGCATCATCGCGGGAACACTGGAGCAACCCGTCGGCAATCGTGCCAAATTGGGTCCTCGTAGGAGCATATTGGCGGGAACACCTAGCAATGACATTCGAGACAACCCTGGTGCGGGACACGGCGGGCGGCCCCCGGGAAAACCCGCCATCGAGGGTTAGCGAGTGAAGGACGTCGAAAAGACACTCAATGAAGCTCGCTGTTAGTTGTGTCGGGGACATCGGGGGCCAATTTAATAAACAGTTTCAAGCCCATCCTCGACGGTAAAAATCTTCGCGTTTTTAATCCCCTCTCGCCTTGCAGCCCGCGCGAGTTCGAGGAGCTCTTCCTTGCTGGAACGATGTTTTCATTATGTGAGCTTTTTTTGCTTAGCCTCACTCTCGATGCGCTGCGCCGTTTCCCACGATTTCCTCGCGAACTCCGGCAGCTCCCCATGCTCGCGTACCCACCGCTCGAGGAAGGCGATCGTGCGGGGGTCGGAGGTGTACCCCGAGCCGAGATCCCCGTAGCGCTTGCGCAGCTCGTTTATTCGCTGGTCGCGGCGGACTTTTGCGACGATAGACGCAGCGGCCACGACGACATAATTGCGGTCGGCGAAGTTCTCGACCACAAGCTTTGTTTTTGTTTGGATGTGACGCTGGATTCGCTCCTTAAACATCGCAGGATTTGGATCGGTTGAGTCGACGTACGCGATCTCCGGCTTTAGGCGATCGAGGATTTGAGCGAACTTCATCGCCTCTAGCTCGTTGAGGTTAATTTTTTTGACGAGGCGGGATTCATCTATCTCGGCCGGCAAGAGTTCCACGATTTCGCACTTCGCAGCCTTTTGAGAGATAAGCTCAGCAAGCGTCTCACGCCTTTTTGGTGTAAGAAGTTTCGAGTCCCTGACCCCAGCGGTTTTTAGCTCCTCAAGCATTCGCTCGTCGAGAAGCACGCCGCAGAGCACCATCGGACCAAAAACTGGCCCCCTCCCAGCCTCGTCCGTGCCCGCTATCATTATTTTCTCCTCAGTTCTGCAAGGATTGGCATGCGCTTAAACACATCGCTCGGCAGAAGCTTCCAGATAATTCCTGGCGGTTTTGGGTGGGCATGGGTGGTTTCGATGATACGGTTCGGCGTAACGATGAAGTCGACCGGAACATCGTGTTCGCTCATCGGTACCTCGTCGACGATTTGCAGGGGGTGAACTGTCGTTACGATGGGTGTTTTGTCTGTGATGGCTCCGGTTTCACGCAGGATGGCGAACTCCAGGTCACCGAAGCCGCCCCCCTTCCCCACCCTGCCGCCCTTCCTGTCCACGACCACGGAACCCTCAACAATCAAGTCTACCTTCACCCCGTGAACGCTTGTTTTTTTGCCGTGCTTGAAGGCACCTCGGATGCTCGCCGTCCCCCTCGCATCTTTTATTTCCGCCGGATCGAGCAGGATGAAGCCCTCTCGCAGTCTGGGGGTCGCCATGATCAGACGCTTTCTATCGCGCAGCGTAAGCTCCCGCACGGCTAGCTGGGCAGCATCAGGGTTCACGAAGATCGTTCGGGCTTGGGCGTAGGTCGGCAACGAGCGAAGAAGGGTAGCTGCCGCTCTGCTCCCCACAAAGTTTGGGATCCTCCCTCGAGCGGGTTTCGGGAAAGTGGCGATGTTTCTTGCCTCGAGCTCCCGCCAGACCCGCTCGCGAAGTGCTCGCTTGTCCATCGATACCCAAAGCATTAATATAGGCTACGACTTTCATCTATTTTTGGTTGGGTGATTATTATCGCGCGAAGGGAAATCGATTTTAGGCCAATCATCGGTGCAGTAGTCGTTTTTGGGATTATAGGTGCGGTCATTTTTGGGATTTACTATTTCGGCATCGCAAAGCCCGCGGCCGAGGAGTTCGAGCAGGCGAAGCTGTCGGCTTTGGATCAGATAAATTCAACTCTGGCAGCGATAGGAACCGATCAAGCATCAGAGGCGGCATCGAGATATTCGGCCGAAGTCCAAGACGCGGGATCCAAGAGCGAGGTCAATGCGATTTTGGTTGAGGTGGCCTCGACTGCCCAACTTGAGCAAAAGCGCAAGGAGCTGCTGGACAAAGTCGCCACGGCCACGAACGGTACCTACTTCACGACTGCTGACGTGCTAGAGCTCGCAGCGCTCTCGCAGAGCCTCAAGGAAAAAATAAACACCATGACGAGCAGGTCGCAGATGGAGGCGTACGAGCCCCAGATAGATAACCAAGCGACCTCAACTTGGCGGACTTACTTCACAAATTTCATAGGACAAATGACTGAAGACAGAATAGCGATGTTGCAGAATTCCCCGGTCTATGGAGAATATATGTCGAAGGAGGATGCGCTCGCGTACGTTGCAGGGGGAACTTGGCAGACCCTACGTAAACTAAAATTTGAAAATCCCAGCACCGTCGAGGTACCGATTCTTGATACCTTCCAACGAACCCCCACAATCAAACCCAATTCGATCGTGAAGATCTACGTTTATGACATAGCGACCGATAACATGAGGCCCATATGGGGTAATGCCACAGTTAGCAGTGTGATATACTCTCAAGCCGACATCGCTACCATTGCTTGGGCTCTGACGGACGGGGTCACCACGCAGTCCTATTCGGTGAATATGTGGGAGACCATCAAGGCAGTTGCAGCTGGGGATCCGGATGCAGCAGCCGTTGCTTGGCAGAATTACGGTGTAGACGTCATGGATCGCGCCCGAAGCGCAAATATCGGGGAGTACGGTGTATCAGTGATTTACATAGTGGAGGTGCCCGACGACATTGGTGCGGAGATCACGCAGTACGAGCTGCACATGACTGCGACCAAAGATGTCATCCTAGTGGCGATTGTCGAGTAAAAAATCAATTTAACATCCTGTGGTCCCCAGCCTTAGCTT